>Ga0137465_1000159_pt1 | contig 49234 bp, 60 predicted proteins | sample EasRivERMGT828_2_FD_104906 | JGI IMG/M metagenome (GOLD analysis project Ga0137465, IMG submission 104906) | Soil microbial communities from meander-bound floodplain in the East River, Colorado, USA - East River MetaG ERMGT828_2 | ecosystem: Environmental > Terrestrial > Soil > Floodplain ... | reverse complement strand
TGACAGAGATTTTGTTCATGATTCTAGGAACCGCCTTAGTTTTTGTTTTTTCTTTAGGTAAGCGTATGCTTCGTTTCTACTCCCGCACTTTTCTATTTCTGGATAGACTTTAAGACCTCGAATTAGTAACATGCTAACCCCAACCCAGGACTTTGACCTACTAATAAGATTAGCTAAGTCACGTATAGACGCAGTTTTCCCTAGATTGTCTAATCTTAATATTAGCTGAGAGAGATTAGAGACTTCAGTTATCCAATGTCTCTGCTCTTTTAGACTATTGATTAGATATTCTAGACCGTCAGTTTGCTGAGGTATTCCCATACGCCGAAGACTTTCATTAACCAAATGATTGTGGCTACAACCGCTATGATGTTAATGAATACTATGAACTTGGAGTCTATATAGGGAGGACCATATTTATTTACTAACATAACTAACGCGCCTACTACGAGTAGAACGATTATGATTGTTAGTAACGGCATTGTCTTTTCCTTAATGGTGCCCCAGGTCAGATTCGAACTGACACTGTATGGATTTTAAGTCCACTTTCTCTACCAGTTGGAATACTGGGGCATCAGTGGTTTACTTTCCCATTGCACTGTTTAGAACAGAAAACCAAACCAGTCTTTCTGGTTCTTATCTCCCGCTGTATTTCTTTACCACAATAACCACAATATCTAGTCTCTGTTCTTCTACCTTTAGCTAGATGCTTTGTAGTTTTTGCAGTATTTTCTGCTCTAGTTAAGACCTGTAGATTGGACATTTTATCATTAGTTTTGTCCTCATCTTTGTGGTCTACTACTTCATGACTCTTAACTTTAGAAAGCATTAGGTATCTTGCATAGGTAATGGTGCTCTTACTACCATCATCCTTAACAATAACCATAAACTTTCTCTGGTCAGGGAATCTTATGTATGGTCCTAGATACCGCACACTAGATAATCCCGTTAAGGATAATCGAGGAGTTCGCGGTTGTTACTGTCTCTCTCAACTTTCTCAATGCAGCAGTTCTATCTGCACTGGCTGGACATTCTTCAAAGATTAGATAAGCTAGCTCTTTAGCTTTCTCTCTAATCATTTGCATTTGCTTGATTTGAGTTTCGTTTGGCGCGTGATAGGTAAATGCTTCTTCTACTTTTGTTTTGTCCACTTTTTCTGTCCTTAAAGGAATTGCACCACTGAAGGGAGCGATTACTTTCTTCTCTGTTACTACCCGCACTTCAACTAAATGAAAGTCTGGATTGGTCATTAGCTTCTCAACAAAAGGATTAGCATAGTTCAAATCACTAAACCTTTTATTCAGAACTGTGTAACCGTCAGAGTAATATACAAGAACATACTTTAACTTTGGTGCTAAATGACCGTATGATATTTGATTATCCATATTACCTCAAAAACGAACTGTTCTTTTATTATCCTGGAGAACAGAAAAGAACCAGTTGTCCCTAATCCTATTTAGTCTAATGCTGGCTCCCCAGCTGCAACACTAAACCGATTCAGAAAGGGAACTCTCTGACTACTCCGCTACTGTTGGCAAGGCGGAATAATCATCAATCTGATTAACCGGCTTGTTGTTGTAAGTTCCCCGCACCCAATGAGCAAGAAACTTCTTCCCAATCATTGTCCCCTTCGACAACTTAACCGAAAAGGATTTATCGGGATTCTGAGGAAAGCCACAGGCTACGAGAAGTGGCGCTGCCATTACCGGCATCTTCTCACTGAAATAGATAAAGGGATTCTCAAGCCCCTTTAAGTCTCCAGCAAAAACACGCATTGTGATATGCAGATTCTTAGAGTCTCCCGCTTTGGAATCCTCTACTGCAAAATCAACAATCTCTGTCGGTAGCCAAGACGGAGCATCAACAAGTCTATTCTTGCTAATGTCGTCTGCTGTGATTCCCCAAACAATGCTGTCGTCTGCCATTTGCTTTACCTCTTTTGTTGTTAAGTGAGGGTCTTCACTTTATTATCCCTGTCCTCGGAATTGAGTGACTAGAGATAATCTTTTATTTCTGAATTTTAATAATGGTATCATTGCATGTATCTCTAAGGAGTATAGTCAACCTGAGATACTCCGCTTTATCAGCAGTCTTTAACTTATTTGCAATGAACTCAATGTATTCAATGAAGTCCATTATAGATACTCCTTTACTAAATCATAAAGGTTCTTGTTCGTGTAATCTATCTGGCTTGGAATTTTTAAAGCTGTCTTAGCCTCTAAGTAATCTTCGCATGGATTAGTATAGACTGTGCGACGGATTACTTCTTTACCCATACTATCCGTATCTACTTTATAATCGAAGAACCAAACTTCGTCAAAGTAAGTAGGGATAATGGATTCAATCTTAGGACCAAAGGTTGTAATGGAAGTATACTTGGTAGACTTCTTTTTATCTATTGCAGTTCTGCTAACCGGGTGGGCAGTAACAAAGAGATTACACTTCAAAGACTTCAATGTCTCTAGGAGAGTGGAGATAATCATTGCTTCTCCATTGAACTCATCCCATGAAGGAACCATTACTCCACCTGTTGTAACCTTTGCACCTTTAGATTCGTCAGAACCTTTTAGAGAAGACCAATCTGCCCAGCTTCCCTTTACTAACATTTGCATTACTACAACTGTAGTGGAAAGGGAAGTAATACCATCTACAATAACATTGTTATATGGATTGTATGATACTAGAGCATTGACTTGTGGTTTGAAATGGGACCAGAAGTTTTTTGGGTGGATGCTTTCAACAACATAGTCTCCATCTTTAACTCTATCTGGATACCATTCGATGATTGGTTTATGTCTTTCATCGAAGTCAAAAACAATAGTCTTACCGGGCCAAGATGAGGCAGCAATAGTCTTACCTCTACCTGTTGCTCCAACAAAAAGTCCTCGAAAAAACTTTTCATATGACACGTTATTAAGATTTGGCATATTCATCCTCTGATATAAGAATATCTATTGGTTCACCTGGTGCTACTCTTATATATTGTGTTGTAGGTAATTCTCCACCTTCAAGTATAATTACCTTTTCCTTTATCTGAACTGTATCAACGACAAGTCTATCTATCTTGATACGTTCACCTTCTGAGTTGTATCTATCTACTAATACAATCATACAGCTAATACTATCCTTCCATCTTCAATGACAGCAACAAAAGCGTTCTTGCCTAATCCCTTTGCGTATTTAACTGTCCAACAACCACCTGATTTAATATGCTCGTCTGTCTTACAGTGATAGCAATACTTCTCAAATCCTCTAACTCTATAGCCGGGTGGTAATTCTTTTACTGTTATACAGACTACTACGTTTGAAGTCTCAGCTATCTGGATATTTCTTTTCTTATATCCTTCCCAGTTTCTAGTCTTAGGAAGGAACTCGATAAAGGGAATACCTTGTTTCGTAGCTTCTTCTCTAGCCCATATATCAATACCACCTAAATGACAACCGCCTGACACTACTCTATCGTGTCTATCTATTAGAGTCTTGATAGAGTCTCTTGCTATCTTCTCTGTTTCCGATGTAAACTTAGCCGCTTCCGAACCTACTATTCCTATGTTAATCATAGATTATCCCTTCTATCTACAGGATTAGTAGTGCCAATAATAGGCTGAAGCCTGTTCCTAATCAGATTAGTTGCGTATCTAATTCTTTCCTTTCTAGAAGAATCAATCATTGGTGCATTGAGTATAGTATCAATCTCTCTACAAAGGTTCCAGATTTCTTCTGCTTCTTTTATAGTAAGGATATTCCTCACCTACATCCCCTTTGGCAATACACTATTCAATAGTTCGTCAATAGAGCTGGAAACTACTTCTTTCTTCTGTTTCTCTTTCTTAAAGCGGGCCGGCGTTTTAGTGCAATCATCACAATGAGGTCTTACAACAATCCTTTCACCATGCTTTAGCTTTACTAACCTCATGACAAAGGGACTATCGCAACGATTACATTCAGATAGCTTACCTTCTACTAACTCTACTCTAACGTGATGAGTGCAATCCTGTTTAATACAGATATAAACAAGATATGGAGGAACATCTTTCTTTCTAGCTAAATCCTTTAGCCGATACTTGTGTATGTGTTTATTCGCCATTAGTTGCTACTTCACTTTCTATCTCTATTTTGTTACCAACGTCCCATCGCTTTCCGATATGGAAATGGTCTTCTATCTTCCTTGCCATTTCCTCATCGTTTTCCGAATTACAGATACGATTGTATTGACACTTTACACATTGAGTAACCCCCGCGGGTGGAGTCTTCAAATGTGATTGAGGCCAAATGTTCTGTTGTATACTGTAATCCAGAATCTTTGCCCAGATGATTGTGTTCTTTAACCATCTTTCTTTAACACCATCACCAATAGGAACTGCTACTCGTCTAAACTTCTTTTCTGGTTCGTAAGACTTTTGCATTCCTATTTCGTTAATGAATACCATGTTGAGTTTCTTAGCAACAGAGTATCCGATTAACTGGTTATCTAATCCAATGTAATCCGCTTTCATCGCACGGAACTTGTGGTCATAGATTGATGGACCTATTACTGGAAACTTAGCGTCCAAATCTATCTTGCCTTCATATAGAATGATTAGTTCTTCATCCTCATGAATGACAAAGGAAAATGATTCCTCGACTCCCAGAATCTCTATCCCATCATACTTATAGAACTCAGAGTATTGATGGAATGTTTTGATTGTCCATTCAGCCAGAGCTAGGTCAATATCTAAAGTTAAGTAGTGTTCTCTACCTACAATAGTTGCCTGCTCAACAGCATCATTCCAGTCAAAACCTTTCTGGAGTAATTTGTAATAAGTTTCCAGTAGAGTGTGACCTAAATCGCCACGCTTTAATGGTGTTCCTACCTCATTTGGTCGCCAGTTCTTTACAAAGTTTAAGTAAGTATAGAACGGACACTTTTGAATTGCATCTAGGATTTGTGAATCAAGTGCTAGGATACGTTGTTCGGCCATATAGTATCTTCTACTTTAACTAGAGTAATAGGAACTACTAATACCCCTTTGGTTGGTTTATTTGCCTTATTGGTTACAGCTTCCTTTGTATCTTCTATGGACTCATAACCAAAAGCATAGAGTCGAATAATAGTATGCTCACCGCTTACAACGTCCCAAACAGTGTTCATCTTTATCCTCTGACTTTCATAATCACTAAAGTGATATATCTACAGTTGGACGGAGCACACTATAGTATAGCACATTTAGGGTAGGCTTGTCAAGTGGCTTTGCTTCACCAATTAGAGAGTATACTAACTATTGTGTTTAGGTATTGAACTAATAAAGTCATCATATAATTTATGATACTTATCAAGTTTTGATTGTGTAGTTTCTATTCTAACAGGGTTTTTGGAATCGCAAATGAGTGTCTCTTTTGATTTGCACTTCTCCACCTGCATATTGGACCGCAATACTTTGAGCCTTTCCTTTTCGATTTGTCTATTTCTTTTAGACATTGCAGGCAAAAAGTTGCTTCCTTTTTTACAGGCCACTTTATTTTTTTCATTTCTTAAATCCTTACTGTGTAAAACAATGGTTTGATTTGGCAGGTTGATAAAGGAGTGGCTTCCATAAATCACTTTAGTTATTTTATTGGAAGCCATAGATTACCTATTTATATTGTATCATAAGCGTGTATACTCTGTCAAGTGTGTCACCCATAGGCTACACTTTGCCCCTAGAATGCCCCTATACACGCCTCTGGTAAGGTTTCAGGCGTTTTTATAGCAACCCAGTATAAGGATACTATGGACTATGGCGTAAGCGTGTAGAGAGCAATAGATAAAGATTAAAAGTTTAGAGTAGAAAAAGGAAAAGGGCCGATGGATTGTTAGTCCACCGACCCTTCTCCAAACCTTTACCTAATTGAATTAGGCAGGAACCGCAGACGCCGCCTGTGCTTTAGCCAATGCTTCTGCCTTCTTTTTAAGAATCATTGCCTTAATCATTTCAGCGGCATCCAAAAGCTCGACACCAGTTCCACGGTTAAGCTGACGAGCGGTTCTCTTAAAGACCGCTTTCTGGTCATCGTTCATTTCCATGTCAGCCAAAAACTCGTCCAGTTCATCCTTACCGGCTTCCTTTGCGTATTGCCTTTCGTTAAAGCCATCCGCAAAGCAATCGAGGAAAACCTGCTCGTCATTGTTAACGAGTTCCATTGCATCCGCGACATCAGTAAGAACGCCATCGGATTCAAACTCGTTAACTTCCTCATCAATAGTAATGAGCTTACCTTCAGCGTCCTTACCAAGCGGAGTCCTAACTTGGTTTCCCTTTTCATCCAGCTTAGGAGTTCCATCTTCATTGAATACCGGCTTGGATTCGCGGGCAACAACCTTTTTCACCCACTTACCAATCGCAAGATACTTAATCTCGCGTGAGTTAACGCCGCGGGTATTCTTTGAGACTTCAACCAATTCGATAGACATTTTCTTTTCCCTTTTCGTTTACAGTAAAAAGGTTTCAGGCCCATCCTAAAACCCTAAGTTTTCCGCCGGTTAAATTAACGCCGGACGGATATGCTCTCCGCCTGTCCATTATAGCACGGACCTATCTTAAAGTCAACTTGTCCTCATTAGGTGACACTATATATGTTTTCCCCTTATCTTAGTCACCATAGTATACACTCAATCATCGAAAGCCTCAAGAATATCCGCAAAGTCTTCTAATGTAGTCTCTGTAGCTAAATCATCCAGCCACATATCTTCATGCGGACAAAGTTTACAAACTTCTTTGTCCATTACATCGTAGTCTTCAAACTTGATTACTCTACAACCTTGACTTCTATACTCTATAGTGCCAGGTTCTCCTTTGTAAAGAGTTAATCCCAAGTAACGATGATGATTACAAGGGAATAGTAAAGCAACAGCATGTCCTAACCGGGGATTCTTTTTACTCCGGTGGATACTAACTTCAATTATTCTTATCGTTACTTTTTTCATCATTTTTATTCTCCTCAATTCCTTTCACATACTTAGCTGCCTCTTTCCTTAAGTGCTTAGTTAAGGCAGTATGTATTCCTTCTGTTATCTCAGTCCTTAAATCTTCATCATCTGATAAAGCGGAGTGAGCTATGTTGTTAGTAGTCAAAGTAATCTCTAATACATGACCACTACCAGTGAAGCGGGTAATCTTTATTTGCATCTTTTTACCTCTCATTACAAACCTTAATGAATGTTAATGGTTGGTTTAGACAAGTGAATCTCTAACTCCAATTCTTTCTTTAGCTTATCCAGAATATCTCTAATCTCGTTAAGCTTTTGGAGATAGATTTCCTTTGCCTGTTCTACCTGTGCTCTAGCAATATAGATGTCTTTCTCCTTTCCATCTATAACATTAGTGGCAACAGTTAGAATTTCTGTTCCAACTCTAATCATATCGTGATATGAATTGCAAACCTCTACTAGAGCTTTGTTAACTTTGTTGCTTGCGTTTGTCATCTTTTATCTCCATCTCTTAACCGCTTAGCCAACTCGTAATGTTCATCACAAACCATAGCTGTTATTCCTAGCTTGGCATGATGAATAGGATATAGTGCAAGGTTATCACACTCTATTTCATCCTCCTCATTCTCTATAAGACAATCAATTTCACACCTTTTATCGTTAGGTGTCTCATCATAGTATGCCAAACTACCACCCCTTTATAGTTCGTTTTCTGCCCTTCGCGGTGATTGCTTCATACAATGCACTAAGCAATCCTGTTTCATCCCACTGACTAACTTCTCCGTCTAATGTTTCCTTCATAGCTCTACGCTTGGCTTCTACAATCTCGGTAAAGTATTCGTCAATAGTTCCAGAAGCAATAGGATAGGTTGCATTAACAAACCCTTTCTTCTGTCCTATTCTTACCAATCTTGATTCAGCCTGTTCTTCATTAGCAGGATTCCACTGTCTCTCTGCTAAGATACAGTCGTTTGATACTTCCTGTAATCTATCTACCCCTTCTCCCATCGCTAAGGTTGAACCAATAATGAATGGGATGTTCTTGTTATCCGCGAACTTAGCTATCATCTCAAATCTTTCCGTTTGGTTAAGACCTGAATGATATATCAAAGGAACATCGTAACCGCCATCGTTGCACCAAATACCAGCCAGTTTATAGATTGCTTCCATAACATCCTGGTGATGTGCAAAGATTACAAGTTTACCGGAAGGATTCTCTAGTAGAAACTCTGTAGCTAAGTCTACAGTTGGCTGTATCTTATTAAGACCAACCAAATGTCTCATTACAGAAAGTCTACCAATAAGTTCAACCGGGTCTTTCTTCTTAGTGCTTTCTTCCATCGCCCGGATAAACTCTGCTTCCGCTGCTTTATAAGCGGCTTTAAGCTTTTCATCGTCAAAGTCTACGTGGTAGAAGATTCGGTTAGCCTTTGTAACTCTAAGACCAATCTCTTCTTTAACTTCTTCTCTAGTTCGCCGAATGATAATGTTCTTAGTGTATTCGGCAAACTGTAGTGGTCTTTTGATTCCCGTATACTTCTCGTAACCATTGACATACTCTTTCTTAACCCAGTAGTCAAGGTATCCCTGTTTAGTTGGGAATAAATCTGGAGCTAACATATGCAAGATTGTATAGTATTCCGCGGCGCTATTCTTAATCGGCGTTCCGCTTAATGCTATAACATTCTTACCCTCACAGATTCGCTTTAACTCTCCAGTCCTTTGGCTATCTCCTTTAATTGCCTGGACTTCATCCATAATGATAGTCTTAAAAGGAAAGTCATAGAAAGGATTTTCTTTTCTAGTCGTTTCAATTTCATGACCATACTTGGATTTGAGAATAACTGGAGTAACTTTGGAGAACCTGCGGAATATGTCGTAGGATGCAATATAGACATTGAATCCTTCGACCGGAGCATTCTTACTAGTCTCAATGATTTGGGGAATGTAATCAATTCCACACCATCTCATTATCTGGACTAACCATTGCATCTTTACGTTAGACTTCGCGGTGATTAGAACAGGAAAGACTTGGTCCGGGCAATGCTTCATCGCATAGAATAGAACTCCTAATGCTTGGACTGTTTTACCTAGTCCTTGTTCATCAGCGATTAAGCATTTGAATCCAGAGTCTATAGCGAATCTTATACCTTTTTCTTGGAAAGGATAAGGTAAATCCTTTGTCTTAGTGTTGTGGAAGGTTTCAGAGTCAATGATTAACTCTGATTTAGGTGGGGTTACTTCAACAGGTATTTCATCTAGAGCCACATTAACCGGAGCTTGCTCTATGTTATTGTCTAGAGATGTTTGAATCTCTTGGATAATGTTTTGTTCTTCTTTAATAGAAGGAACATTACCCATTACTAGATGGCCGCAAGACAAACGAGCCATCCTTTTGATTCTTGCCTTAACCTCTTTAGGTTGTAGGCATTGAGGACATAGGATTTGTTCCATCACTACTCCTTTTTACCTTCTTTAGCTTCCTTAGCTAATCGCATCTTTTCTTTCATTGCGTTAACTTTAGCTGCTTTTTCTTCATCGCTAATCACTGGAACTACAGGTTTAGGCTTGGGATTAAGCATTTGGTCCATGAAATCATCCATAGTAACCTTTGTTTCAATAGGCTTACTAGGAGTTCCATTACCCGCTTCCTTAGACTTCTTAAAGTCTTTGGTAAGCTCTGCCATATCAATACCGAGCAATTCCTTCAAGAGATTAGACTTTGGTTTCTTCTCTTTAGGTTCTTTCTTACGCGGCTCACCTTCATAATTGACTTTAATATGAGGGTCAGTAATTAGAGCATCTCTACCTTCTCTAATCCATTTGGGAATACCTTTGCGGTTGGTAAGTTTATCCAATCGCATATGCAACATCTGCCATTCTCTTTCGGCATAAAACTTGATGTTGATAATCTCGATAATTCTTGTTTCTATTTCTTCCTCAGTCATCATGGCTTCAATAACTGGCTGCTTTTCTTTTTGCCAGGCTATGTAAAGCTCATAATCTACGTCGTATTTACCCATAGGTTCAATCCTTATCTTGTGCCAAACATAAACCTGTTGACACACCCAAGAACAAAAATCACCATCTTCAAAAGCTGGTTTAGTTCCACAGACCTTACAATTCCTCTTGTTGACTAATCCCATAACTATGGGCCAATCTTACTGCAATGACAAAAGATTTGGAAACCTTATGTTTCATGGCTTCCTTTTCAACAGCATAGAGAATCTCTTTGATTACACAAGCTGGTAAAGATTCCCGGCCACCTTGAATCGGCTTTTGTCTACGGATAACATTCCACTTTTTACGCTTTCGATTTGCCATCTTTTACACCTTTGCAGACTTAGCTGCCCTCATCTTACGAATGGCTTTCTTCATCTTTGCCTTATTCTTAGGCAGTTGGGTCCAATGAGGCTTTACTCTTTTGGCAATAGATTTGCGGATGGCTTTCTCTACTGCCTTGTTATGCTTTGGTTCTCCATCCAATAGAGAGTCTAAAGCATCTGCCGCTTTCCTAAGCTTCTTAATCAATTCATTTATCATAGGACTTTTACTCTTTTCCTTTCTATAGAGCACTGTCTACATACTCTATATCTACCAGACCAATAGGTATTCTCTTGTGATTTAGGATGTCCACAGATAAATGAGTCTATATTCCCTTGCTTTCTTACTTTATCTTTCCATTTATCTAAGACTTCTTTAATTTTAGCTTGTCTTCTCTTTCCCATTAAAGAATATAAGGTAAACATCCAACCTATTGCTCTATCACCGTGGATGCTTACAATATATACTTGTTTGTAGTTAGAGTATTTCTTTTGTTCACTTACTGGCATCTTGAGTAAGTGAGCTACTTTTTCTATGGTATCTCTATCAGTCATCATTACTTTGATTGATGGAGAATCACCATAATAAAAGCATCCCTCACCTTCTAATAAACCAGAAAGCCAAGAAATATCTAAAGTTTTGGTCATTACTTATTTTCTTTCTTTTTGAGTCTCATAGCCTTTCGGCTAATTCCACGAGCCTCTCTATCTTTACAAATCCTACCCCACCCGGTAAGTTTGTATTTCAATTTGTTCTCGAAATCATACTTGGCACATGCAGAAAGAGTCATATCCATTGGCTACTCCTTTACTCCTGTTGCTATTTGAGTTACTAACTTAGTGCAAGTTTCTGTATCTCGCTCAATATCATCTAGTAAATCAATTAGCTTGTCTAAATCATCTAGATTAGATTGAGCCTCTACAGATTGAATGGCAATAGACTGTAGATGATTAAGGATTCTCTCCTTTATCTCTTGTTCAGTCATTTTCTCCCCTCAATAAACTTAACACCTTTGATTTCATTCTCGATTAAATCAAGCGCCTTTTCGATTAGTTCGTCCCTATTCCCTACGGCGTTTGATTTAACGATGAGGTATCCTTTTGCCTTTTCTAATTCCTCGGATGTAGCAACAGAGGCAAACTTAACCATGTAATGGTCTGCCTTTGCTATGATGATAAAAGCATCGGCAATATGCTTTATCCGGCTAGCTGTTATTGCACCCATGATTCACCTCTAAGTAAAGTAATGACAAGAAATACTCTCTTATCATCAACTCTATCATTAGCCGCGTTCATCTTACCTGCTACTTCTAATGCTTTATTGTAGTTCTCGAAATACCAACCGGAAACATCACGATTGATAATATCATCTCCGTTTACTTCAATGACAGCATAGATTGACTTGCTTCTCATCTTATCTCCTTTACCTTTCAATTAGACTTAAGAGCCTAATTCAACTGTAAAGAAACTGTCTAGGTTAGGATTGCATACTGTTTCTCAGGCAGTAACCTAACCTAGCTTATGGGTTATCTTTAATATTTTTTAACACAGTGACTAATATCTACCCAACTCTTAGCTAATCAGATTCCTATTACCCGCAAGTAATAGCATGGAACATCCTTTAACTCCGAGACCCATAAGAGGGTAGGCTATCAGCCTTTGTGTTTACTCTTTTAACTAGAATCTATTTTTCTAATCATTAGCATATCCACCTAAACAGCATCGTCATATATGGAATACTTAAAGAACGGTATCCCATAATCTTGAAGGAAAATCTTAATCGCATCTACATTAAGATTGCAATTACCATAGATGCGAAACATTTCAATCCTACCTCTAGTCTCTTTAGACATAGGCGGATTATGTTTGCTGTAAGTTCCACGTATCCAATCATCATATGCGTCATATCTAGGCTCAACATAATCTATTGATACCCTAGAGTAACGAATAAATGCTCTCCAAAGCCAATCTCCTGCCTTATCTTTTTCCCCAACTATTGCTATGTCAGGATTAGTGCAAAGCCTAGCAGGAATATGTCTGTTAATTCCATCTTTGGAATAGCAAGAGCGGAAATGCTTAGATGTAGAAGCACGGAGTATATCTCTATGACGACAAGAGATAATGAACCTACCATGATTCCCCTCTAAAGAAAGAAGGTATGGATTACGCGGCTTGAAATTGTATTTCCCTGTATTGCAAGTCATATAGTCCAACCTCCTTTCTTTAGTCTGTTAACTATTGAACAACCAAAGTGTATTCGGTAACTTTGGTGCGGTAAATCTTCGCGGGTGACAAAGCCAGAATCCTTTGGCCGTTGTCTTTGGCTTCTTGAATTGCAACCTGCAAAACTTCAGCCTTTACCACTAGCACGATAACAGTAGCAGTCATAATATCCTTTCTGAAGGTTTATCCCTTCCTTAAATCCTTGTTTATGTCTTTATAGTGCAAGGACTTAAGGAAAGGAATTACCCTTTCCCTTGTTTCAATTACCCGCTCTCAACTTTGCCCTAAGCCTACCAGCCTTACGATTCAGTGTTCTTTTGGAGGCTGTTGAATTGTGGGGAAGTGCAAGCTCTCCAATAAGCTTTTCCCCATTGGCTTTCGCTGCAATTCTAGCAGCACGAAGTTCAGACTTTGTTCTAAGCGTCATAATTCCAATTCTCCCAGGTTAAGCGGTTAACTAATTCGAAGTTAATATCAGTTTCAATGGTTCTGCCAACCTTAATTACTGAACCACATACTGCAACCACCAAAGAACCGTAGTAATAGATTTCACAACCCATTACTGTGACGATATACAAGGTTGGATTCATTTACCTCCTTAAGATAAAGTCTATAATCTAAGGTTAATTCCAAAGAGATAGACTTCGCTCGCTCCGCTCCATTATATCACAGTTCAATATTATGACGTAATGTCTCAACTTGAGGACATTTCTTCTTTATAGTGTTATATTGTATTTTGTTTAATCTTTGGAAGCCTCTTTAGTTGTTATCTTTCATTCTAAACATATAAAGCGTTAAATTAACAGCTATAGATTATATGTATATACACTAACATTCGATAATCTAATCATGTATATACATTTTCAATGTTATACTTTAGTGCGTTTTCTTCCAAGGCTAATGAAGCGACTGTATATTGACCGGCTATTGACCGAACATCGACCGGCTATCGACCGGCTATCCTCTGGTATAAGGTTGGGTAGTGGAAAGTGCTCCCGGCCCTTTGTTTATGCGGGTTTAAGCTTACCCCTGGTAGAGTATACCATACTTTTCGATATGAGTCTACCTGTCCTCTATGGGTGACACCTTTTTGTGTTGTTCTTTATGTATATATTTTTTTATATATATAAATAGACAAGAACACACACCCCCCTAAGACCACCCCAGAGGGTATCAGGCAAGAAATAAGGGGATAGCCCTATAGGGGTAAGCGAAAAGGCCCGTAAACATTGGGGTATTCTCACTTTTCGTTACCCAAGGTTATGCCGGTCGAATATCGGTCGATTATCAGTCGATACACGGTCGATATACGGTCAAATAGCAGAGGCTCCCCAAGGTATCTGGAAAAGTCATTCGCTTTAGTTGTTTAGACACTAATATTATCATTTCATATTCTATAAACCTTAATTTATACACGAGCTGGAGTTCGGATTACAAAGCCAGCAATATAAAATTGCTACTCCCATAGAGTTAACTTACTGAATATTGGCTAACCCAAAGATTAGGATTGAATAGTGGGCTGAATTACAGGTTATTGTAGGTTGTGAGTCCTAACGAACGTAAGGAATGCCCTAACCATTTCCTCAGATGACATTCTGTAATGACTTTTCTGTCTCATTACAGTCACCAAACAGAACTGGAGAATCAATCTGGCTACTCTATCGTTCTCTGTCATAGTGTGCTCCTATTCTAGCCCACTAATCTATCCTAAGGTTTGGACTCCATGAAGCTGACGAACCGGGTTAACTTACAGGCGGTTGTCCTCGTCCGAATCAGAATCGTCTGAATCGGATTCGTCGTTGTCTTCATCATCGGATAACTCATCGTCTGAATCATCGTCAGATTCAATATCACCAATCTCATCGACTGGAATGATATTGCGGTTGTCCACGAGTCGCGGAAGATTGGCATTTGTCTTTGCCAGTCTCTTACGCTTGGATTCCAACATAAACTCTACTGTTGGAATATCGTCCGGGTCCATTCCAGCCTTAAGCTGGAGTCTGATTGTTTCCAGAATTGCATCGGCAATCTTAGCTGCCGCTGAAGTATCTGGAGCCAATCCCATCTCAAGGACTCTGGCCGTAAGCAATCCGAGCTGGTTTTGCTTACGCATGGAATCAGACTTGTTTACCAAGTCGGCACCCTGCAATAAAGCGATTACAGGATTGATTCCAAGACTACGGACCGCATCAATCGCATCCGACATATTGCCGTTTGCGAATGGCGTGTAATCCCAGTCCTTAGCAATACCGTCCGGGTTAAGAACGGGAATGCCAAACGTATGGACCGTAACGTGCCCCTTGGCTGCCTTACCTCGCCGTGAAATACGGCAAAGGTTTAGCGTGAATGAGATGACGGTATTCAGTATCTCGGTCATTGACTTACCTCTCCAGTGAAAGGCTCGTCAGCTTTAGGGAATCCAAACCCTTGGATTAGCCAATATTCAGTTGTCAAAGAACTATGTCCGGCCTTATCTCTGGGATGTTTTTCCAGCGCAATAAGGGAAGACACAAGGCAAAGCCTAATGTTACCCGCCGTGCCTTGCACCGACCTATAGTGCAACGGCTATACCAGACCTAATGTGAGGATACAGGCCAGTAATTGAAAGGCCAAAGGATAAGAAGTCTGCCATTCTGCCTGACAGATGACATTTGTCTTCCTATGGTCATTTACCCTAATGATAGTATACTGGAGTATAGTATACCCCCTACCCCATACCCCAAATCATTACGGTTCCATATCTTATGTCAGCGGGGAAAGGTAGATACTGAGTGATATTGGACCAAAAGTATAAAAAGGATTGTTGCAGTAAAGTAGAAAAGGATTGTTAAGATAAATATTGAAAAACAAAATTTAGAAAAATAATTGGGACAGTCCCAGATTAGGGACAAAGTGTGGACAGCAAAATTGCTAGGAAAAAACGCTTGACAGACGTGCTATGGTAGGTAATGAGCACTTGGGTTGATGTATCCCCAATCAAGTCCTTAAAAGAGAATGATTTTTATGAAGGAAGAATAGTATATGGTTGGAGAAGAATAGAAACTTACTTATATATTGGAATGAGTTTTATAGGAAGCTGGAGGCCATTTGGTAATCATCATGTTATAGGTAAAGTAGAGAAACGATTAGAAGAAGATTTTATAGACATTTGGCATACAAATAATCCAAGAGAATTAGAAAGAGAACTCATAAAGAAATTAACTCCGAAGTATAATGGAGTTTTAACTGAAAAGATTTGTATTCGTTGCAACCATAGATTTGAAACAAAAGAACAAGTTGCTTGTTGTCCTCCTTGCTTAACATTCTATAGAACAAACAATATTACAAAATTCAACAAGTATCGTGCAATACCAAAAAGTAGAGAATTCAAACGATACTTAGCTGGAGAACAATGAAATGTATATTACCAAAGAAGAACTAGAACAACGATTAAAGAGAACTGAAGTTCAAATCGTTGAAAGAGAGCGAAAGGTAAGGAAGCCAGAGAGACGTTTAACTCATGAGGATAGAGTTCTTATTGGAGTATTAGAGGAAACAGATACTCAAAAGAATATTGCAGATTTAGTTGGTGTTTCTCAGATGACAGTTAGTAATGCCTCTAGAGCACTAACATCACCTACTATTGGATTAGATAAAGAACTAAGAGATGATATTAAAGATACTATACAAGACAGAGCAAAAGCTACTTTAGAAGGAAATAAGAAGATAGAAGAACAGCTAGTAACTAATCTAGCAGCAGCATTAGGTCAGGTCGCGGGTAATCTTCATAACACTTCTGCAACAGAAGCATCTAAGATTGCCACCGATATGTCCAAAATCTTAGATAGAGTTAATGGTGATAAAGATAATGGTAAAGGAAACAAAACAGCTATTATAATCAATGTTCCTGCAATGCGGGAAGAAAAGCATTATCAATCCATTACTGTTTAGTTTGTAAATCCTAAAAGGGGTGTTATGAAGTATGTATTGACCGTCCTATCAGCGTTGTTCATTCTATCATGCACTGACGTAATATTACCAGCCAATCCATCTGAATATGTATGGAAAGATAAGATAGAGTTCCGGGTGACTGGTAATGCCATTACTACCAGGATTAGATATGAAGGTCCTGACGGGTTACAACAAGTTATATCTACTTTGCCTTTTAATACTGAGTTTACTAGCACTAAGTCTTCTATCTTTCTAACATTAGAAGCATTGCCTCTTAACTATCCTATTCCTACTTTGTTTCCTTTTTTATCAGTTCAGATTATTGTGAATGGAAATATCTTTAGAGAAGCAACCTTCTCTGACTTTACAACAATTCCCATTTCTGTAAGTGGGACATTCAAACACTGAATCGTGAACTGACCAAACAAAAAGGGGACCGACAATGAACGAAGAAAAGAAAAGCGTAGACAATCCACACTTAGTTCCAAAAGACCCACTTGTGCAGACACCTCCGCCAACAGGAAAGGTATTGTCTCCAACAGGAAAAGCAGTAGTTGGAGCAACAGCAGTAGTTCCAGTTCAGAACTCCATTCCAGATGGTTCAATGGATATGAAGGATGTTCTTCCTGGTTACTCTCCTAATCAGGGTTCTCCTAAAGAGAATGACCCCTCTCAGTTAGCCAATCCCAACAATCCATTGAGTCCGGTAACAGTTCCAGTCAATCCATCCAATCCAGCTAATATGCCTCAGACTCAATCTGAGAAACCTGCTAGTGAAGTAAGGATTGGTTTGGCTATGAATCCTCCTGCTGGTGGTGGAACTCAGTCTGTTGAAACTCCAGATGCAAAAGCAATCAGAGAAAAGAAGGTTGCTTTGTTAAAGGAGATTGGAGACTTCCTCAAGCAGTATCCACAAGGTGAGAGCCATATTCCTCACAACAGTCCTTACTGGGCAAAGGTGAATGAGTATCGTGCTTTGAATAATCCCTAAGCGTTTCACGCTGAACAAACAACCAAAAAAGTCTCCCCAACCTTTTCAGGATAAACAATGATTACCAAGTTAATTGGTGAAGGTCATCAGTCTACATATAGGTCAGTCAATACTGATTCAGCAGAATCCACACCAGGAAATGCTGTAGTAATTGCACAGCCACCCGAGGAATCAGGTGACAGGATTTGGGTTCTTGATGCAATTCAGTATTCATATAAGAAACAAACTGATGCTACTTCTCAAGCTGCACCAGTTACAGGTAGACTTACTATTAGATTGGATGACAAGATTAAATGGGATGCAGATATTCCAGACTTAACTGGAGTTCTGAATCTCTATATCCCAGGTCAGACAGATAAAACATTCTCTGTTACTTTAGGTCCGGGCGGTAATGGGGTAGTTGGTAAACTGAATGTTCAGTGGCATTTAGAGCCGGCTGTTTAATATGTATAAAGCAAAATTAGTTATTACAGAAGATAATAGAGAGATTCTATCAGAGGAGATGTCAGAAAGTAGCATTTCTGGTATTATATCAAAATTATTTAAGTTCTTAAAAAGTCTTGGTCCCTATTAAAGACAATGTTCCAAGCCAAGGCACAACAGATAGAAGTTACTTCTGTAGTAGAAAGAGAGTTCAATCCTACTAAGAAGCAGAATGATTTTATCTCTATTCCTTGGTCTGTTAAAGAAGCTTTATATGGTGGAGCAGCCGGCGCGGGTAAAACGGAAGTAGTAGTATGGATGCCCTTAATATATCAGTTCCATGAGCATCCTCTTTATAAAGGAATCATATTAAGAAGAAACTTAAAGCAGTTAGAGACAGAGTTAATATCAAGAAGCAAAGAGATATATCCAGCATTAGGAGCAGTATTTAATGAAACAAAAAAGAAATGGACATTCCCAAGTGGAGCTGTCCAATACTTCGGGGGAGCAGATAAAGAAGACGATATTAGAAAGTTTGACTCAGACCAGTATAATCTCATATCCTATGATGAAGCGACCCATTTTACAGAGTTCCAATATTCCTATCTCGTCATGTCTCGCTTACGCAGTAGATGCGCCGACTTACCAGCGATTGCAAGAAGTGGAACGAATCCAGGAAATGTTGGCCATTCCTATTTCAAAAACAGATTTGTTAAACCTTATAAGGAAGGATATAAACTCTTAATAGATGGAAAGACTGGCTTAAAGAGAATCTTTATTCCAGCAAGGATTCAGGATAATCCAACTCTATTAGCAAACAATCCAGAATATATACAGCAGCTAATGTCTCTGTCAGAAGCAGAGAAGAAAGCTAAACTATATGGCGATTGGGATACATACGAAGGACAAGTCTTCAAAGAGTTTAGACTTGAACCTTTATCAGATGAGCCGGATAATGCTAGGCATGTTATTGAACCTTTTACTATTCCGTCTTGGTGGCCTCGTTTTATTGGAATTGATTGGGGTTTTGCTGCTTATACTGTTGTTTACTGGGCTGCTTTAGCTCCTACTGGTAGGATATACATATATAGAGAGTATGCAGTAAAGGAAAGATTGATAGTAGATTACCTTTCAGATTTAGTAAACTTAACTGAACCAGAAGAAAAGGTTCTAGTATCAAAGGTAGCTATATGTCATTCAGCAGACCAGAACCGGGGAGAACCTGCTACTATATATGAACAGCTAACCCGCGCCCTAAGACACGCTGACTTTAAGTGCCCAGTAACACTAGGGGAAAAGAATCGAATCAATGGAAAGATTGCAGTCCATGAGTTCTTAAGATGGAGTCCTAAAGAGAACCCCATCAAGATATATGGAGATTTTGATAAAGACTATGCGGATAAGATTTTTAGGCTCTATGGGCAGAAAGCATATGTGGATTATGTTAGGATGTTCGAAACACAAAAGGAAGAAGATAATCTTCCAAAGCTTCAGATTTTTAACAGTTGTCCGTTGCTCATAGAAACATTACCCGCTTGTGTATATGAAGATAGTCCAGATGAAGGAAAGAAGGCAGAAGATGTTAAAGAGTTTGATGGTGATGACCCTTACGATTGCTTGCGTATCCTGTTGGGTGGAATTAAGGACTATCAGGTTGCTAATGCAAAAAGTTTAGAACATGCTCAAAAATCTAATGAAGCACTTACAGAATTGGCTAACGGGGACCAAACATCTTATTACAGAAAGATGGAGTTCCTGGAGAGCAAACAAGGAAAGAAACAAGATTCGAGTTATACATTTAGACGTAGAGGCTTTCGACGCTTTCGTTAATTCTAAGAACGAATTTATAGTATATCTTCAGGATGAGATAGCTTGGTTACGTGCTCAGCTTAAAGAAGAACGTCCTGAAAGAGTTAGGAATGAAGTAGACTTCAAATCTAACAGAGGATATAAGTCAGTCCATACTAGGATGAGAGAGCAGGTTGCATTTAATCAGCGTAAGCATGAGCCTGTAACTGAAGCTGAATACGACAAACAAATTGTTAACGAGTAATAAATGCCAATAGAACAACCTCCAACGGGATTATCAATACCTCCGCCAGAGATGACGGACAAACAGGTATTGGATTCTACCGACGAGGAAAAGCCTAAGCAACCAACTGCTGTTCCAGAAGATTGGAAAAGTATGTTGGCTTCCCTTTTATCTTCTTGTGAAAGAGAAGATGAAGCGGTTCACTATGCTTGGGTTAGAAAGGCAAAGCGTCTTGAACTCTATTTCAATAATATTGTTACATTGTTTTGGGATAACCTTACTAATGATTGGGCTATTCCTAACTGGGACGAGAAAGAATCTGAAGGTATTCCACCTCGTATTATCAACATCTATCGGCCTCACGGTGAGTCTATTATTGCTGCTTTATCTGTCGGTGTTCCTTCTGTTCTTTTCTTTCCAGCCGATGCCGATAATGCCGACGATATAGATAAAGCTGAAAACTTTAGCGCCTTAGCCAAAGTAGTTCAGAAACACAATAAGTCAAAGCTCCTCTATATCAAAATCCTTACCATACTCTTTAATCAGGGAACTCCCTTCGTCTATTCCTACTCCAGAAAAGACAGAAAGTATGGATTATATCAAGTAGAAGAAACTAGCTTGCAGGACCAAACCGCTTATAATCATGAATGTCCGATTTGCGGTTATCAATACGGTGAAGGTGCTCCTGAATCCGTATCAATGGTGTGTGCTTCTTGTCAACAGCAGATAAATACTGAAGTTTCTCCTATAACAACAAAAGTTTCTGTTCCTATTCAAGTAGATAAAGAGAAATCTCGAGTTAGTATTGACCCATTTGGTGTCTTAAACGTAAAAGTCCCATACTCTGCTAGAGCACAAGAGCATTGTGGCTTCCTAATCCTCAAGTTTGACCAGCCAATCTCTTTACTTCGCTCAATTTTCTGTATTCCTGGACCTAATGGTGAAGAACCTTTAGTAGAAAATATAGAATCTTCTACTGCTGATACAGCAACTGACACTACTATTCGCTATCCTTCTGTATATCTCAATAATCAACCACAAAATACCGCAGTTGTTAAGTGTGCTTGGTATAGACCTTGGCAATTAGAGCTAATGTGTGGTAAAGATTCCACCAACCGCGAAATAGTGGATGCAATTAACAAAGCTCATCCAACCGGATGCTATGTAATCTATATAAACACCGAAGCGGTTGAAATTATATCAGAGGATTTAGATGAGCACTGGACTATTGGTATTGACCCTCGTTCTTCTTCTATACATGCTGAGCCACTCGGAACGAATCTAGCAATGATTCAAGACATCAATGCAGAAATTGATGAACTTGAATTACAGACGATGGAACATGGCATTTCTGAATTATTTATAGCTTCTGACGCTATTGATTTCAATAAGTATGGCGATGCACAAGCCAAACCTGGCAATGTTACACAAGCATTTAAGGAAGTTGGACGAGGAATCGGCGAAAACTTCTTTGAAACTAAAGCTGCGAATCTTTCTCCAGAGGTTGTCGGTCTTAACGCAAAATATAAGAATCTTGCTGAGTTTGTTACTGGAGATTTTCCTACTGTTTATGGAGGCTCTGTTCCTGGTTCTTCAACGGCCACCGAATACACGAAATCGCAAAACCAGGCGCTTCAAAGATTAGGAACAATAGCAACAATCGCATCTTTCTTATGGGCAGATATTATTGACAAGGCAGTAAATGAACATGCTAAGAATTTAGAATATGATGAGAAGTTAGTAGAAAAAGGTTCCGGTGGATTTACCACTACTACTGTAGACCACATGGCTTTAGGTCGCGGAGAAGTAGGTAAGTGTGAACCAGAGTTCTCTGAACAGTTACCAATGACACCCGGCCAGATTAAGGATACATTATTCCAATTGGTTGAATCGAAAGACCCAATGATAATGTCCTTAATCTCCCACCCGCAAAACAACGAACTGGTTAAGAAAGCTCTTGCTATTCCTGAACTATATATTCCTGGTATCAATGACAGAACTAAACAGTATCGAGAGATTGCCCGCTTAATAGAAGCTGAACCAGTCCCATCGCCTAACTCTCCAATAGGATTTGAATCTTCTATTCCACCCGAGGAGTTCGATGACCATAGAGTAGAAATGGAAGTTTGTAAGGTATGGTTAAACAGCTCCAAGGGTCAAAAGGTTAAGTTTGAAAATCCAGCAGGTTATCAAAATGTTGTGATGCATTGGAAAGCCCATCAGTTAATGCAAATGATGGTAACGCAAACACCCAATGAGTCACCAGAAGGTCAAGAGCCAGATTCGGCTTCAACAAGAGTAGGTGGATAATGTTTATCAAGTTCATTAAAGTATTAAATGCTCCTGAAGGAACTCCTGCCGGTGGTGGAAATGAACCCGTTGGAGATGTTTCTAATCCTGAAGGAATGACCGATAAGGACATCTTAAATCAAGGAGATGACGATGGGGATGATGAAGGCGATAATGAATCGGTTTCCGACGACGACGAGTCAGATGGCGAAGAATCAGATGACGGAGAAACCGAAGAAGATGCCGACGATGAAGAAAGCGACGATGACGACTCCGAGGAAGAAGATAGCTCTACCGACGAGGAATCTGATGGGTCTGGGGACTCCTCTGACTTAGATGCTTCTGATTTAGCAAAGAATGTTAAGAAGCTAGCACCTGAGCTTTTTAAGAAGATTCCTGGCTTAAGAGAAGCATTAGAGCGAGACAAAGCATTTGGGGAAGTTTTCTCTACTGTTGAAGAAGCTAAAGATGCTCATAAGAACAGTGGCTTCCTTTCTGCTATGTATAATGATATTGCTTCTGGAGATGTAGATAGAACTGCTAATTTCATTAAGGCAGTTAAGAATACTAGTGCAGAAGCATTTGAAGATTTCTCTCATACTATTCTTGAATCTATTGGTAAGGTAGACCCACAGTTATATGGCGAAGTAATGCTTAAGCCCATGAAGCGGGCTATTATGGCTATGTATTCTGATGCCTTAAAATCAGGTAACAGAAACTTAGCTGCTGTTGCTATTCATGCTCATAATTACTGGTTCGATACCCAGGATATTAAGGCTCCTTTAGAGGAGAGAAAGAAAGCTACTAAGACTAAGGAGCAGGAAGCTTGGGAGAAGGAGAAACAGGAATACGAAGGAACTAAAGCTCAAGAGTTCCGGGGCGGCATTACAGAGGTAGTTAATCATTCCATGAAGCTCTCTATTACTAAGGAGCTTGATGGAATTAAAATGGATGATTACCAGAAAAGGAATATCATCCGTGACATCTTTGCTGGAGTTGATGAAGTTCTTGGAACAGACAAACGCTATTTAGGTGGAATACAGAGTTTGTTTGACCAGGCTAAATCCTCCAAGTATTCACCAGATTGGAAGTCGCGTATTGTTAAAGCTTATCTCCAGCGAGCTAGACAAGCACTTCCAGCGATTCGTAATAAGGTTTTGAAAGAAGCTGGAATTAAAGTCAAAGACAGTCAAAAGTCTGAGCCACGCCGATTAGTTCCTGCTGGATTGGGTGGCAATAAAGGTGAAGATAAGATTGATTTCAGCAGAGTTGACCGTTCCAGAACTACAGATATGGACATTCTGAACGGCAAACCCAAATACATTAAGTAGTCTATTCGGACTACAAGGAATAAACAATGGCTGTTGGCGGCACACAACTTCTTTCCGTAGAGATGGAGAAAGTTCGTAAGAAGCTCTCCATGCTTTACGAGTTAGAGTCAGCTAAGTTCTTTTCCACGGTCGAGAAGAAAGACGTGGAAGTCATTTCCGAAAGGGATATGAGAATCCCATTAGCTATCGGACCTGGTGGCTATTTCGGATACTGGAACCCTGATGGCGGAGATTTAGGTATCGGTGATGGACAGACTTACGACAAGGCTGTTATCAACACCGTTAACTTCAAGCACGCTATTCAGTGGAACACAAAAGCTCAGTGGGGAACTGATGATTCTCGAAAGAGTGTTATCAATCTCTTCAAAGAGTTAATGGCAAAGGCAATGCCTGAGTTCCGTCGTCAGACTGAATCTCAGTGCATGACAGCAGGTAATGGAGTTCTTGGAACCATTACTTCTTTGTCTACTACTACCCTTGCTAATGACACTTTCACTATGACCACCGATGGTTATGGTGTAAAGCTCCTTCGCAAAGGTCAGCGGATTCTTGTGTATGATTCTGCATTGGCAGCAACCAAGACTCCAACTCCAGTCAAAATCATTGCTTACGACTTGGTAAACAAGCGTATTACAGTGGATGCGACTGTTGCTGCTGTTGCTCCTGGTGATGTGATTCTTCCTGAAGGATTAGCTGGTGCAACACCAGTTGGTCTTTTTGGTGTTCCATATCACGTTCAGAATAGCACAGTAGGTAATTGGTTAGGATTGCCACGAGCAACAACGCCAGAAGTTCAGGCTAATCGTGTCAATGCTGCCTCTGCTGCTTTAGCTCCTGCTTTCGCCCGTAGAGCTATCAATGCTATTGGCGATAGATTGGGAATGGATAACAAGACTCCACTTACAGCTTGGATGCACCCCTGTCAGGTTCAGGCATACGAAGCTTTAGGTCAGCTTGTTTCCGTTATCAATAAGGAAGCTTCTGAACAAGGTCTCAATTTGTTCTTCTCTGAGAACATGAGACTTGCCGGCGCACCAATCAAGCCAAACTTTGTCTGGAATAAGACAAGGATTGACTTTCTGACCAATGACCATTGGGGTCGGGCAGAATTAACGCCTATCGACTATTACACGGTAGAAGGCCGTAAGATATTCGAGATGCGTGGAACTAGTGGTGGAGTAGCTGCAAGCCAGATTTTCTACATCGTTGCTTCGTGGAATCTGTTTTGCGATTGTCCGCCAGCACAGGCTTACATCGACAACCTTCAAGTCCCAACAGGCTACTAAGGTTCATCGACTGTAAGTAGGAAAGGGGGGCTAGAGGTGAATCGCCTTACTTCTAGTCCCCCAATCCGACAAGTAATTATATGGCATTAGATAAGACTATAAACGAAAGATTGATTAAGTTATATGGCAAAGAACCTTTAACCGGGTTAGCCAAGTATAGAGTAGTTTGGTCTGAATTACAGACTGAAAAGAGATACGGTTCCTACGACGTATTAACACAAGAAACTGGTATCTGGCTAGGAAGAAAACAAGGTTTAGTTGAGATTAAGAAATACTGGTATCTTGCTAAACCATGCTGGCTCCTTGAAAGAGTTGAGCCTAATAAGAATAGAAAAGACTTGTTTCACGACAAGCACACTTACGAACCGATTTTAACTTTTCTAGACAAAGATAACAACCGTCTAGACCTTAACTGGAGAGCAATAGAGTTTCTTCTTCATCAATTAGAACATGTGGAGAAAAAGTTTCTTAACGAAGAAGACCATCGACAGATTGAAGAAAAGAAGATGGATAAGGAATCAGAGAAAGTTTACGGCATTCTTGATGCACCAGAGTCAACAAAGCCATTACCTACGTTTGAAAAGTCAACGCTATTGGGGTGAACAATGACAGGACCTGTTTCAACAATTCTATCAATCTGTCCTTTTGAGACAGTAGAGATTAAGCCAATCAATGCGGGATACTTCAAAATCCCCGCGGCGGAAAAAGATAACTTTATTCTCATGGAGATTAGAGAATCATCCTATATTCAACGCCTTCCTGCTACGGACCATAATATTGTTATTCCGGTTGCTTCTCATCATATTGCTAAGTCTATCGTGGATGATTTCATAAATACTGTTATTGAAGCTGATGATAATGCTGGACCCGGAATGATGTGGTTTCCTGGTGTTGTTACCCGGTTAGAAGTTACCACTAAACATAAAGATGCTTTACAAGCTCTTAAAGAAAGACAGATTCGTTGGTTTGAGAATCTCTGTAAGAAGGCTGATGATGATTGGAACCAGTATCATAAGCTGGGTTTAATTTCCGGCCACCAGAGATATGCTGCCAGTTACTTAGGTTATAAGGCAGACTGGATTGTTGAATATAACACTGGTGCTGGTATGATTGATTGTCCAGCTTGCTTTACTCAAGTGGATGCAAGAGCAGCTATTTGTATTCATTGCAAGGCTATTCTTAACCGTGAGAAGGCTATTAGCTTTGGATTGATTCCTCCAGTTCCACAGTTACCTGCTCCTGTTGAAAAGGTAGCAGCTAAGGCGTAACAATGGCAACACTAGCATCTGACATTTTTAATAAGTCAAGAGCAGTCTTGAATGATTTACCTATAGATTTGTTTACAGATACTACCCTGTTACCATTTCTACAGATTGCTAATGACGATTTGTCCGATGCTATGGTTGACAACGGCGCTACTGTTCAAAAGGAAGTCTTAACAGATATTCCTCTTGCCGCTAACAGTAATGCCCTTCCATTACCCAATGATATTATTGTTCCTATCCAGCTATTTGAAAAGAATGTAGGAGAACCTAACGAAGCATATAGACAGATTGACCAGAGAGACTTCTTACCTAATAAAGCATCTGGTGGTTCTGAACTAAGTGTTTATTCTTGGAGAGAGGGGGCTATTAACCTTGTTCCTTCCAACCAAGCTAAATTAATTAGGATTAGATACTATCGCTTAATTACTTCTATTGTGGGACCCAATACTATTATTGAATTACCTCATGCGTTAGGTTACTTGGCTTACCATACTGCTGCTATGGCTGCTGAACATATCGGCCAGAACAGACAGAAAGCGATTGATTTAGAAAGTCTAGCAACCGCAAAGTTAAACAAGTTGTTAAAGAGAGAAGTGAAGCAAAATGCCAGGCCGGTTCGACGTAGAGCTTTCCGGTTAACTAGACCAGTAACTTACCAAACTCGTTAAGGAGCACAACAATGGCAGAAGCAAAGATGACCCCGACTAGTAAGCGAGTCTGGGATGACGGAAAAAAGATTCACGTCGTAGGAACATTAGCTGTTGCAGCATCACCAGATACATATACAACTGGCGGTAACGCTTTAGACTTTGTTGCCAATATGATTGATGGTGCTGGTTTAGGTGTTCCTTTACCTGGCATTAGTTCTCAGCCATTCTATGCCTTAGTAATGGGATTAGCTTACTTCGGTCAGTATAATCCTACTACTAAGAAGCTAAAACTTCTTGCCTTTGGTGGCGCTGAAGTTCCTGCTGCTGCCGTGCCCGCCGGTGTCTCAGGAGATGTAATTACGTTCTATCTTGTCTTTGATAAGATGATGTAATTACAGTTTGAGGAATCCTGGTAAGGACAGAGCTAATGCCAGCCAGAGCACCTAGTTTACGGGACCATACCCAAGTTCCCATTACGGCCTTTAGAGGTCTATATGCTAATGGTATGGATGATGCCTGTCCGCCAGGATTCTTCATCGACTCACTTAATACTCAATTCGAGGAGATTGAGGTTAAAACTAGAGATGGAAACACTAAAATATTTACCCTTGCTAATATTCGCAGGTATTTTGTTTATAAGAGACTCAATGAGACTTCTCGCTATCTTATTCTGGACACTGATGGTAATTTGTGGGATAGCCTTTATGGTTCTCCTCTCGTTACTAATGTCCTATATAAAGACTTTAGTGCAGTAAACTTTCTCAACCGGGCATACATTACTTTCCATGATAGGATTGAAGGGATACCAGGAACCTTTATTCAAGTATATGAAGGTGCTGGACCTGGAACATTAAGACCGGCAGGTGGTTATCCTCCAGTTGGCTTTACTTTAACATTAGCTATCTCTACTACCATTGGAGATTTAGGTCTTGGTAAATATCTGGTGGCGGTATTATATGAAACTTCTTCAGGGTTCCTTACTGCTCCTGGTCCTACTGTATTTGGTGATATTGATAGTCCGGGCGGTTTCAGATTAAATGTAAGTGATATTCCTATTGGTCCAGCTGGAACTGTTGCCAGAAGACTAATCATTACCAAGTCTATTCCTGCTGGTCTTTATAGTGGGAATCAATTTGGTTATGAGTATTTCTTTGTTCCTAATGGCAGGATTCCAGATAATACTACTACCGTCCTAAATGATATTAACTTCTTTGATGATGACCTGATTGACTCTGCTGATTTCTTATTCGATAGCCGGTCTACATTACCTTGTGGATTAGGCTTAACTATCTACAATAACAAGATGTGTCTATGGGGAGTTCCAGGTTTCGAGCATTATGTATTCTTCTCAAAAGCCTTATATGTTGAGACGTTTGATTCTACAGGTGGTTTGTTATATCTTGACCCTTCTGACGCTATTAGTTCTATTAAAAACGTTGTTGACCATGAAACCTCGTTACTCATACAAACACAGGATAGAACGTATATTACTGTCGATAATGGTAATGACCCTGATACTTGGCGTGCTGACCCTCTGGATAAAGCAATAGGAGCAGAAGTATTCTCTGTTTCTAAGATACTTGATTCTAGAGGAACATCCGTTAAGAGATTCTTTCAAGGAGATAAGTCTGGAATCTATTGTTATGAAGGAGGCGGATTCCAAGACCCGGCTTTTACTCTTAATATTATTGACATTTGGTTAAGGATTAACAAGAATCATTTTAATAAGGTTCAAGTCGTCGATGACCCGGAGAACAAGTATCTTTACGCTGCTATTCCTTTGGACAATTCTACTGAGTGTTCACATATCCTTCAAGCAGATTACAATAACTCCTTCAATAGATACGGCATGTTAGTAGCCTCACAAGTTCGTTGGTCTATTTGGGCAATGCCTTGGCAAGTTTCTTGTATTGTATTAGATGCTAATGCTAATAAGGAAACTGTCCTTAAGCAATCTGGATTTGAAGGAAATATCTATGAACAGGATTACACCGTTGACCTGGATGATAATATTAGGATTACTAGCTATATTCATACTCACCTGCTGGCGATGAAAGGTAGCCATTCTGTTAACCATTATGGTTTCTTAGAGTCTAGAGCAGAAGGAGTAGGTAAACTTAACATCTATCTCTATGGAACTAATAATGTTAAACAGGTAATACCACCGGCTTGGGACTTAACTCAATTCCCCCGGCTCCATTACCAGAAGCCTATCAATTTCGTAGACACTAAAATGTCTGTGAAGTTAATGTCCAATAACAATGCAGGAGATAAGTTTGTCATATTTGATTTGTCTGTAGACGTTAAGCCTCTATGGATGGAAACCGCTCGTGTCTAATGAGAATGCAGTTCGCAATCTTATTCGTATTGATGATAAGGCTAATCCAACCTTATTCAGAGCACTACAGTTATTGATTGATGATTTATATAGGATTAACAATGAGGTATTTCCTCCTTCTGTTGTTGGTGTTGGAGATAATCAAGGTGGAGTAGTTGCTGCAATAGGGCCAGTTCTTAATTTTACTGGAACTGCCTACCCAGATAACTTACGATTAGATTGGGATAACTTACCAGGTGCTTTTCGGTATCAGATTAAGATGGGCTTGGATTGGGATAGTGCTAAGCCTATTATTGTTACTGCAACAGACGTGGCTAATATCGACCCTGTATTTCTCAACCTTGTTTATGGAACATATAACTTTATCATACGGCCTTGGAACTTTGCTAGTGTTCCTGGCCTTCCTGCTTCTGCTACCTTAATTGTTCCGGTAATAGGGCCACCTGATTTATCATTAGAAGTAGTAGTTTCTACTGTATTACTTAAATGGACTGTTCCTGCATCAGCATGGAGAATTAGTCACTATATCATCTATAAGAACAATATAGAGATTGGAACCATAGCTGGAACTTTTAAGTTAATACAAGAGCAGGTAGGTGGAACTTATACATATGAAGTAGCAGCAGTTGATATAGTAGGTAATGTTGGTCAAAGGTCAGGTGGTAAAACTGCCGATTTACATGACCCATCAGAGTTTGAGTTCGTAGATGAATTAGAAGCTGATTATACAGGAATCTATGTAAATACTGAAAAGACTATTATTGATAACATTGTAGGTATTGTTGGTCCAGTTATATCTCCTGAAACTTGGCAAGAACACTTTGTTAATAATAGTTTTGGTTCTCCACAAGACCAAATAGATGCCGGCTATCCTGTCTATTTCCAGCCAGCATTTATTGGAGAAGGTTCTTATGAAGAAATATTTGATTTCGGCCAGTTATATGAGAAGCTAACTGTTGTTGCTGATTATAACAAAACACAGCTGGTTGGTTCTACTTTTGTTCATACAGAAATTTCTCATTCAGAAGATGGCATTACTTATTCTGTTCCTGTTATAACAAATAGTCTTCTTGTAAATAAGTTTCAATATGTTAAAGTTAAGTGGGTATTTACTAATGCAGATGATTTATCACTTGCTTTCATATCTAATCTTAAAGTTCTGTTGAATGTTACTTTAACACTAGATTCTGGAACTATTGATTGTTCTGCTTTAGATGCAGATGGAACATTAGTAACATATAATAAAACATTTACAGGGATTAGTTCAGTAACAGCAACACCAACCGTTTCCGTAGAACCTTTATATTCTATTTGTGATGCTGTGAATAAAGACAATTTTAAGATTCTTATATTTGATTCTTCTGGTAATAGGGAAAGTGCTTCTGTTTCTTGGAAAGCAAGAGGAGTTGTTTAGTGTTTATTAGGTATAATCCCGTAGCTAAATACTACGAATATAGCACAGATATAACCAGACGAGGAAAAGGTCCTTGGTTAATTCTGCCTATTGATTACACTCAAATATATAATCTTCCTCCTATTCCACCACCATATGTATTGCCTGCTACTGTTGTTCAAACTCACCTTGCTAATGTATTTACTAATGTCAATACATTTAATAATGCTAGTCAATTTAATGGTAGAATCAATGCAGTTGGTGGAGGTGGTTTACCTTACAACTTAGCTCACATTGAAGTAGGAAATGCAGACAGCCCAAGAATAGCATTTCATTGGCATGGAGTAGTAGCATCACAGATTGGCGTAGATACTTCTGGTAGAATTAGAACATATGATAATCCTGGCACTGGATATGAAAGTTTTGTTGCTGCTAGTATTGCTGCTAATGGAATTCTAAGTGCAACTGGTTATATAATGAGCACGGGTGTAATTTATCCTGGGCGTATTGATATAGCGGGTTCTCAAGGTGGTTGGTATCTTGCTTCTCATGGTGGTTATGGATTATATACTAATACTGGATTAAAAATAGAAGCTGGAGTTCATCCACAATATATTGGTTTTCTAAATGCACAAGTATCACAATCTGCTCCAAATTCTTTAGATGATTATGAAGAAGGAACTTGGACTCCTTATTTTTCTTCTTCTAATGGTGGTTCTGCAACATATGCAATTCAAAATGGAAGCTATACTAAGATTGGAAATGTTGTTACTTTTACATTTGACCTTCAAATTGCAAGTTATGGGTTTGTAGAAGGTTTTGCAATTTTAAATGGTTTTCCTTTTATAAATTCTGGTTATTATGGTTCTGGACAAGTATCATATTTTACTATAACAAACTCTGTATCTTGGTTTGGTATATTGATTGACCCAAATGCTGCCTCTGCTAGTTTTCGTTTTACTAATGCTGAAGGTTCTAGTGGAACTGGTATGCTTTATGTGGGTAATATAGGGGCTGGAAGAATGATTGGCGGCGGAACTTATAGGACACCAACATAATGTTAGAAAAGAAAATAGAACTTGGCCTCATTACAATACTTCAAGGTGGAGAAATGCAAGTCCGTGAGGATACTGTTATATATGAAAATCTAGTAGAGATTTCTAGAACTTATAATAGATATGTCTCCAATCCTGGTGATGATTTAGAAGGTAAACCGCAAAGAGTTAGAGATGTAGCTGGTGTAGTATGGACTCCAGAAGTAATAGAGGCTTATATTGAAAAGAAAAAGAAAAATCTATTACCAGAAATACCACCACCAGCAGGGCCATTACAACCTGAAGCACCTAGACCAACTATTTTAATGCCACCTGATAAGTTAGTAACGGAAAACTAATGGCTAACTGGAATCTTCCAACAATTACATCCGGCTACATAGCATTTGTCGATGAGATGAATGCTAAGATAGCTGATGCTGGAACTATTGGTTATGGTGCTCCAACTAATCTTCCAGACCATGCTATTAGATACAATCGTTCTGTTGATATATTTGAGGAATGGAATCTTACATCTTGGGTTCCTAAGTTAATATCTTTAGCAGGTGGTGGAACTGGTGCTGCTAATGCTGCTGGTGCAAGAGCTAATCTTGGACTTGGCAGCATGGCTACTCAGAATAGTAATGCTGTTGCTATTACTGGTGGTTCTATTACTGGTGTTAATTTCTCTGCATCAGACATTACAGCTGGCGTTATTGCATTAGCTAGGGGTGGAACAGGTGCATCTTTATCATTAGGTGGTGTAGGAACCGTATTACTTTCTAATGGTTCTGGAGTAGTATTTGATTCTGGTATTAGTATCTCTCAGGTCAATGCTAATGCTATTCAAGGTGTAGTTCCTGCTGCTAAGCTTCCTGCTAATGTTGCTTATAAGGATGGTAACAATACTTGGACTGGAACTAATAACTTTACTGGTGCTCTCTATGGAGTTGGAACTAATTTAACTGCTCTGAATGGTTATAATATCAATCAGGGAATTGTTCATCCTTCTTTCTTAGGGTCAAGTTATTCAGGTAGTCAAGCTGTTTTCTTAAGAGGTGATGGTGTTTGGGCACCGCCTCCTGGTTCTGCTGGAGCTTCAGTTCCTCCAGGTTTAATTGCTATATTTGATACAGGTTGTCCGGCTGGTTGGACTAGAGTAGCAGCATTAGATAATAGATTCCCTATTGGTTCTGGTTCATATGGTAGTGCTGGTGGTAGTTCTAATCATTATCATGGCTTTAGCACTTCAACAGATGGAGCCGGTGGACATGACCACGGTTATGGTAATGCTCATCAATCAGATGGTGCAGGAGCACATTCACATAGTTTTAGCTTTAGTGGTGGTGGAAGAACAGACGCAGAGCCTAATGATTATATAAGGGCTGACGCGGAGAATGATGTATCTGCATCAGCTCCAGGCCATACTCATAGTTTTAGTTTTAGTGGTAGTGGAAATACAGATGGAGTAGGGGACCATAGCCATACTGTTCAAGTATATGGACGTGTAGATTCTGCTCCTAATCATAGTCATGGAGTTAGTGGAGAAACTGGATGGGCTGACCATTGGCCTCCATATTTAACAGTAGTTTGGTGTAGAAAGGATTAGTAATGATTAGACACTTTCATTTCGATAATGATGATTTAAGTAAGGAACGGTTTGAGTATATTTTCCACGGTTTGATTATCATGGGAAATCAGAATACTCAAAAGGGATTATCAGTCCTCAATAGAGAGATTTCTTTATTAGATAAGATTGAATCTATTAGCAGACCTTGTGCTTGTGGTAAGTTAGTAGCTGGTAGTCAGGAGCCGGATAGGGAATTAGATATTGTTGAAAATAGTAAATTGCCACTTGAGTTAGTAGTAGATGACCCTGAGTTTGATATTCTCTTTGATTATATTTCAAAAGTCCCTTGGTCTATTGGTAAGTCCAGTCGTGGTGCATTGAAGTGTTTAGCTTGGATGAAAAATGGAAGTCCGGCCAGCTAAGGTAACAGATTGGCCTGAACTATTAACGATACATAAAGGCCATAGTTTCCCGTTTCCAGACTTCAGGAATATGTTAGATGTTCTTGTTGTCGAGCACGAAGGAAAAATTGTAGCTTGGGGATATACAAAGAAACAAGTAGAGATAGTATTTGTTCCAGCAGTAGATAGCCCTAAGATTACAAAAGTAAAGTCCCTAAAGTTGTTGTCAGAAAAGTCTACTGAAATTACTAAAGCTCGTGGCATTGACATGGTTCATTCTTTTGTTGAAGACATTGACTTTGCCCAGCTTTTAGTAGAACGCTTCAATTACGGGGTATGCAAAGGCACACCTCTATTTCTGGATTTAGACAACAATGGGAAAAGGCGATAAGCAAGAGCTGTATAATATCAGCAAAGGCAAAGTAGGCCAAGCTGAAACTGAATACACTAAAAAGACAGGTGAGTTAACTGATAAAGGAGATACCACCTGGGGCAGAGCTACGGATGATTATGCCAATACCGCTAAAGGTTATGGCGATTATGCTTCAGGTCCTGGTGTATCTAAAGAAGATGAAGACCGGATGCGTGCTTCTTATGCTAATATCCCAGGAGCAGGCACTAATAAGTTTACTAATCCATTAGCCGGACAGTCTTCAGCTTATGCTGGAGCTTATCGTCCAGATTATTCTGAAGCTGATGCTGGTTTCAGAAAGCTGGCCGGTGAGGGTGGTGGATTTGATAAAGGCCAGTTAGATAAGATATATGGTAATGTAGATACTTTGTCTGATATTGGTAAGACTGGTGGTATTACTGATGAAGATAAGGCTAATATCAATCGTGCCTCTATGTTGGAACAGGAAAGAACTGGTGGTTATTCCGACCAGGATAAGGCTTTAGTTAGAGCTAAATCTGCTGCTTCCTCACCTGCCTATTTCTCTGCCTTAAAAGACCAACTTGAAAGACAGCGTGGCGTTACTGGCAATCTAGCTAATGCTGGTGCTGTTGACTTTAAGATGGCAAGACAAGGTGCTCAACAGCAAGGCCAAGATAGACTTGCTCAAGAGATGGCTTTGCAGGAATCTGTTAGAGGTGGAAAGGAAAGAGCCGGTCAATTCTTATCTAATCAAGGTATGCAGCTAGCTGGTCTTAGAACTGGTAATCAATTACAAGGTGCTGGTTCTGCTGGCAACTTAGGATTAAATACTCAACAGGCTATTACAGCTAATCAGCAACAGGGACTTAGAGGATTACAGGATTCTCAGTCTGGATTAGGTCAGTGGGGATTAGGTCAGGCTGGTGGAATAGACCAGTTTGAACAAGCTAAAGGTCAGTTTGATGCTTATGGTCAAAATCTAAATCAGCAAGCTGCTACTCAACAAGCTGATTATGAGAAGTGGCTTACTCAACAAAAAGATGCTAATAGACAATATGGTATAACTGGACAGAATGATTTATATAAGACTAACTTGGATGCTACTTATAACTTTGGCAACCAAGCACTTAATATGGTTAACAATAAATATGATACACAGGGTATGATGTTGGGTATGGCTACTCAAAATCGTGGTAATACTGCGATGGAAAATGCTTCTGCTATTAGTGGTATGGTTGGTGCTGGATTAGGCGCTGCTACTGGTATGGGTGGATTAGCTGGATTAGCTGGTGGAGCTGCTAGTAAAGCATTAGGTCCAGTTAATACTGGTCCATATCAGTTCCCTACTAGCAATCTAACACAGTATGGACCTGAAGCATTAGGCAAAAGACCTTACTAAGGGATATTACAATGCCAGCCATTAACCCATACCGTCAAAGAAGAAGAAATAACTTTCTGCCTGCTAATGTTTTAGATTATCAGGACCAGCAAGCTCCTGTAGCGCCTGAACCTCCTATTATTCCTGAAAGGGATGATAGTATGTTTGGTGTTAATATGCCTAAAGACCGTCTTAATACATTGGGTGAAACTCCAATTACTGGATTACAAGGTCCAGCAGTTCCTGACCCAAATAAGAATCCATATGACCTTGCAAAAGAATATGAAAAGATTAACTCTAACAGACCTAATAGAATGGCCTATCAACAGGCTGTTAATGAAGGTTCTCCTAAGATTGAAAGAGGTAATTGGGCAAAGTTAGGTGCTATATTAGCAGCATCAGCAGAAGGATTATCTACTAAGAGTGCTACTGCTGGTTATAATTTAGGAATGTCTGCATATGAACGTCCTCAAATGAGGGCTGATGATGAATATGAAAAGAAGATTCGTGGCCTTGGTAATATGGCTAATATGGAAGAAGCTGATATTAACAGGCAGATGCAACAGCTTGAAAAGAAGCATGGAGAATTCTATCTAAATAAGGCAGAAGGTAGAGCAGAAAGAGGAGAGAATAGAGCAGATAAGTTAACTGATGCCCAGATTCACAATATGGCATTGGACAATATTATTACCATTAAAGAAGATGATGGTAATACCTATGCCTATGACAAAGGAACTAAGGCTAAGTGGAAGATTGGTAAGACTGACCTAACTAGCAAAGAACAAGAAGATGCAGCTATATCTACGTTTGCTAGACAGGAAAAGATTAGAGGTTACTATGAACATCAGGCTAATGTTACTAGAGGAGAATATGCTCTAGAAGGAACTAGATTAGGAGTAGAGGGTAGGAATGAAGTAGCGAATACTAGAGCAGCAGCATCTATTAAGACAGCACAAGATAGATTAAGAGCCAATGCCGCGACTGCTCCTGATAAAATAGCTCAAGGTATTATGTTAGATTTAGCGGTTGCTATGGACCCGAGTCAAGGAGAGAATGCTCTGCCACCATCAGCTGCTAATTACTTAGAGTTTGATGATAATGGAACTCCTAGAGCCTATACTCCTTGGTTTGGCGACCCTGCTATTACTGAGAAGGTTAGAAAGCTGATTGCTTATTCTATTGATAAAGACCAGAATCCTCAGAACTACCCTTCTGCTGGTTCTAAGAATCTTGGGAGTATGATTGGTCCTACTGGTGGCTCTCCTTCCGGTGGAACTGTTACTATGCGTTCTCCTAGTGGAGTAACTAGTCAGGTTCCAGAATCTCAAGTTCAGCACTATCTTTCTAAAGGTGCTACAATAGTTAATGATGGTGGTGGTGCTCCTACTGGTGGTAATGTTCCTGCTACTAGTGGAGCTAATACTGGTGCTCCAGCAGGTAATTTCAAACCACCAGCATTTAAGCCTTATGAAGAAGGTGCTGCTCCAGCTCCAAATAAGTTTGCAGCAACAGCTAATGCTCCATTACCAGCAACAGCGGCAGCTATTCCTCCACCTGCTAGGAATCCATTTGACCCTACTGGTGGTAATCCATTTCCTCCTGGACCTAATGTTGGTTTAACTGGTCCAATGCGTAAACAACCAGGTATTGGTTTACCATCAGACCAGAGAGGAATTATTAACGCCCCTTCTATGAATGCTATGGCTCCACAAGGGTCACATATACCAACTAAAGATTTACTTGTTCCATCTAATCCTAGAGCCTCTCATGCTCCTGCTCCACCTAACTATAATAATCTACCAAGACAAGTAGCTAGTAGATTATCTCCTAATGTAGCTCCTGTTACTGCACCTCCTCCACCACCTAATCCAGAGGAAGCTGCAATGAGGATGGCAATTCCAAATCCTTTAATGGGATTACCTGGTGGTAATGCTACATTAACTCCACCTGCTCCACCAGTAGAATTAAGTCCTGGAGCAATGGGTAATATTCCAACTGAAAACCCAATTAGGTTGAATCCTAATAATTTGGGTGCTGTTCCTGCACAAAAGACCTTTACTGATAAGATGTCTAGTATTGTTAAGAGAGTGCAGGCTGAGACTGGATACACTATTAGACCTAATGCAAAGACTAGAACTCCAGAGGAGCAAGCTAAGTTCTTTGCACAAGGTAGAACTGCTCCAGGTAAAGTTGTTACACCCGCTGATGGAACAAAGGTTAAGTCACAACATCAAACTGGGCAAGCAGCAGATTTAGAAGTCTATGATAAGAATGGTAAGAAAGTTAATAGTAAGAAAGTTTGGGATTCTATTGGTAGAATCATTAAAGAAGAAGGTTTAATTTGGGGTGGTGGATTCAAAAATCCCGAACCTTGGCATGTTCAATTGAATCCAGCTAGGTAGGATACAATGCCACAAGATTGGTTTGAACAAAATAAACCTGTTCGCAGGAATTATATCCCTACTCAAGTAGAGGAAGAAGATGATTGGTTTGCTAAAAACAGACCTGAACCTACTCCTCCGCCTGCTCCAGTAAAGCGGGTTAATACTTCTACAGAACCTACTACATTAGATAAGTGGGTTTCTGGTGGATTAAGAACTATTCCTGCTGTTGTTGGTGGAGTAGTAGGTGGAACTGCTACTGGCGCTGCTACTATGGGCGTTGGAACATTAGCAGGTGGTTCTATTGGTGGTGCTGCTGGTGCTGGTATTGGAGAAGGATTAGCTGAATGGTATGAGAAAGTTAGAGGTATTAGAAAAGAGTTTAATCCTGCTCAAGTAGCTGTTCAAACTGGTGTAGGTGCTATTCCATTCTTAGGTAAGTTTCCAGGTGCAGGTGCTACTTGGGGACAAATTGGTAAGTATGCTGGTAGAGCAGCATTAGAAGGTGGAGTTGTTAATGCTGCTGCTACTGTTCCAACACAATTAGCTGAGACTGGTGAATTACCATCTTTACCACAAGTAGGTGAAGCTGGAGTAATGGGCGGAGTAATGGGTGGTGCATTAGGTGGTGGATTTGCTGCCTACCCAAAGATTAGAACTAAAGGTATTGACCCTACTGCATTACCAGCCGGTAAACCTAATGTTAAAGTTGTTCCTGATGTAGATACTAGTGTTGTTCCTCCAAGTGGACCACCTCCTACTGCTCCTGCTAATGGACAACCAAAGAGTAGAGTTCCATCTGTTGCTACTATTCAGAAGAGATTAGGTGTCTCTGTTGAAGAAGCCACTTCTATTAGAGATAAGATAAAGTCTTCTATTGATATGGGAGTTAATCCTCCTGTTGCTCCACAAGCTGCTGCGCCTGTTCAACAAGTTCCATCTATACCACCTACTCCTATTCAACAACCACCTGTTATTCCACAACAAGCACAACCATTACCTCCAGTAACTCCTATTGCACAAGCTCCTCCTACTCCTAAACAGAAAGTAGTAGATGCTTTTGAGAAAGCTAAGCAAAAGGTTAGAGCATTACCTTCTGTTGAAGCTCCTGTTGAACCTGTAAAACAACCAGAAGTTCCACCTGCCCCTAGTGAAACTGGATTCCAAGTTTTATTAAAGAAAGATGGAAAATATTGGGTAGAGAGTCCAACATTACGTAGACCCTCTGGTCCATTTAATTCTGATTACCTGGCAAATAAGTGGGTTGAGGCTAATCTAAATGCTCCCCAAGTAGAGGCTCCATTACCTGTTGAGAAACCTATTAGGGAATTACCTAAAGTAGAGACAAATGTTGTTCCTAAAGAAGCAGTAAAAACTCTACCTACTGTTGAGCCTATTACACAACCAAAAGTTGAACAGCCTCAACCAAAGGTAGAACAACCAACATTTAAGATTAGAGACAAAGCAGGTAATGTAGCACCTATACCAGCAGATGAGTTTGAAGGTCTTACTCCTAGACTTCGTATTATAGTAGAAGATTTCAATGCCAATGGGATGGATATTGCCAAAACCGCGAAGTCCCTTGGTATCTCAGAAGCTAACTTACAGGCATCTTTAGATTCTGTTCGTTCTATTACTAATGTTCTACCTACTAATGAAGGTGCTGTATTAACTTCTCCAAAGACTCCTAAAGCTAAGGCAGAACCGACAGGACCAAAGTTATTTACTACTGAGCCAAAGAAAGGTAAGCCAGGTTCTACTCAAAGATTAGCTTATGTTTCTTGGGCACATGGTCAGACTGTAAAAGAAAAGGTCGCTAAACTTGCTAAGATTAAAGGGATGCCTCCTGAGCAAGTTGATTGGGAAAGAGATTGGGCTACTAAAACAGAAATAAGGTCTATTGCAGAAGCAGAAGCTAATATTGAACATTTTAGACAGAGAGAGATTACTGCTGCTGAAAACTATGAAAAGGCAGTTCAAGCTGCTAGGTCTGCTAAAGCTGCTGCTACTCCAGAGGTAGATACTTCTGTTGTTCCTAAGCAGGTTGTAAAGGAATTGCCTCCTGTTGAACAACCAAAGACAGAAGAACCAGTTAATCCTCATGCTGAAACTATTAAGAAGCATGAAGCTACCAGAAGTTTATCTGAAAGGTATAGAGCTATTGTAGCAGAGATGGATGCTACTGGTGCAAAAGATGTAGAATATAGAGATGTTCTGTCTACTGGTGGTAAGGCTGAATTAAAGAAGGGTGAAACCTGGAGAGGTAGAGTTCTTAAGTTTGCTGATATGGCAGATATTGCCAATAAGCGGATGAATCTACCAGAAGTAGAAACGTCTGTTGTTCCTAAAGAAGTAGTAAAAGAACTTCCTAAAGTAGAGTCTCCTATTGAAGCTAAACCAGAACCTATTGAAGGTGAGTCTGCTGTTGATTTCATTAAGAGAACTTTGAATGTTCCTATTGAACAATTCCAGAAGATACCAAAGGATGTTCAACAACAAGTTCTAAAGGAATGGAGAAAGGGACAGGATACTTTTAGAGGACCTGATATTGAACCTAAAGAAATGGCTGTTAGACCTAATGAAGACCCTTTTGAAAGAATGGAAAGAAAAGCTAGAGAGAAAGCTGAAGCAGAGTATATTCAAAAGGTATGGGATGGACAATCAGAAGTAAGACTTGGTGCAGATGGGAATGATGTAATTCATATCAATAAACCTGGTAGCTATTTATCACCTGAGAGTAAAGCTATTGTTGAACATTCCCCTGCTTTTAAGAAGATGGGTAGTGCGTTAAGACAGGCCACTAATATCATATTAGATGCTATTGAAAGACCTCTTGCTGACCCAACAGATAAAATTGGGAAGGAAATGTTTCTTATTAGAAAGAGATTAAAGAGATTAGGATTTGCATTTACCCATCCTTCTGGAGAACAATGGGGGGTTAATGTTTCTAATCCAAGAGTTAATTTTGCAGAACATAAAAAGATAAAAAGTATAGAGAAGATGTTTAGAGAAATGGATATTGACCTTGATACTATCTATCAGAAATTAAATTATGAATTTGGAGCATTTATTGATTTACCATATATGACTCAGTTATCAAAGGGAAGACCAGATAGTTTTATTGCTGATGTAATAAACACTCTTGAGCATGAATTAGCACATAATATAATTCGTGATGAAATGTCTTACTCTCATGGTGTTCGTATGGCAGCAATTAGAAGATTGTCTGCTGACAAATTACCAGAAATAATTGATACTTTAAGAAAGGGATTCTTCGATGCCAACGGACAACATTTTCCAGAGTTACTTGAAGTATTACAACAAGTTAAAGCAGTCCCTTGGATACCAAACAGCAATGAGTTCTTTATCCCGGGAGCAAGAATTGGTAAAGAAGGACCATCAAACATCAAAGGAAGACAAGGAGGAATTGAACCAAGTATTGGAGAAAGTAAAGCTTCATCTGTAGAGACAAAAGAAGCCTATGTTTCTAGAGTTACGGGATTAACTAAAGAGCAATTTAATAAGTTACCTAATAGAACTAGAACTGCTGTATTAGCTGGTTATGGTGCTTCTGGTGGTGGGAATAAGCCTCCTACTTCACCTAAAAAAACAGAAAGTGGAGAACCTCCAATTCCTCCTAAGAAAAAGGGAGTAGAACCAGCTACTATTGTAGGTAAGGTAGGTAGGATATTCTATAAGAAGTTCATGGAAGCTAATCCTAAGTTTAAGGAGATTACTGATAGACTCATTAAGCGTCGTAGTGCTAGTGAGATTATTGGTAAACAAGTTAGAGATGAGTTTAAGGATGAGATTGGTCATATTAGTAAGGATGAGATTGTTCCATTCCAAGAGGATGTAGAAGCTGGTAAGTATCCTAGAGTTAGAGAGTTCTTTGATAACCTTCATGCTCTATTAGAATCAAAGGGAGCTAAGGTAGGTTATAAGGAGAACTACTTACCTCAGATGTGGGATAATACACCTGAAGAAGTAGCTGCTGTATTTGGTAATAAGACCATGAGGGAGAAAGCATCCTTCCAGTTTAGGTCTTTTATTGACGATTATGCAGAGGGTATTGAGAAGGGTCTTAAGCCAAAGATGAAACCTCTTGAGCTAATGGATTGGTATGCTCAGAGAGTTAATAAGTTAATCGCTGACCGAGCGGCATTAAAGAGTCTGAGGAAACAGGGTTATCTTGTTCAGGCTAAGAATAGAACTTCTGGTATGCAAAAGATTGAGTCTAAGTATGGTTCATTCGAAGGATACTATGCAGACCCATCTGTTAAAGCTGTATTAGAAAACTACTTAGGTAGTCAGGAAAAAGTAGGTGGAGGTATAGGTCAAGCTCTTGCTAGGTTCTCAGGTAAGATGACTAACTTAGCATTATCTTCTGGCCTTGTTCCTAATAAGCCATTGTTCACCGCTCATGGTGCTAACATGGCCTTTCCATTTATGAGTCGTTCATTTATGGAAGGTGGTATTAAGAGGAATCTAAAGGCTCTTAAGTATGCTTGGTCCCCGGAAGCGGCTGGTAAGTATTTAGATGAGAATGCTAAAAAAGCTGAATATCTTACTAAGCGGTGGGGTTATAGAGGGCAGGTAGAGAATCCTTCACCTGGTGGTAATCTATTTGAAAATACTGAAGGTATATTTGGTAAGGGTAAGGAAGCGGCTAATAAGTTATCTGAATTACAGGCTAAGTATTTTGAAAAGCCTCTGTTCGATAAGACTATTCCTGCTACTAAATTAGAAGCTACTTGGGATAACTTCCAAAGGAATCTCAAGAAGGGAATGACTGAAGATGAGGCAGGTAAAGCTGCTGTTAAGATAGGAGATTCATTCTATTCAGGTAGGAATCTAGACCTGATGTATCATAACAAGAACTTCAATACCTTTGCTAAGATTGCAATGGCTGCTCCTGATTGGTTCAGGTCTACTGTTGATTTGGGTATCAATGTTCCTAAGTCTATGGTAAAGATTCTATCCAATCCTAAAGACCCACTTACTCAGGCTTATGCTAAAGCTGGTGGTAGGATGTTAGCTATCTATGCTGCTGCTAATCTTGCACAGAAAGCGGCTACTGGTAAGTTCATGTGGGAGAACTCTACATCTGACCAGTTTACTATGAAGTTAGGTAAAGATGTAGAGAACAAGAAGACCAGAGGCTTAAAGATATTCAACAATGCTGGTGACTTCTTTAAGATTCCAATGCAGATTGCTAAAGCTACTGTTGAAGAAGGTGGTGGTGCAGAGGTATTAGAGAGTTCATTAGAAGGACGAGGTTCACCATTAACTCATGCAGCTTTAGCGGTTGCTAGTGGTGAGGATTATAAGGGAGAAAAGAATATTGTTGGAACTAGAGATAGATATGGTAGGCAGGTTCCGACTGCTGAGAGATTAAGGAATACTCTATCTCAGACTATTAACTTTGGACCGCCACAGGCTGCTGCTCCTTATAACTATGCAACAGGTAGAATGACTGGAGAGGAAGCTATCGCTAGAGTAGCAGAAGCTCCATTAAAGTATGGTAAAAAGAAAAAGAATCCCTTTGCCTTTGAACCATTTACCCCTGTTCCTTCTAATAGGAGAGGTAAATCAGTCTGGGATTATGGGCGTTAAAAGTCACCCACAAACTCTACCTTTTCAGCCTTCAATCCTTTAGGACCGTTAACTGGAGTAAACTGAACTATTGGTCCTTTAGTGGTAATGGGGGGAGAGATTAACTTTAACTCCTCCCAATCTCCATTATAGTTTTGTGCATGAAAGAAATACTCCTTTCCTTCTTCATCAAGGATAAAGCCATATAGAGAAGGTTTGATATTCTTTACTCGACCTAACATCACTGACCACCCTTAGTCTTTCTCTCCCACCATTCTATACATCCTTTGGTGAGCTTATAAGTAATCTCTTTCCCGCCAGTTGTTTGAACTACGAATCCCATCTGACTTAAAGTTTCTACTATCTTATCAAGTTCAGAGCTATCGAACTCTCCAAAGCCTTTCTGCAATACTCTTTTCCTAGAGAGCGTATAGTTCTCAACCTGAAACATAATCATTAAGAAGGATTTAAGCATCCCTGATGCAGAGCTTTGTCCTTGCATCCCTGCCATTTGTCTAGCAGTATTACTTAATGATGAGCAAGCTGCAATAGCCTCTACTATATCATCCTCCTCTAATACCATATCCTCTTTGCGGCTTAATGATATACATGCTGCTATCTTAATAACATGGTCATTCATTCTGTCGTGGGTGCCAGTTCTATCATCCACTTCCATTTCTCTATAAGGGTAGAACCATTCATTATATACTTTCTTAGCACCAGATGACCATTTCATTGCTCCTTCTAATTTGGATAGTTTCTTAAGATAACAAGCTAACTTCTCATAATCTACTTCATCTTCCTTTTCTCCTTCTTCATATATCATACTGTTAGAGCGGTATCTCTTATCAGCGTTAATCAATAATGTTCGACCAATAAATCCACCACCTAAATGGGATTTATCTACTGTCATGTCAAACATATCTTGATTAGCTCCGCTTAGTAGAGTTAAACAGGGGAAGCGTAGTTTCTCAACAGGAGAGTTCTTAAGTGTATTAACCCATTCAGGATTATAGTGAGCATCGTATAAATCAGTAAGAATAGTAAGGGCATGGGTAGCTTCATATAACGAGGAAGCAAATTCTCCTGAGCATAAAAATCCCCTTGCATCTTTGAATGGTATGCTGCCATTTTCCTTAGCTTTGACAATAGCCAATTCCTTAATGATACCTTCAATGCTCCCCCTTCCTGATATAACTCTAGTATTGTCTACCATCTGAACTAATTTTCTTGCTACATTAGGACCAAATCCTTTACCTAATCCTGAACGTCCAATCAATAGGATATAAAGATTTGGCTTGAGTTTGTATGCCCCTTTGTTAATGACTATATTGGGGGAGACTATTGCACTTATTGTTGCTAATCCACTCCAATATATCCATTGTTTAGGGGTTTCGACAAAATCAGTTTCTTCTATCAATAGTTCCAGCCAGCTCATAATTCGCCTTTCTAGAGCTTAAGCTTTTGTAGGTCTTTGTAGTTATCCCCATATTCAAAGTCACAAGGTATTATCAGTGAACCTCTTTTAAGGGAGCAGGTAGAGAAGTCAATGGGTTGTTCTATAATAGGTCTTAGTTCCCTACAGATATCATGATACTCACCAATAGGCATAAGATAAGTAACACTATCGTGAGACTCGTTAACCATCTTAATCGGGTATTTCTTGTCGCGTATTTCCAATAGACTGTGAGTGAGTCTATCCTTAACAGTCGATTGAGGAATGAAAGCATAACTTTCCTTATATAGCTGTGGTCCTGGTCGGTCAAAAAAGCGGCGTAATCTACCAAATGGATTGATTAGTGCTCTCGTTGTATCTATTTGGTCTTTAACTTCCGCATGAAATACGTTCATAATACTAGGTGATGCGGCATGGAATCTCTCTAATATTACCTTAGCTGAGAAAGCGGATATAGTAAACTGAATGTGGAACCTACGACAATCACTAACAACCTGCTTCATAAACTCTTTCCATTGCATGAAGTAGTTGCCCGCGTGTCGTGTCTTTTTACCTATAAATCTTTCAGGACTATCCTTACCAAGAACATCAGCAACCGGGTCATAAGCATAGTCCAGGTTAAGTTGGCCTGTAAATAAAGCCAATGCTGCTGTTCTCTTATGAATGTCGATGTTGTCATATGCTTCTAATAGTTTCTTATCTTTAGACAACAGAGCTACGATTCGTCCCTCAGCTTGACTAAGGTCAATGTTAACAATGACATATCCTTCATCAGCAATAAGAATCCCTCTAATGTCTTGTCCGATATCCCCATGCTTTGTAAGTGTTTTGAAAGCGAATCCAATTTTGACTGGTCTAACGGGGGGTTCCAAAACACTGTCTGAACTTCTACCCGTTTCTGTTCCAGCGATTCTAACTTGTGTTCGCATACGGCCATCAAAGTCTGGCATTGCATAGAGATATGTTGATAGTGTCTTATTAACTCTGCGTATTTCGAGTATATCCGATAATATTGTTCGATAGGTGTCATCTTTTACCTTGTCTTTCAATAGTCTACTAATAACATCTTCATTAGTTCCGTGGTCGCGGTCAATAGGTTTAATTGCCATCTGCTCATATAGTAATTCCTTTACCTGCTTTGGACTGTTATAGTTTATATTCCTTCCTACTGCTACATCCAGCTTTACCTTAATATGTTCAGCCCATGTCTTATACTTACATATCAAGTAATCTCTAAGACCATCATCTACCCTAAATCCATTATATTCCATCTCATAATATAGTTGATGGAGCTTTGTGATATACTTATAGTAAAAACCTTTCAGGTCCGTCTTGTAAATATCTGAGAGTATTTCCAGTTCTTTCTCTTGAACCTCATCAACTTCACAATCCACCGCGGAATCTTTAGCATTATATAAAAACCAGCGGTCGATGTCGTGCTTTCCAAATATGAATTCTTTGCCTTCGTCTTTATAGTAAGGCTCTCTAGTCCAAATTGAACTGATGAACGCCAAACCAACATAAGGTATTTCCGGGTTGATAGTATGTGCTTTTAGAGAGGTGTCAGACTTTAGACCTTTGAATCTAAAGCCAAGCATCTCCAGTTTAGCCTGGTCAAACTTAAAGTTCTGGCCGGCTACTAATACATTCCTAAATAACCAATCTAACTTTTGCCAGATGTAGACGAGGTCTGTTGTTGGGATTGTGCAGAGTTCATAATTTCCGACTTTAGGGAAGAGGGGGATTGAGATGGCTTCATATCTGTTCCAAGCAAGACTAACACATCCTGCAACTGTTGATTTAATTGTCTCAATGTCTGCAAAGACTCTATCCCCGCTTTTGATGTTCCTATCAATAAACCTTGATACGTCAACACTATTTCTTGCAATAAGGAGTGACCTTTGAGGTAGGTCGCAGCCCACTGTCTTCGATTCAGTGATTGCTCTTTTGATGTCATTTTGAACTACCCATTTCCAGACGTAAGAGAACATCCCTTTGTTTTCATCATGGTCTTCTGATTCATCGGAAGCTCTAACTAAATGACCAGGATGTATTGTTCCTACTACTTTAGAGTCTCCTACTTGACTAGGTAATATTGAACCCCTGTAAAGAAGTATCTTACTAAGTCCAGAAACACATTCAAAAGCAACAGGGCCGATAGCAAGGATACAATTAGGGTTAATAGAAAGGATTTCTCTATAGAGTCTTTGCTTTTCCTCATCCGGGTCACATACAGTATTGATTTGTTTTACATCATTAAATGGTGGTCGGTATCTATATACGTTAGTCAACCAGAAATCTGTTTTCCAATTTGGATGACCTAGTTCTGTGAATATCCTATCTAATAATTCTCCTGGTGCTCCGTTAAATGGTTTCTCTAATCTATCATCTGTCTGGTTGGGGAAGTCACCTAATATCAATAGTTTAGAGTATGGATTCCCTTGGCCTGGCACCATGTTTGGCATATTATTTAAACTTTAGTGACTTATAGTGAGTTCCCTTTTTAATGCTATCATATGTATTTGTTGATTTGTCGCCTACATATAAATGCAAAGGGTTCCAACATAATGTATAACCACATAGTGAATCATTGTGGCAAGCAAGCCAAGAATCATTATACTTTAGCTTTAGAAATATACAAAGTGACAGCCTGGAAACTATATATGTTTTTCTATTTATAGTAATCTTTCCATATGGTTTGTTTCCTCCATCATCAATAGCTCCAGTCCATATCCAGTGATTACCTTTAACAGAACTGTGTTTCCAAAGTCTAGTTAAAACTGGTATATTACTTTCTAAAGTATTCCCTAAAACTAAAATCATATTCCTGCCCCACAATCAGGGCACTTAACATTCTCTGGTTTATCGCTCATTGAGCTTCTCCTTTGGATGACAAACATCACAAGTTTGATATATCTCACAATCACATACTGGTGGGTCAGAAATCATACATATAATTAGTTGCTTATGAGTCTCTGTCTTTTTTGATTCAGGCCAATTAGCAAAGTTTGTATTAGCTTCTAGCCAATCAATAAACTCCTGCATTCTGTCGCTTAACAATCTCACTGTTTAGTTCCTCCACTTAGAGAGGTTAACACCTCCATTAGCTTACCTTCAATAGCAATTCTATCCTTATCTGTTAGGTTCTCTATTCCTTTTATGTCCAAGTAGCAATTAAGTCCACACATATAATGGCAAAAAACTGTTACGTGCATTTGCCCAAATGGTAATGGACCTGCTACATTAACAGGAATAGATAGGTCAGTTGATTCTAACTGAACTCCACATATATAACAGAAGAAGTTACTCATTGTTCACCGGGAACTGCAATATAAGGTTCAGGTGGTTTAGTCTCTCTAACAGTAGCAGCTTCTACCTTGTTATGTAATGTCTCACGTTTATTACGCAACATATAGTCTGCTTTCCAAATTGTAATATATGTGATAGTATCGTCGAAAGTATCCTCAGCTGATTCATTTTCTGGACGTTTAGTTAACACAATAGTTAATCGTGCTAGCTTGATACCAACTATAACAGCATAGACTTTATCTCTAGTGTTCTGAAAAAGAGAACTGAAATAATCTGCAAATTCAAAGTTATAGAATGGTCCTCTATCACCAGCGTAATCTTCATTCTTACGTCTATGCAGTCCTTTTAATTTTTCAAAAGTTTCAATAACACCAGGGATATTTGGCATCTCTTTAACTCCTCTTTCTTCTAAGTTCGTTTTGACAAATGCTGCAACTTCTTCCACTACTGTAGAATCTATCATACAAATGTCCCTTACTACAGAGGGCTTTGTTATTATTAAAGTGTGTTCCCTTCTTAATAGAATCTAATGCGTTACTACTAGTGGTTCCTGCATAATGGTGAATTGGATTCCAACATTTTCTATTAGAACATAACTCATCAACATGACATGCTTTCCAAGATATATCTTTATATTTTAACTTTAGATAGATACATAAAGATAAACGATTAAGTTGCCATGTTGTTCCATTATAACGTATAGAACCATTCTTACTTCCTGTTTGATAGACCCAACAACCTGTCTTGTCATCTATTGTTGTCTTGCTCCATAATAGGTCTATCAAAGTTATATTCATTCAAGACCCCAAACATAACCATTAGGAGAAACAATATAGACTTCCTTTTTGTTTTGCATGGCATAACGAATAGTCTTCCACGCTGGTGAGTCTTCGTATTCATTGAAGATTTGCGGGATACCAACTAGTATCTCACAATCATCAATCATCTTCTTGTTTCTATCTCTTAATGGAAGGGAAGACTGGACAATCTTAGCTCCATTATACTTATCAATATCATGGCTATTACCAGCATGAGGATAGACCTCTACTGGAAAGCCTTGTCCTAATAGAGAAAGGAATATATCGTAATCCGCTTCATCCCCACCTAAGACAAAGATATGCTTTTCCTTATCAAAGATGGGCAATAGATTACGGAATCCCTCTAGCTGTTTGCGAGTAATGTCAAAGCGACTGGTAATGACAGAGATTTTGTTCATGATTCTAGGAACCGCCTTAGTTTTTGTTTTTTCTTTAGGTAAGCGTATGCTTCGTTTCTACTCCCGCACTTTTCTATTTCTGGATAGACTTTAAGACCTCGAAT
>Ga0137465_1000158_pt1 | contig 49257 bp, 48 predicted proteins | sample EasRivERMGT828_2_FD_104906 | JGI IMG/M metagenome (GOLD analysis project Ga0137465, IMG submission 104906) | Soil microbial communities from meander-bound floodplain in the East River, Colorado, USA - East River MetaG ERMGT828_2 | ecosystem: Environmental > Terrestrial > Soil > Floodplain ... | reverse complement strand
CTGTCGAGCGTTGTTACCGCACCCGTCGGATCGTAGAGCGTCAGTGTGGGGTTGCCGGCGCTGCTGTTGGTCCGCAGCAGTGTCAGCGTGATCACGTCGTTGCTGGCGGCGGTGAAGGTGTAGTAATTGCTCTGTCCTGGAGCACTGATACTCCCGGCGACGATCTGGCCAGGGCTGATGGTATTAGTGATTGCGGCTTTCGCTTCAACCAAGACGCTGGTCGCAATGGCGATCATTACTAATATGGACCTCGTTATGATTTGCATAGCAGTCGACTTTCATGTTCAGGGTTTCGTTTTGAGTGATGGAAAATCGTTCGAGAAGTTGTAGGCGCCGTTGGACTGGTTTGCAGGATGTTCGAGACAGGCGCGCGGATACATCGTCTCCATCGGGATGGGACGCCGTTGGTATTGCGCTCGTATCCCGCATAAACATCACGTAGTTGGTGAGGCCCGGCTCGAAATGCGTGTCCATGACCAGGGTCCGCGAGTCGGCCCACAAGCACGATGCTGGAAATGGCGTGACGCTCACGGTGCTGAAGCGGCGCACGCGACGCCGATTGCGAGGTCGAGGAAACCTTGTTTCCGGGTTGCTTTCACGAAGTGGGAAATTGCTCGTTAGCCGACCATGACGAGTGTAGGTCGAACCGTCAAGTCTGAAGGGGTCCACTCTTTAATCCAACTCGCGTTCTCTGGATTGTTTGTTGAATCCCATTCAGAAGCATTCAAATCAGGCCGCTCCCAATTCGCACCCCGACGTCTCCGTAAAGGTGTGTGCCGCCGCAAATTGTGTTAGAATAAGCCACTCGCAAACGAATATAAGAGGTACAATGACGCGCGATTCTGTACCGGGCGGGCGTAGTTTGCCCCTGACGAGGAAGAGTCTCCTGATCCGCCTCAAGAATTGGAACGACGGGGCGAGCTGGCATGAGTTTTATCAGATCTACGAAAAGATGATTTACGAGACGGCTATCAAGGCCGGCCTCAGAAGCGTCGAGGCCCAGGAGGTGGTGCAGGAGACTCTTCTTTCGGTCGCCAAAAAGATCGCGGGCTTCGATTACGATCCCGAGGTCGGTTCCTTCAAAGGTTGGTTGTTGCAAATCACGCGGCGGCGCATCGTCGATCAGTTGCGAAAGCGGCGTCCGGGAACCGAGACTCTCGGAGCCAACGCGTCCGTGACTCTCGAACAGCTTTCCGATCCTGCGGTTTCGAAATTGGAATCGCTCTGGAACGAGGAATGGCATCAGGCCCTCCTGGATATGGCGCGCGCCCTGGTCAAACGGCGAGTCAGCACCAAACAATACCGGATGTTCGAGCTCTATGTGCTTCAGCAATTGCCCATGAGAAAAGTGACCCGCACCCTTGGCGTCAATGCAGCGCAGGTGTACATGGCGAAATATCGCATCACCAAACTCCTCAAAAGAGAGATCACGGATTTGGAGGAAGAGAATTTATGAACAGACGACCCGCCAGGGCTGCACAACCTCCCGTTTTCAGTCGTTTGCCGGCGCGATGTCACGCGCTCGTAACACGCCGGTGTCGGCCGCTTACTTATGATAGATGCGTCATCCAGTGTCTGCTGCCCTGGCCCGTTAATGACAGCGTGCACAGGCGCAGGGGCGCAACGCGGAAGGCGCCGCTTGAATGGATCGAGGATTTGGCAGATGTGGAAATCGAGATCCCTATCACTCATTATGAAGAAACTGATTGCCCTCGCGCTGGCATTTGAATGGTTCTTCCCTGAAGCGAATCAGGCTCAGCCGCTTTGTCCGCCTCCCATCCAGTGGCAGCGGGGCCGGGCCGGAGACTCCGCCACCTACTTCAGGCAATTCAAGCCGGCGCTTGAAAACGGTTACATCCTCGGCGGCTATTCTTACGCGGGCACGAACGAACACAAAACCAGTCCGAACTATGGCTTTAGCGACTTCCACCTCGTTCGCCTGGACACAAACTTCAATCAAGTCTGGGACCGCTCCTATGGAGGTATACGCTCTGACTATATGTCCGCCGTCCAGGAAACGGCAGGGGGTGGGTTCATTCTGGGCGGCGATTCGTGGTCTCCGGCGAGTGGAAACAAGACCAGCCCCAACTTCGGCAGCAGTGATTTCTGGATCGTGGGGGCAGGTGCTGATGGCTTGAAGATCTGGGATGAGTCCTTCGGAGGCACGGAGATCGATGCGTTAGCCGATCTCCAGCAGACTGCCGACGGCGGTTTCATCGCCGGCGGCGATTCGCGTTCGGGAGCCACCGGAAACAAGACCAGCCCGAACTACGGCGGAAATGATTTTTGGGTGGTGCGCCTCGATGCCAGCGGCAACCTGCTTTGGGACCGTTCCTTCGGCGGCAGCCAGGATGATCGCTTGTCCAGCCTCCGGCAAACAGCCGATGGCGGATTCATTGTGGGCGGGTCCTCCCTGTCGATCGCTGACGGCAACAAGACAAGCACCAATTTTGGCGGAGTGGATTATTGGGTCCTCCGCCTGGACGCTGATGGCAACAAGGTTTGGGAGAAAACTTTTGGCGGCGCCGCTGGAGATGGGTTGACGCAAGTCCAACAAACGATGGACGGTGGATTCATTCTCACGGGTTGGTCTTACTCAGGGCCCTCGGGTAACAAGACAAGCCCTCATTACGGCTCGGGGGATTACTGGATCGTGCGCCTCGATGCCAGTGGCAACAAGCTTTGGGAACAATCCGCTGGCGGTAACTATTCTGAAGGGTGGAACAACCTGATCCAAATGGCGGATGGAGGCTGGCTTGTGGGCGGACATTCGTTCGGTTCCTCCGGAGGCACGAAGACCAGTTCGGGCTACGGCCAGAGCGACTATTGGCTGGTCAGGTTAAGTGCAAACGGCGCCCTGCTCTGGGACCAATCCTACGGCGGCAGCAATAGCGACAACTTGCAGAACATTCATCGAACAGCCGATGGGGGTGTTTTGCTCGCGGGAGGCTCTGATTCCCCCGTGAGTGGCAATAAGACGGTGCCACTGTTGACCTACCCGGCTTTATGGATCGTTAAATTGGGCCTCGAAACATCGGGTGATTGCGACGGCGACGGTGTTCCGGATGCGCAAGACGTTTGTCCTCACACCCCTCCCGGGACGATCGTGAATACGAATGGCTGCAGCATCGCCCAGCTTTGTCCCTGCCGCGGCGCTTGGGAGAGCAATCGGGAATACGTGCAATGCGTCAGCCGCGTGACAGCGAACCTCGTAGCAGAAGGCGTGATCGACGAAGGACAGAGAAGCAACATGATTGCGCGAGCCGTGGCTTCGGGTTGTCCGTTCGGTTCCGGGGCACTCCTTATCTTTGGACTGACCAACGCCCCGATTGGGCGGGCCACACTCGAGATCGACGGAGCCGGCGACGAAGAGTCAACGGGAGGCGGCCTTAAGATTTCCAACTTCGGCCCGGAAGGGCAGGACGGCGTGACGGTCCGATTAGGCCAGGCCGATTCCGGACTCTTTATTTATCCCTATGCCGACATCTGGGGCATTTACGGCGAGGCATGGTTTGCTGAGGAAAAAGCATTCGGGCGGATCAACGGCGATACGCATTCGATGGTTGCGACCATTCGCGGAACCAAGCCCTATTATGAAACTTACCCTGTGACAGTGGACCTTTCGCCGCTTCGGCCCAGCAGCCTGACTTTCTTGGTTTTTTCTAATCGAACGCTGATCGCCCAGGCAACGATCCCCGGTTCAAGCGGTGAAGTGGTGATCGAGTCTTCGGACTATCTCGACCCGCGTGTGAATCCTTTCTGGCGGATGCCGGACGGAAGCGTGGGGGCGATAATTGAATTCTCCAGGCCGTTTTCGGGAGCCTCCGGCGAGTATGGCAGGAACAGCATCAGCGGACCCTTTGGCGAGGGCATCCGAGGGGATCAACTGTTCATTCGCGCCGACAACCCCAGTAATCGTGTGGATTACATATCACGCGTCGATGTGACTGGTTTCCTGGATTTCTATTACCCTCTGGTTTTTCTAGATGAACGGCTGGGCGTTTTCCATCGGGCGCACAAAGCGCTGGGACCAGTCATCCTCGACGCGGCAAACCGGCGGTTGATGGTCCGGCGAGCGCAGGAAAGAAGCCAGGACTTCAGCGGAGTCTTGATTGAAACAAAAGAGACAAGCCGTTTCGACGTGGATCTGGAGCCATTGAATCTCGACACCAACAACGCGGCGTTCCACTTGTTCGGTACCGCTTCGAGTGATGACGGTCCTGATCTGTTCGCCTACGCCGAGCTTAAACATAGCCATGGAGTTCTCGAACTCTTCGCGCAGTTTCCGCCACCCGATTCTGGCGGCTCGAATGCACTCGCCAGCCCGAGCCCGCCTCTGGTGCAGGTGAAGGTGTATAACAACGGCCGCCTCGCCGGCGTATCCATGGGGACCAATGGCTCGGTCGTTGGGACCTTGTCATTGCCGGGGCGATCAGAAGTGCCCCAGATCGTCGGCTGCGGCGTCGAGATCGGCTCCTCCAATGCGCCGCCCTGCATTGCGATTAGCTTGAACTCCCGCGCAGTTTTCAATGCCGCCGATGGCACGGAGTTTCGCGGCAATCACCTGCGGATTATGGGACCGGCGCCTTTGATGAATGTGCAGGGCATGGAATCCTTTACGCTGGGCGTCCTCGATCTGCCTTCATTCACAATCACGGGCGAGAGATCGGTGCTCGCGCGGCCCGCCTTGAGCATTGCGTGCCTGACCAACACGATCGCGCTCACGTGGCCAAACCTGAATCTGCCTTTCGTTCTGGAAGCTGCTGCCTCGCTGCCGGGCAGTTTTTCGCCTGTCACCAATGAGGTGGAACTGATCGAAAACGAGAACAGGGTGATGCTTCCGGTTGACCCGACTTCGAACCGCTTCTTCCGGTTGCGCCTTTCATCCGAGTAGCCTGCGATTAGAAACTCGACTATGATGGTAGCGTCACAGCATGCTTATGAACGGATTGAGAGCGAATCACGATGAAAGCCGTTCGAGGAATTCTTTTAAACGCAGAGGGCGCAGAGGGACGCAGAGCCGAACGTGTTTCCTCTGCGCGAACCGTTGCGACCTCTGCGTTGAAGAAGCGGCGTGGTTGACTTGAAAGACTGGCATGAAAATCTGGCGCCATCTCTGTTACTACCTGGCAGTCCCCAGGATTTGGCTCCAGCTTACGCTCCACAATACCTGGGGCATCCTGAGCGTCCTCGATCTGATTTGGCTGCGACCCGTGCCCGGCGGCTTGATCCACGAAAACCATCCCTTCTGCACCGGCATCGATCCAGCCACCGGAGAAAAGATTTGGAACGCGAACGTCATCTTCCGCAGCCAACGAAGGGAACCGTGGACCGGCTCTCTGGCCCCGGATTGCGACGAGGAAATCATTAACAAGGTGGGAAACCATTTGCGAAAGCAAGTGCTCATGGCGGCGGCCAGCCCGGAGCATCCGACCGGCCACGCCGCTCCCATGCCGCCAGGAATTCTCTACATCCATGGCGGCGTGCACTACAATGGCGCGTGGCTGCTCTTCAACGATTTCAAGGAAGCCATCGAACATTTTAGCGATCCGAAGTTTGCCGCCGAATTCCGGCGCTTCGTGAAGGAGCAAAAGCGCGAGCCGGTCACACTATTCCGCGATCGGGATTACGACCGGTCGGAGTTCGCCCGCTTTGTTTGCTTCATGCGCAGCACATTTGCCTGGTTTTCCAATTGCAACGGGCCAAAGAAGTTTGTGCTTTGGGGCAATCCCTCGCCCTACCCCGCCGTCAACACCATCACCGGCAACTGGATCAAAGACTGTCGCGCCCTGAAGACGGCCGAAGGAAGAATGGCCGTCGCCCGTCCTCCCATTCCTGCGGGCCGCTACTTTCAAAACGGCCCCTATCAGGGCGAACGCAGCACCACCCGTTGGCCCGAAGATCTTCTGGCGCTGCTCACCCAAAAGCGGATTGCGCTTCGCGGCGCAAAAGAGAACCTCTACTTCGTGGACAAGCGCAAAATCAAAAAAGGCTTTCGTTTTGGCCCGGCGCCAATCCCCAATGCGATTCAAAGGTTGGGCAAATGGTTCAAGCAAACATGAATGAATGCGCATGGGTTTGCGTTCGAAGTTCCGGCATTGAACTTGATTGAAATCCGCAGCCTTGATTGACTAAGCGACAAAGCAGCGATCAAGGCATAATACAAAAGCAGCGGCAGATGGAGCGAGTCACTGGAATTGGTGGCATCTTCTTTAAAGCGCGCGACCCTGCGCGCCTGGCCGCCTGGTATCGTGACCAGTTGGGCATTCCAACGGAGAGCGCACAGGCGGAGTTTGCGTGGCGCGATAAAGACCGCCCGGAGCAAGTGAATCGCACCGTCTGGTCCCTCTTCCCCGCAGACACAGATTATCTCGGTCCCGGCCCCAAGCCTTTCATGATTAATTACCGCGTCGCCAACCTGGAACGGATGCTCGAGCAACTTCGCCGCAGTGGGATAGTTGTGGAGAAGGTGGAGGACTACGATTATGGACGCTTTGCGTGGATTACAGACCCTGAGGGCAATCGCATCGAGTTATGGGAACCCAAATGAAAGTGTGGGGTACCAATGTGAGACATCCTATGATGAAGATGCGATACCTCGGCGCCTTTCTTCCGGCCTTGTTCGCGGTGGCACTGGCTTCCGCCCAGGTGAAAACCCAACCACTGATTCACGCCCATGCCCACAATGACTATGCTCACTCGCGGCCATTGCTCGATGCGCTCGAACACGGCTTTTGCAGTGTCGAAGCAGATATCTATCTCGTCGAGGGCCAGCTTCTGGTGGCCCACGATCGCGATCAAGTCCAGCGGGAGCGAACGTTGCAGGCGCTTTATCTTAACCCGCTTCGGGAGCGCGTGAAGAAGAATGGAGGGAAGGTTTTTGCGGACGGACCGGAACTCACTTTGCTTATCGACATCAAATCGGACGCAGATCCGACTTACGCGGTCCTGCGGAGTGTTCTGAAGGAATACGCGGAGATGCTCACGGTCTTTCGGACCAACGCGACCGAGAGCAAGGCAGTCACGGTGATCCTTTCTGGTAATCGTCCTCAGGCCGTGCTGGCTCAGGAGTCTCTTCGCTACGCTGCCATCGATGGCCGACTGCCCAATCTTGAAACCAACGAGTCCAGGCACCTCATCCCACTCATCAGTGATAATTGGACCCGGCACTTTCAATGGCGTGGAACCGGCGCCATGCCAGAAGAGGAGAGAAGGAAGCTCAAGGACATTGTGGGGCGGACACATCAGCAAGGCCGCAGGTTGCGGTTTTGGGCCACGCCGGACACGCTGGAAGCCTGGCGGGAATTGCAGCGGGCCGGGGTGGACCTGATCAACACGGATGACCTGGCGGGCCTGCGCAAGTTTTTCCTGACCAACAGTCCGTCCCAAGGCCAATAACATCGCGAATGGCTCGCGCACCATTGGCGAGAAGGGTGTATGTAGAGTGGCCAAACTTTGGAGCGCGCACTCCGTGGCAGCTTTGACAGCGTGGCTTCGCGTTGCTACAGGTTTATTTCGTGAGCGAAGATTTATTTCCATCCGGCCCATGGGTTGGTTTTTACACCTACGTGCCGAGCGACAAGCACCGCATGGATCTGCATTTGGACTTTGCCAACGGCAACCTGAATGGCGATGGCAACGACGACATTGGCCGCTTTCTGATAAAAGGCCGGTACGATTCCCAGACCCGCGAATGCCATTGGACGAAACGCTATGTTGGCGCGCACGACGTCTTTTACGAGGGTTATCGCGAAGGCAAAGGGATCTGGGGTCGCTGGGAAATCGGCGCGTTTGCCCGTGGCGGCTTTCATATCTGGCCCAGGAACGCTGATGAAGGCCAAACGCAGGCTGAGGCTATCGAACAGACCACGCCCGTGGAGGCGATCGGAAAAGAAGAGACCGTTTCCGGCAGGTAAACGTCCGGTTGCCGAGCCTATCTCTCTGACACCCGCCCGGACCCCGCAGACCTCCAGAACCAGAGCGTTCCGGCCGCGCCACACACCGCCGCTCCCACAAAGTTCGCCTGCGGGCTGATGGTCCAAAGCCACGCGCCAAGAAACGAACCCGAGGTGACGACACAATCGCGGATCAGATAGTAGGCTCCATAAGTGCGAGCGCGAACGTCAGGCGGCGCCTCCCCGATAATAAGCGCCTTGCGCGCCGGCTCGCCAAACTCTTTGAGCCCACGAAGCACGAACGCCAGTGCCAGCCAGCCAAAGCTCTGCGCCCACAAGAGTGACACGGGAAAGAGCGTGAAAAAGACAAACGTCGCCAGCACAAAAGGCACGCGCCCATGTTTGTCTGCCAGATGCGCCACCGGGATGTAGCAGAGCATGGCGGTCGCCATTTCGATGGCAACCAGATAACCGAATTGTTGCGCTGTGATCCCGCCGTGATCCATCGCCCAAAGAATGACGAACGCATACGGGATGCGTTCGCAGAAACGAATCAGGATGTCACTCACCAGCAGTTCGCGCAGGACGGGTGAAAACGAGCGAACCACAGCCGGCAATGACGCGGCCCGGTCTGGTTTGTGGGAGGGCTTCTCCGGCTCGGCCATGAACCATTGCAGTGCGGCGGTAACAAGTCCCAAGCCGATACACGCGAGTAACGCGTACGACACTCCACGCTCCCATCCAAACCGCGTCACCAGCCAGCCTCCGGCCAGCGGGCCAATCATCATTGGCACCCGGCGGACCATGCTTTGCAGGCCGATGCCCATGGTGTGCCGCCGTGCTTCCAACGAAGTCGCCACGATGGCAAATGTCGCCGGCAAGGACAGCGCGCTCCAGGCCAGAAACAGAAATGCGCCGATAACCAGCGCCGCCCAGTGCGACCACAGCAGCACCAGCACATAGCCGGCGATGGAAAGCGCGTTGAAGAGAAGGAGCGAGCGGCGTTGACCCCAGCGGTCGGTCATCCAGCCGCCGGGATACGCATAGGCGGCGCCGAGGAAAGTTTGCAGCGCGTCGAACAGTCCGACGACGAACACGCTGGCGCCGAGCACTTGCAGATACTTGGGCGCGAAACCAAGCCAGAGCCTTTCTCCCGTCCCAAAAAGAACGAGCGCCCCCAGCAACAAAACTATGTTCCGCCGCAAGCCGAGGAACTCAAGCAACCGCTGCCCGACGCCCACAGTCTGAGTGTCGCGGCCATGGGGCGTTCGCATTCCTGATTTTACCCTTTGGCCGGACGCTTTTCGCCAACAAAGGAGGCGGGCAGAACTGGCAGGAAAACTATTGCACCGCTTTGGCCAGTCGTTTACGTTTCGTCTCCCTTCGGTGGGGTTGGTAGCTCAGCCGGTAGAGCAGCGGCCTTTTAAGCCGTTGGTCGTGGGTTCGAGTCCCACCCAACCCACCAATTTCTTAAGCAAACGGCAGAATCTCGAATGTAAATTGAAAGGGAAGCCCTCCGAAATTCTGCTATTACCCCGCATTCGCCTGGAGGTTTTTACTTCGTGACTGGTGTAGGCATATGTTTGAAAAGGCCCACGCCAGTCTGGTTTTCGATTGCCTTCATGCAAGGCGTGTTCATCAACAATTGCATGTAGCAGTGATGAACTGTTAGAATTAAGTCTTGAAAAACATCATCCTTGTTGCCGTTAGCATCCACGGCATCTTCGATAGCTTTGACGTTCAATCCAATCTTTTGGCACTCTTCAAAATGAAGGTGATTTTCGTGCGTCTTATTCCTGCGATAATGAGTTAGGCCCCTAACAACCTGCCCCGCCTTCTTTTTTGCGTCTGCCATTCCTTCAAACATCACGGAAATAAGTTGCTCGCGGACAAAATCATTTGACCAAGCAATTGCGTTTTCGCACCTGCTCAAAAATGTTGGTCGGTATTGACCAATGATGCTTTGCCAGATCGGGATTTTGCTGCCATCCTGCTTTATCTCTTTGCAAGCGGTCTTGAACTCTCTCAAAACCCCATAGGCTGGAATGTTATTAACCTGCGGATCAATCGGCCCTAGATTAGAATGTTTCCCCATCCAAATCTCTTTGCAAGAACAAGCGATCATCGTCCCGGCTGACATCGCTATTTGGGGAATGATTGCGCGGATATTCTTGCCGAACATCTTATGCAAGTAATCCACGATTGATTGTGTTGATGAGATGCTTCCGCCAGGCGTATGAAGTAAAAGATCAAGACCTTTTGCTCGGTCCAGTTTGTGAACGGCCATCATAAATCCGTTTTTGTCCTCATCGTTGATTTCCATTCCTCCGATGTTTGGTTTTGACAAAAATGCGGAATAGTAAGCGATTATATTTCGCCCCGTTTTCTGATGTAATTGTTTCAGGAAGTGAGACCTTACGATACCTGAGGCGTTCTGCCCTTGAGCCTCAATCTGCTGAATCTGCTGAAGGACCTCGTTCCAATTAGGCATCTGCCATCGGACACAATGTTGTGCCAATACCGTAGGTTGTCACGGTTTGAACCCATTTGTAAGGCGACGGTTGATCTAAAGAAAATCCGTCATCATCGCGTTGCCACAATGGGGACGGAGTCGGAACGAAAAACTTCACATACTCCGTTGCCACTGAAAGTTTTTTTCCCTTCGCTGGCTTCGGCCCCTTCCGGCCCGCTGGAATTCTATTTGGCATCCTCAATAAATCTATAGACAATCCTCTATACACGCAATCCTAAAGTGTGACCGTCACACTTACGCCCGGACCCACCAGTACCTGACAGCAAAGGCAAGCCGGAGCAAAGCGAATCCATTACCCCGTTCATTACCCCGCGAGACTGCAACTCACTGCAATTTGCTGCAACGTCGAAAATCGACGAAACACAACATTGACGGGCATTTGCTACATCCTGCAACATCTTGAAACACGGTGGGAGACGCCTTTTAAGCCGTTGGTCCTGGGTTCGAGTCCCAGCCAACCCACCATGCAAAACCATGTTTTATCGCAACGTGCGCTCTCACCTGGTGGTTACCCGGCGCGATCCGATTCTCAACGGCAGGAAGTTTCCAACGATGCGATACGTACCATCGCTGGGGGCGGTGGTGGTTCTCGCGTGCATGGTGCTCCCGGTGCGCAGTCAGGAAGCCGTGCGGATGTCTCTGGCGGCGCAGCAGGCCGCGGAGGCGCGCCAGCGTGAGCGATCCACGCCGCACTACAATATCAAACTGGGACCATGGACGGCACGGTTTCAGAGTAGTTTCGCTCTGGAAGCGGTGGACAACGTCCGCCTTTCCGAGGACGACCGGCAGGCGGATTTGATCCTGCGTCCTCAAGTGAGAATTACTTCATCCTGGCAGGTCACCGACCAGAACAGTCTTTCCCTCTCCAGCGGCATCGGTTACGCGAAATACCTCCAGGCGACCGATCTGGATAATTTCTTCATCACGCCGGGGTCGGATCTTTCGTTCAACGTGCTGGCTGGCGACGTCGTCATCAATTTGCATGATCGGTTTTCACTGTCGCAGGAGGCTTACCAGGAGCCGACGATCAGCGGCACAGGCGAATTTGGACGATTTGAGAACACGGTGGGCACACGAGTGGACTGGGATTTGAACAGGATCATTGTGACAGTGGGTTACGATCACAACAATTACCTCGCGACCACGCCCGAGTTTGACTACGTCACCCACGCCTCGGAATTGTTCCTGGGGCAAATCGGCTATGCGGCTCAGGAGACCGCAGTGGTGGGAGTGGAAGTAGGCGGCGGCTTCACGGATTACGAGCAGCAAGTGCTGAACGATCTCAGCCAGTACAATGCCGGTTTGTTCTCGCGCTATCAATTAAGCGAATACCTGAACTTCCGCCTTTCTGCGGGCTATACCGCCTACACGCCGGAACGAAATGCGACCACCAACGTGGTCAGCCGCGCAAACGCGATCTATGGAGACCTGACGCTTGCCCACCGGCCGCACGAAAAGTTTGGCTACGGTTTGTCTTTCGGCCGGCAAATTCAACTGGGCATCTTTTCCGACACACTGGATCTGTTTTATGCGCGCCTGCACCAGACGTGGCACATGCTGCGCAAGGTTAACCTGCGGACGTCTCAATTTTACGAGCATGCCGAGGAATCCGGGGCCAACGCGGAAATCCTGGATCGCTTTGGCGTGGGCCTGGAGCTCGGCTACGCGTTGACTCAGAAGCTCTCCGCCACGGCTCGGTATGACTTCATCACGAAGGACTCGAACTTCCCCACAGAGAATTACACTCAGAATCGGCTTGTGCTGGAGCTGCTTTATCGCTTTTAATTGAGCTTGAGTTAAATTACCGACATGCGCTTTCCAATCTACATCACGGGATGCCTGCTGTGCTGCATCATTGCAGGCCAGAGCCAGCAACCGCAGCCCTTTTCCGTCCCGCCAGATCAGATCGTATTGTCGAACCGGATTCGCGAACTTCTCGATACCACGGCCATTGCGGGGAGGACAACGACCGCCACGACCGCCACGACCGCCGCGGCGGCAAGCCCTGCCATTGCCAGCGCCCTTGGCGACCAGCATAAATTGGTGGCGGGGGACAAGGTTAACTTCCGCATCCTCGAAGATCGCGAGCCGGCCAAGAGTCTCGCGGTCACCGATTCCGGCGAATTGGATGTTCCTTACATCGGCCTGATCTCGGTCAAAGGCAAGAGCTGCCAGGAACTGGAACCGGAACTGAAGAAGCTGCTCGAGCGGGAATATTATTATCGCGCCACGGTCAGGATCGGTCTGGACTCGATCAGCAAGGTTCTGGGGCGGATTTACATTTGGGGACAAGTGCGGCAACAGGGCGCGATTGAGATCCCCGCCAACGAAGTCTTCACCGCGGGCAAGGCGATTTTGCGGGCCGGTGGCTTCGGTGAGTTTGCCAAGAAGAACGGCGTCAAAGTCATCCGCAGCGGGCCGGCGGGAAAACAGACCTACGAACTGAACATGGTGGAGATCCTGGAGAAGGGCAGAACGGAGCGGGACGTTGCCTTGGAACCGGACGATCTCATCATCGTGCCACAACGGATCTGGAACTTTTGATTCCCCATGAACGACCAGGGTGTGAACATTCCGGGCGCTGACCGCGCCACGCGTTCGGCGCGCTTCTTCAGCCACGTGCACCGTTATAAGAACCTGCTCCGGCGCTACTGGTGGGTGCTGCCCGTCACGGTCGCGATTGCGATTGGGGTTCAGCTTTATCGCCTCATGCATTCGCCGCCCAGCTTTCTCTCCTTCGCGAGCATGATCGTCAACGTGAAGCTGACCGGCATCGCGGGCGCGTCGGTCTATGCCGAGGAAATGAGCAACTTTCTCGGCACACAAGTCACGCTCATGAAAAGCGACAAGGTCCAGCAACGGGCCGCCGAACGCATCCGCGCGCTCAAGCCGGAACTCACCGCCACTCCGGTGCTCCTGCACATCGTGGTGCCGCCCAAAACGACCGTGTTCAGCCTCAAAGCGGTGGGCAGCAACGGCGAGTACACGCGCGCCTATCTGGAGGCTTGCATGGAGGAGTACATCAACCTCAAAAAGGAACTGCGCCAATCCAGTTCCGACACCACCCTCGCCGGCATTCAGGAGGAACTGATTCGGGCCGAGAAGGAGTTGCGTCGCGGGGAGGAGGAATTGCAGAGGTTCCAGTCCTCCAACAGTGTCGTGCTCATCCAGGAACAGGGCGGCAGCGCGGCCAATTACCTGGTGACACTGAACCGGCGGCTGGCCGAGATGAAGACGGAGCATCAACTGCTCAAGACACTCAACCTCGAGCAGAGCCTGGAACTTCAGAAGGCCAAGCCCGCCCTCGCCGCCAACGCGGATTCAAACGACAGCAGCAACGGAGATGCTTCGAAGCTGATCACGACCGGCTCGGATTATTTGAAGGTGAAACAGAAGCTCCACCTTCTCAAAGCGCAGGAGAAGGAAATGTCCGAATACCTGCGTCCGAAACATCCCAAGATGACCGCATTAACCGACGAGATTGCCCAACAAGAAAGGCTCGTTAATATCTTCAAGCAGCAGAGCGTCGAGCAGCTGGAGAACCGCAGCAAGTCCCTCGAATTGCAGATCGAAAACCTGGAGCGCGAAGTCAAAGACTGGGAAGCAAAGTCCCTCGACATCAGCACGCGCATGGCCGTGCACCAGCGCATCAAGTCCAATATCGATCGCAATCGGTCCCAGTACGACAACCTCCAGAAAATGCTCCAAACCGTCGGCGTGGGCAAGGAGATCGACCCCGAAACGGTCACGATTCTCAAAGGCGCATCTGCCGCCATCCCCGATCACCCGAATATGTTCAAGATGCTCGGGGTGGGGCTGGCCATCGGGCTGATTGCCGGGTTGGTCATCCTGTTGTTGCTGGACCGCTTCGACGACCGCCCCAACTCGTTCACGGAGCTGCAGGATCTCTTTGATGAACCTGTCCTGGGCCAGATTCCTTTGCAGACGACCAGGCGCAAGAAGGAGGATTTGCAGTTGATTCAGGTCGATGACGACCGGCACGCGTTCGTCGAGGCCTATCGCAATCTTCGTTCCTCGCTCCATTACATGGCCACCGAGGGCAAGCGGCCCAAGTTGATCCTCGTGACCAGCGCCATCCCGGGCGATGGCAAATCCATGACGACGGCGAATCTGGCCATCACCATGGCGCAAGGCGGGGCGCGCGTGTTGCTCGTGGATGGCGACCTGCGCAAAGGCATCCTGCACAAAAAGTTTAATGTCTCGACTACACCCGGCTTGAGTGAAGTTCTTTCACAGGGCTTGGAATGGTCTAAACTCGTCGTGCCGACTCATTCGCCGAATCTGTCGCTCCTGCCGCGCGGCAACGTCTCCAAGAACCCCGGGGAGCTGTTCCTGACTTCCCAGATTCAAGATCGGCTGAAGGAAATGTCTGCCCTTTACGACTATGTCATCATCGATAGCGCCCCGGTGATGGCCGCGGACGATGTCACCAGCCTGTCGCCGCATGTCGAAGGTGTCATCTTCCTCATTCGTGCCCGCTATACCTCGGCGCGCGTGGCGCATGCAGCGCTGGAATTGCTCAATCAGCGCGAAGTCGATGTGCTCGGGCTGGTGTTTAACGGCGTCGAAGCACATGCCGCCGAATACTATTTCTACAAGTACAAAGACTATTACGCGGCCTACCCGGGCGCGTAGGCCGTTCCGTCGCTCCCGCGGCAGGTTAAGGGCAGCCGCGCCGTCTGAATTAAAGCGATTGCAAAACAAATTGTTCGGATGGGTGGAGATGCGGCGGCTGGAGCGCGGCTTCAACTCGCCTCGACGTCAAAAAATGGAGATTACTCTGGGGAATCATTCCAACGGGAGAACAAGGTGAGTCCTGCCACGCAGTTGGCCTGGTTCTGCGTGCGCTCGCAGCCCAAACACGAACACATCGCTGCCCAACACCTGCGCCGCCAGATGAACATCGAGGTCTTCCTGCCGCGCATTCGCTTTCGGCGTCCTTCCCGGCGCGGTCCGGTGTGGGTCACCGAAGCGCTCTTCCCCAACTACCTCTTCGCCCGCCTGGATTGGAAGACTGCGCTCCACCAGGTCCATTACGCGCCGGGCGTGCGCGGGATCATTCACTTCGGCGACCGCTGGCCCACGATTCCCGATGAAACGGTGGAGGAATTACGACGCGCCTTTGGCGCCGACCAGGTCCACATCATGGACTCGAGCCTGAACCCGGGCGATCAAGTGCAGATTGCCGGCGGGATTTTTCATGGGCTGCAAGCGGTCATCACCCAGTTGATGCCGGGTCGCGAACGGGTGCGTTTGCTGCTGGATTTCCTGGGCCGCCAGGCGACCGTCGAAGCACACATCGGCAGCCTCATCAAGCGAACGCACGGTCAGGGTTGGCTGCGCTGAACGCGCGCCAGGGCATTTTGGAGGCGCCACCAATAATTTGCGGAATCCTGGCCGCATTGAGTTCTTTCCGGGGAGCACATGCACGCAAACGTGCGTGCGCTCCCAATTTCTGCAGAGCGCGCGCTGCGATCATGGTAATCACGACACTGGGGCGAGATTGCCGGCCACATCTGTGAAGTAGGCTTTGATCGCGGGCACAATACCACTGAGCGCGCTCAGGCCGATCATGCCCAAGGGGGTCCAGAGCATCACCGCGTGCCAGGCCAGTGGCTCGAGCACCACGCCGGTTTGCGCTCGGACGATCGAGGCCACCGCCATCATGATGACGCCATAAATCAGAAAGCCGATGAGCATGCCCAGAATCGCAATCGACACCGCTTCCAGCACCACCGTGCAAAAAATCGTGGCTCGATGCGCGCCCAGCGCCCGCAGCAGGGCAATTTGACGCCGCCGCTCGTTCATCGAGTTGTAAATGCTCGCCAGAACGGAACCCGCCGCCACGACGGCCACCAGATAGGCGACCACGGCCAGGACCCGGTCGAACCAACTGATTTTGTTCAGCAATTCACCAATCGTCGCCCCAATGGGCCACGCGAAGGTCAAGCGCGCGTTTTGCCTGTTATAAAACATCTCCAGTGTTTTCCCGGCGACCAGCGTTCGCAACTTGATCAGCACGGCGCTCACCTCGGTGGCTGCTTCGGCGGCGTGTCCGCTCATCTTTTGGACGCCTTCGAGCGGAATCCAGATGACGCGGTCGGCGGGTGTGTTCGAAGGCTCCAGAATCCCGACGACCAAATACTCTTCGGCGTGTTCTTCCTTTTCATCGAAGGTGAGGCCGTGATATGGATGAAACACATCCCCGCGCTTGAGTCCCAGCTTTTGCGCCACGAAGCTGCCGACGACTGCTTCGCGCAGCCCCAGATCAAAGATGCGCCCCGGCGGTTTGATGGCATAGCGCCGGCCCGGAGCATATTCCGTTTTGGTGAACAACTCCGGCAACGTGCCGACCACGCGATAGCCGCGATAGTTGTCACCCATCGCGATAGGAATGGCCAGTTCGACATTCGGATTTTTTTGGATTTCCAGATAGTCGCTCCAGGCGATGTTGGCCGGCGAAGCCTCCAGATGGAAAATGGCGTTGAGCACAAGCTGAAGTTTTGAGCTGCGCGCGCCGAGGACGGCATCGAAGCCTCCATTGATTTGCGTGAAGGTAGCCCGCGATTGTGCCTTCACCATCCAGACAGACATGAGAAGGCCGCCGGCCAGGGCAATGGAAAGAGAAGTGACCACGGTCGAGAGAACGTGCTGGCGGAGGCTTTTGCGGACGATCAACCAGAGAGTCATGAATGTGCGATTGCGGATGTAGAGGCAGTGGCCTGATTGATTTTCGACAGCTCCAGGACCGAATCGAATTCCGCCAGCACTTCCCGGTCGTGACTTACCAGTAACAAGGCCGCGCCATTCTCACGGCAAACCTCCCGAATAAGACTGAGCGCGTCACGTGCGTTCCTCTGATCGAGGTTTCCGGTGGGTTCGTCGGCCAGCACCAGCTTGGGGTGATTGGCCAATGCTCGCGCCACAGCCACGCGCTGCTGTTGACCTGTGGAGAGCTGGCGCGGGTAGTGTTTGAACTTATCGCTCAGCCCCACTCGCTGCAGCAATGCTTCAGCAACCCCGCGATCGGCACCTGGCCCGAAGGACATGCCCAGCAGCACATTTTCCAGACACGTGAAGGCAGGCAGCAGATTGAACGTCTGGAAAATGTAGCCAATCTTCATCGCTCGCAAGCGGTCCCGTTCCGGCTCGCTCAAGTTTGAAACCTCCTGCCCCGCCAGGTTGATACTTCCCGAATCCGGCCTCAGAATTCCGGCGATCAGATGGAGCAGGGTTGTCTTGCCGGAGCCGCTTTCGCCGCAAAGAGCGACCTGTTCCTTTTCCTCCAGCGCAAGACCGGGCACATCGATCACGCAATGGTTGGAGCCATCCGGTGCCAGGAACGACTTTTTGAGTTGCAGGATTTCGAGGAGCGGCATGGGAGGAGTTTATTTGAAGAACAGGAAGCAACGCCAGTCTGGTTTTGATGAAAGCCCGCTAAACACGCCAAAAGACCCGACTAGCACGCCAGAAGGAGACGCGGGGCCTTAATCTTCGACGAGAACACGGATAATGACTTACACAGTCATCAACCAGAATCAGACCTCAACTGAGTAATGTTCGTTCCAGATTTGGTTGTCGTTCGCATTTACGTCAGCAAGCCGAGGGCTCGCTGACGTAAACGAAAGCATGCGCTTGAGTCGCCAATTTCAGTCGCTCCCTCCTGCCCCAAAACCTGGATGCACTGCCTACAATTATCGCTGGCGAGCAAGGAAGATTTCCGACCCTCGTTTTATTCGCCATTGGCATTGCCATTGCTGGGAAGCGCGGCAGCGTGGTTCGGATGATTCCGACCGAAGTGAATTGCGGAAACCAAACCAAGATCGATTGACGACATGCATTCCATTGCTTCGATACTCGTGGTGGACAACAACACCGAAGCGCTGAAGACATTTACCAGACTGTTCCGCGCGCTCGGCGTAAAGAATATTTGCCAGGCGGCCAGCGCGGAGACGGCTCTGGAGATTTTGAAGACGCGAACCTTTGCCGTGATTCTCTGCGATTATCGCCTGGAGGGCATGGACGGCGTGGAGTTCGTCGGCGAACTGCGCACTCAAGGCAACCCTACCCCAGTCGTCATCGTGTCGGGCGCACCGGACAAGGCCGGAGTAATTGGGGCGAGGCATCATCAGAATGTGGACTTCTTCGGCAAGCCGTTTCGAGCGGAGGAATTGGTTAAAGCGATGGAGAAGCTGGCTGAGGCAGCGTAATTCATTCCTCAAAGGTCCAAACGGAAGTCCTCGTCCGCAGCAGAGGGAAGTTGATAACAGTGGAGAACTTAATTATCCGCCTCATTCCTGGCTGCTGCAGACGAGGGAATCCCCCAACTGACCACTATCACCTGCTCCGCTGCCACAAATCAAAATGATACAGCGCGACGACCACGAGCGAATGCCGGATTCTCCCGGCTCTGATCAGATTCGGAATTTCGGTGATGGCCACCACGCGCGTCGTCAAATCTTCCCCTCCGTCCAGTTGCACGTCATATCGGAGCGCGCAATTCTGGACGAGCACGGTGAAGGTCTTGTTGGTGAGAATGGCCGGGTTGGAAAAGATCTCGCCGATAAGCCGCGCATTCTCCCCTTCGTAGCCGGTTTCTTCCTTCAACTCACGGATGGCCGTATGGACGGGTGAACCGTCGTGCGCGTCCATGATGCCGCCGGGAATCTCCAGTTCAACGGTATTGGAGCCATGGCGGTATTGCTCGACCATCACCAACTGGTTGTCCGGAGTGACTGCGATCACATTCACCCAGTCGACGCAATCCAGGATAAAGAAGTCGTGCGGTTGGCCCGTGCGCGGGGAAATCTTCTGGTCCGAACGCAAGGTAAAGATGCGGAAGTCACCGAGTGGCGTGGATTTGACTTGAACCCAGGGTCTGATCATCTTGGAGAATTGCAAACCTAAGGCCCTTTTTCCTTCGCCGCCCAGCCTTGCTGCATGAGGTTCAACAGGTGCGTGAGCGCCTCCTCGTAGGTTTTGCCCTTCCGTTCGGCCAGTTGGCGGGCGCGCTTGTCCAACTGACTGGCCATCTCAAGGGACTTCTCCTTTGGGCAGCCCGTCGCGGCCAGCAAGGAAGCGATTTCCGGGAGCGTCATGGACTGCGGCGACCGGGACAAGGCGCCGCCCCCGTCTGGGTCGATCAAAAGGCGGTTACTTGATTGAATCCCCAGGGACAATCTTGATGCTATTGATGTTCATGCGTTTATTCGGGCGATCGGGCGGATGCGTTGGCGTGGTGGCGATCTTTTCGAGCACGTCGTCGCCTTTGATCAACTTGCCAAAGGCCGTGTATTGGCGGTCGAGAAACTTTGGCTCGCCGTGGCAGATGAAGAACTGACTGCCAGCAGAATTCGGATCCTGGGAGCGAGCCATGGAGATCACACCCCGAACATGGGAGCGGTCGTTGAATTCGGCGTTGATCTTGTAACCGGGATCGCCCGTACCCCATTGAGCTTCCTTGGACGGATCTTTCGTCAGGGGATCTCCCGCCTGGATCATGAATCCCTTGATCACGCGGTGGAAACAGGTCCCATCGTAAAATCCTTCCTTGGCCAATTTCTTGAAATTGTCCACGGTTTTGGGGGCAACTTCGGGCCAGAATTCGACCACCATTTCGCCTTCGGTGGTTTTGATCACAGCGACTTCGTTTGTGTTCACAGCTTTGGTTTCCTTTGTTTCAGTTTTGGCCTCCGGTGCCTGAGTCTTTATGTCCTTGGCTTCGGCTTTGATCTCAGCCTTGGTTGTGTCTGCAACTTTGGGCGGGCTTTGGATTTTCACCGACTCGTCGCAGCCGCCCAGTAGAGGCAGCGCCACGCTCAGCCCGCAGAGTAGGAAGAACATTTTTGTTTTCATTCGACCCGCAGATGTTCCACGAAAACGCCGCAAAGTCACGCGCAGATTTCTGTCTGTGACGCCGAACAGGCCGCCAAAGAAAGTTACTGAATAATTGGGAAGATGTCTTACGCTGTGGACCGGTCGCGACCATTATGGACATTCAAATCGCAATTTTGTGTGATGCCGCCACGGACAACAATGGCAAGCTCAACATTCTGGGCACCTTTGATACGATCTGCACGGGGCAACTACCGGCGGTGCATCCGCAATGTTCCATTGCCGTGCGGATGACATTCAATAAAGTTGAGGAGGGCCCGCACAAAGTGAACCTGAATTTCGTTGATGAGGATGGGCACCCCCTCATTCCCAGTCTGCCTCCGATTCCAGTTGAAGTCGTTGTGCCGGACGACAGCATCTTTGTTTCCCGCAATTTCATTGTGAATATTCAGCACCTGAAGTTTGATAAACCGGGCCTCTATTCAGTTGACATCGCGATGGACGGCAGGCAGGTGGGCAGCATCCCGCTGCTCGTGAAATATTTGCCTGCGAAACAGGCAGGGGCACCCGAGGCAGATTACAAGGAGGATTAGGATTAGGAACCTGCCTGTAAGCCACCCAGTCCGAAGTTTATTTTTGGCGGCTATGTCATTTATTGATTTTCCCGAGCAGCAGGATGTGGTGCAGCTCCTGCAACGCAGTCTGGAACGTGGACGGCTGGCCCATGCCTATCTTTTTGCAGGAGTTGACCTCGCGGAACTGGAGGCCATGGCGCGAACATTGGCCAAGGCGATCAACTGCGAAAACCCGCCGCGGCAGGCGGACTCAGGACTCTCGCTGGACAGTTGCGACGCCTGCGCAAGCTGCCGCCGGATTCAGAACGAAGCCCACCCGGATGTGTTGTGGGTGCGCCCTGAATCCAAGTCGAGGGTGATCACGATCGATCAAATGCGCGACCTGATGCATGCCGTGCATTTGAAGCCGACGTATGCGACCTGGAAAGTGGCTGTAGTCGTGGGTGCTGACAGATTGAATGTGCAAGCGGCCAACGCCTTCCTGAAAACTCTGGAAGAACCGCCTGCGGATTCTATCTCGCTTTTGCTTACTACGGAACCACAGCAAATGTTGGAAACGATCCTCTCCCGATGCCTGCGCTTGAATTTTACGGGCGAGGCTGGCGGTCAGCATGACAGCGCTTTTATGAGCTGGCTGGACCATTTCAGCAGCGCTGCCAGCGCCGGGCACCGTAGCTTGCTGGGCCGCTACCGTCTTCTCTCCATTCTCTTGAGCAAGCTCAGCGATGTGAAAGCTGCGATCACCGGCGCTTTGACAGAAAAATCGCCGTTGGAACGCTATGCCGACCTGGATTCCAGAGTGCGCGAAAAACTGGAAGAGGAATTGGAGGCAGCGATTGAGGCGGAGTATCGCCGGCAGCGATCGGACCTGCTGACTGCGGTGCAATGGTGGTTGCGGGACGTGTGGGTGGAGACCTTGCGCCTGGGAAGCGAGATGCTCACCTATCCGCAGCTCGCCAAAGCAGCTCGGGATGTCGCCCGCCGCCTTTCGACGCGGCAGGCCATGGAAAATCTGCAAGTGATGGAGCAAACGCAGCGTTTGCTCGCCTCCAACGTGCAGGAGGCATTGGCCCTCGAGGTTGGCCTGCTCAAGTTACAGTTCTGAGCTAAAGCTAAGCCGGCATGGAGGCGTCGGTTTCAGAAAGCGGGCCACGAAATCGAAATCGACACGCAACTAACACCCCCATATTCTGGCCTGGCGAGCCATGAAGATCTTGTTCTTAAACGGGCCAAACCTGAATCTGCTCGGTCAGCGGCAGCCCGACGTCTATGGCCGCGCGACCCTGGCAGATATTGAAAGCGCAGTTAAGGAGCGCGCCTTAAAGCTGGCGGTGGAAGTTGAGTTCCGCCAGTCCAACGCAGAAGGTGACTTGGTTGCCTGGGTACAGCAGGCTTCTCGGGGGTATTCCGCCATTGTTCTGAACGCAGCCGCCTATACCCACACGAGCCTGGCTCTTCGAGATGCCATATCAGCGATCGGAGTCCCGGTGATTGAGATCCATCTGTCGAACGTTCATGCCCGGGAGGACTTCCGCCAGAAGTCGCTCATAGCCCCCGTTTGCAGGGGCCAGATCACGGGTTTTGGCCCGTACTCATACATTTTGGGCCTGGAAGCGGCCGTTAACATTAACGGACAATAGAAATCCCGCGATTTCGGGCGTTTTGTTTACTTTTTTGGTGGTTTTTGGGATCTGATTTTTGCTGCTTGACGCCTCATCCAGTCATCCCTACCTTCGCTCCCGATTTGAAACTTTATCGTTAAGCAGTGTCGTTAAGCCGCCTACTGCTTTTTTGTTTAATGAGCTTGGTTGAAGAACAATTCTTGGCGACATCCGATCCCGGAGGGGTTCTGTGGACTTGAAGGACATCAAGGCCATAATCGACTTGATGAAAAAGAACTCGATTTCCGAGTTCGAGCTGGAGCGGGAGGATTTCAAGATCAAGCTCAAAAGGGGTGGGAGTCAGCCTGCTCAGAATGACGACTCGTCCGTTGCTACGTACGTGCCTCCTGTCGCCATCACAACCGGAGGTGCCATTCCCCTCGCCATTCAATCACCCTCGACTGGTTCGGGGGAGTTGGAGATTAAATCGCCAATGATTGGGACTTTCTATCGGGCTCCTTCGCCAGAAGCAGCTAATTATGTCGAAGTTGGTTCCGAAGTAAATGCTGACACCGTCGTTTGCATTATCGAAGCGATGAAGGTGATGAACGAGATCAAAGGTGAGGTGAAAGGGACGGTTACCCAGATTCTGGTTGAAAACGCGAAACCCGTTGAGTTTGGGCAACCTCTGTTTAGAATTCGACCGACTTGAAGTCAAGTGCCAGTGTGCGAATTGACTCTGGCAGCGTGAGTTAAGCGCTTCCTCATTCCATGTTTGAAAAGATTCTGATCGCCAATCGAGGCGAAATCGCGGTTCGCATTATTCGGGCATGCAAAGAATTGAATATCCGCACGGTGGCGGTCTATTCGGATGCCGACTCCAATTCGATGCATGTTCAGATGGCGGATGAAGCCATCTGTATCGGTAAAGCCCCGAGCAGTGAGAGCTATTTGCGAATTGACCGCATCATAAGTGCAGCCGAAATCACGGACGTCGATGCCATCCATCCGGGTTACGGCTTTCTTTCCGAGAACGCCCACTTCGCGGATGTTTGCGAAAGCTGCAATATCCGATTCATTGGCCCAAGCTCCCGCGCCATGAATGCGTTGCAGGACAAAGCTGTCAGCCGTGCGCTTGCGAAAAAGGCCGGTGTTCCCATCGCTCCAGGCTCGGAGGGCTTGGTCGAAGACGAGCAAACCGCTCTGAACACTGCCAAAAAAATCGGTTATCCCGTCATGATTAAGGCCATCGCCGGTGGCGGCGGACGGGGTATGAGGGTAGCGCACAACGACATCTCACTCGTGAAGGGCTATCACACTTCCCGTTCTGAGGCGGAAAAGGCCTTTGGCAATTCCGGTGTTTACATCGAGAAGCTTATCGAGAATCCGCACCATATAGAATTTCAAATCCTCGCCGACACGCGTGGCAATATCATTCATTTAGGTGAGCGCGATTGTTCCATTCAGCGTCGGAATCAGAAAGTCGTGGAGGAAACCCCTTCGCCGCTCATTGAGCACAAGCATAAGGATTTGCGGAAGAAGATGGGCAAAGCGGCTGTGAAGATTGCGGAGGTAGCCCACTACACTAATGCCGGCACGGTCGAATTCATTGTTGATGGCAGTGGCAACTTTTACTTTCTGGAGGTCAATAAACGCATTCAGGTCGAGCATCCGATCACCGAAGAGGTGACCGGTCTGGATTTAGTCAAGCAGCAGATCATGGTGGCTATGGGCGAACCCTTGCGCCTTTCAGAAAAGGACATTCATTTTCGGGGCCATGCCATTGAGTGCCGTATCAATGCCGAGGATCCTTTCGATGACTTCAAGCCCTGCCCAGGCCGCATTGAAATGTACTACGCTCCCGGTGGCCGTGGCGTGCGGGTAGATAGCCACGCCTATGCAGGCTACACCATTCCGGCGCATTATGATTCGATGATCGGCAAGCTCATCACTTACGGCAAGGACCGCCGCGACGCCATGGACAAGATGAGCCGCGCCCTGAGCGAATACATGATCACCGGCATCAAAACGACCATCCCCTTCGAGCAAGCGATTCTGCAGGACCCCAACTTCCGGCGAGGCGTTTACTCGACTAATTTCATTGAGAATCTGCTGGGGGGCGCACGACGGGAGTTGATTGAAGAGAAGGCTTGAGCGCGTTAGATCGTCGAAGCGGCACGCTGACCTGCAAACTGAACGATTCAACGATTCCGCATTCGAACGAATCGCCGTTAAGGCTCGCTCATGAAACCCCTGGTCGAATGCCGCCTTTACACCTTCGTCGATACGGCTTACCTGGGCAGCAGGAAACCCGAATTAGTGGCACAGCAACTTTGCGATGGCGGATCGGATCTCATTCAGCTCCGAGCAAAGACTTCGACCGCGGATCAGATTCGTCGCATGGCCGAAGCCATTCTGACCATCACGAGCCAAGCGGGGGTGGGCTTGGTTATCAACGATTCTCCGAAGATTGCCCTCCAAGTCGGCACGCCGCTGTGTCATCTGGGCCAGGAGGATTTCTTTGGAGCCGGCTATTCGAACCTGTCTCAGTTGAAAGCCGACCTCAAAACCCAGAATTCCAAACTCGAACCTTTGCAGATTGGACTAAGCACACACGCGCCGGAACAGGCCCGACGCGCAATCGCCGTCCAGCCCGACTACATCGCCATCGGACCAGTGTTTGCCACCCCTACCAAACCCGCCGCCAAACCGGTCACGCTCGACTATGTCCGTTGGGCAGCGAGTAACGTCAAAATCCCCTGGTTCGCGATCGGCGGCATCACTCTTCAGAACCTCGACGAAGTGCTGGCGGCAGGCGCGCAACGCATTTGCGTTGTCTCGGCCATTCTGAACGCCCCGGATGTGGTCAAAACTTGTCGGCAATTCAAACAGCAATTAGATTCCGCCCCGCAGAACCGTTAATGCGAAACTGGGACTCAAACCTCGGAATTGAAACGCCATGAGTGTACTGATTGTCGGTTCCACCGCGCTGGACTCCATCAAGACACCGACGGCAGAAAACCCACGGCTGTTGGGTGGTTCAGCCAGTCACGCCGCAGTCGCTGCCAGTTTTTTCGGCCCCGTGAAACTGGTTGGAGTGGTCGGGGACGATTTCCCGCGGCGCTATGTCCAACTTTATCGCCGGCACGGCATCGATCTGGAGGGCCTGCAAATCCTTCCCGGCAAAACGTTTCATTGGTCCGGCGAATACGAAATGAACATGGACAACCGTCGCACGTTGTTGACCGAGTTGGGCGTTTTCGAAACCTTCACTCCGACATTGCCCAAGGCTTATCAATCTTCTCCCTTCGTTCTGCTCGCGAACATCGCGCCATCGCTGCAAGCCCACGTCCTGGCGCAGATGCGACGACCTAAGTTTATCGTTGCCGATACGATGGATCTATGGCTGAACATTGCACTGAAGGACTTGCTCAGGCTCCTCAAGCGGGTCGATGCCTTCGTGCTCAACGAAAGCGAGGCCCATCAACTGACTGAGCGTAGCAACATGCTCCTCGCCGCCCGTGATATTCACAGGCTGGGCCCTAGATATGTCATCATCAAGAAAGGCCACCACGGCGCCATGCTTTCCAGCCCCAACGGGCTGTTTATCACACCAGCCTATCCGTTGGACAAAGTAGTGGATCCAACGGGTGCCGGTGACGCTTTCGTCGGCGGAATGATGGGTTACCTGGCGAACACCCAGGGCTCGGTCGAGGCGAACCTGCGTCGCGCGCTGGTTTACGGCACGGTGGCAGCGTCCTTTTGTTGCGAAGGTTTTGGCCTGTGTCGAATTACCAAAGTGAAACGCGCCGACATTGAAAGGCGCGTCAAGGAGCTAACCAAGCTGACGCGGTTTTGAAGAAAAGTAGGGTAGGTGTGCCACCGGTCGAGCAGCAGTTCTCGACAACCATCACAGTAGTTACAACGGCAGGACACGGACAGCTCGCCTAAATCTGAAAATCCCCTCGCTGCTTCGGACGCTCGCGTTTATCCACCACCTTCGTGGTCACGCCTTCGAAGACGACCAGCGAATGCGGTGGCACGCTGGTGGTCAGAAAGACGTTGCCCCCGATGGTGCTGCCGGCCCCGATGACCGTTTCGCCACCCAAAATGGTCGCTCCGGGATAGATGGTCACGTTGTCTTCGATGGTCGGATGCCGCTTTTTACCGCGCAGTTCCTGGACGTAGGCCGTGGACTTCGCGCCCAGTGTCACGCCATGATACATCTTCACGTGGTTGCCAATCTGGCATGTCTCACCTACGACGGTGCCGGTGCAGTGGTCCACGAAAAAGTGCGAGCCGATGCGTGCGCCCGGATGGAGGTCCATGCCGGTGCGGATGTGCGCCCATTCGGTCATGATGCGGGGGATCAATGCGATATGCTTAAGGTAAAGCTCATGTGCCAGGCGCTGCACGGCGATGGCTTCGATGAACGGATAAGCGACGATAATTTCTTCCTGGCTCAAGGCCGCCGGGTCGCCCTTATAGGCGGCTTCGGCATCGGTGCGGAGCAGTTCGCGGATGCGCGGCAGGTTGCCTAGAAATTCCAGGGTCAGATTGCGGGCCACGGGGCGCAGTTCCTTTTTGGAGATGCCTTCGGGCGTTGAGTATTCCAGGCTTTTATAGACTTCATCTTCCAAACGGCCCAACACGGAGTCCACAAGCGAAACCATTTCGACCTTCAATTCGGAAGAATGAATTGTCTTCTCATCGAAGAAGCCCGGGAAGAGCAGCCGCAACAAATCCATGGTGATGGACGCGATGGCGCTTTTGGAGGGAAGGTTTTTGCCGTCGAGATGGTTGATTCCGCCTGCCTTTGCGTACGAGACGATGAGTTGATCGGTAAGTTGGGTGACCGTTATCTTCACGACGCTGAAGTATCCGGGAAAATGCCTGCAAACGCAAGGAAGGGTAAGGAAAGCTCCAAAATCCAAATTTCAAGCTCCAAAGAAGCTCCGATGTCCAACCTTCAAGTCTCTGATGCCCCTGTGCTTTGGCGAGTTCTTTGGAGCTTGCGATTTCTCTGGAGCTTGGTACCTGGGATTGGGAGCTTTCATTTGAGCATCTCGAAATCATTGCAAAACGTTAAGTTGATGACCGTTGTAACGAAACTTGTCAGGACCAATGCAGGCCGCTATAAGTCAGCGCGCATGGCTCGACTGGGCACTACCCTCCGGCCTCCTCGAAGGGAGATGCTCCAGTCCGTGCCGGCCAGAAGCAGTGAACCCGCGCCCTAGCACGATGGACGATGCCGAATTGTTGCAACGCATCGCGCAACGGGATCGGCAGGCCTTCAGCCAGCTTTATGATCGCTATTCCGGCGTGCTCTATTCAACGACACTCCGTATCCTGAACAATCCGGAAGAAGCTTCGGATGTTTTGCAGGATGTTTTCTTCCAAATCTGGGAGAAGGCTGGATCTTATGATCCTAAATTGGGCAAGCCGTTCAACTGGGCGCTCACTCTTACGCGTAATAGAGCCATCGACCGACTCCGCGCTTTGAAACGGCGCTACAGCTTCATTGAGGAAGTCACTCATGAATTTGCCGAAGGCGGCAATCCACGCAGCGCCTGGAATGAGGAGTTCATGAGTTCGGAACGAGCATCGTTGATTCGCGCCGCCGTTGAAACCTTGCCCTTGGAACAACGCCAGGCAATCGAAATGGCCTTCCTTGGTGGCATGACCCAAAACGAAATCTCTGAAACCCTCAAACAACCGCTGGGCACCATTAAAGCCCGGATTCGCCGCGGCATGCTCAAATTGCGGGACAGTTTGAAGGAGTTGCTATGATTGACGAGCGTCGAGAAGCCCAGGCCAGTTTGTATGTGCTCGGCGCACTGCCGATGGAAGAGGTGCGCGAGTTCGAGCAAGCGCTCCGCGCTGATCTGGAGCTGCAACTGTTGGTGGCTGAACTGCGCTCCGCCGCCGATGCGATGGTGGTCGCATTTCCCCAGATCACGCCTCCCCCGGCTCTGAAGCAATCGATCCTGGCTGCGGTCGCACCGGCGGAGCCCAGGGCAGTTCCTGTGATCGTCCAGCCGGATTCCTTCACGCGAGCTTTGCAGAACTGGCTGCCCTGGGCGCTGGCCGCATGCTTTGCGATTCTCTGCGTATTGCTGCTGGGCTTGGGCCATTCTTTCCGCCAGCAAGCAACGAATTTCGCCGAAGCGCTGGAGGAAAAGAAGCAGCAGTACGCCGACCTGCAACGCCACAACCAGGATTTGCAAAATCAAATCGATCAAACTGCAGCTACTTATTCCAGACAGGTCGGCGATTTGCGCCAGCAGGCCGTGCAAAAGGCCGAAGAGGCACAGAAGGCACAGAAACAGACGGCGGACCTGCAACGGCAGATGGAACAGAAAGGGGCCGAAGTTTTGCAATTCGAACGACAGGCCGGCCTCTTACAACGCCAGCTTCGCCAAAGTGTTGATGAGATTCAGCGCTTGAACGATCAGTTGGTCAATCCTGTGAACCAGGACCGCCTCGCGCAGTTGCGCATGGGGGTGCTCACTCCCTCGGCACGCGGGCCGGCAGGGGCTACGGGAGCGTCTGTCTGGGACGTCGCCGAACAGAAAGGGCTCCTGGCGATCGAGAAGTTGACGCCTCTGCCACCAACACACGACTATCAGCTTTGGCTCTTGGGGGATCCCAAATTCGCGGGGCCAGTGAGTGCTGGTGTCTTCAACGTGGATGCTCAGGGGAATGTTCGTCTTCAGTTCACAACGGCGGTGCGTGTTGATGCGGCCAACAGATTTGCCGTGTCCGTGGAGCGCAAAGGCGGTGCGGCTGCGCCGAGCGACAACATCGTCATGATCAGTAATTGAGCAGCGGGCGAAGGTGTATCAGGCAGGGTAGCCCTTTTGCTTGTTGGATTTTGCTCGCCGCCAACTGGCAATAAGCGAAAACTGCCTGATCATGAGCAAACGTCGCCGTATCGCCCGGTTGGCTCTGCTCGGAATTCTCCTGATCAGCTTTGCCCTGGCACTTAGTCGCTGGCTGGATGAAGAGCCTGCTGACAATTCTGCAGACCTTGTTCAGCCGATGGGGACGAACGCATTGCCGCTCCTTCTGAAGAAACTTCAGGACCAAGACTCGATAATCAAGGAGAAGATCATCGAACTGCTCGGCAAACAATGGCTCATTCATGTGCGTTTCCGACAGGCGTATGAAAACCATCACGCGGCAATCGCAGGGTTTGCGACATTGGGGCCGGCAGCTAAACCAGCCGTGCCTATGCTCATTCAAATGCTAACAAATCAAGAAGCGTTTGTTCGCGTGAATGCTGCAGGGGCTTTAGGGGCGATGCGTTCGGCCGCCCGCGAGGCTGTGCCGGCGCTCGTAAATAGCCTGAATGATACGAATCATGATATGCAGGCTTCTGCCCTGTATGCGCTCGGTCAAATTGGCGAGCCACACGACTTGATTGCGGCGGTCCTCCTCGGGAATCTGCAGGACCCAAATCAGCACATCCGCTTTGTTACCATAAGCGCTCTTAGCTCATTAACCAACCAGGCTAAGATCATTGTACCAGAGCTTTTCAAAATCTTCGATTCGGACAGCCGCATGCGCTATGTGGTGATTGAATCGTTGAAACGACTGGATCCGAAGGCGCTCGAAGACCTGCTCTTCCAAAGACTGACCGAGTCGGACCCTGGGGTGCGCCTTGCAGCCATGCGGTATCTGCATCGAATCGGTGTTGACGGGTCGAAATTCCTGCCCCCACTGCTCGACTGCCTAGCCAATCCTGACCATCGTGTTCGGCTTAGCGCTATTTACTCGCTTGAAAGGTTCGGAGATAAGGCAAGGCCAGTCGTTCCAGCCATGTTGAAAAGTCTTCAAGACGAAAACAGCCGGGTTCGCCAAGCGGCCACAAACGCGTTAGTAGCCATTGATCCGGCTGCGGCAGCGCGCGTAGGGATAAGACAATAAGAAATTGTGGAAGACCGTGCGGCTGTGACTAAGAAATCCGAAGCTGTTTATGCATCAGCTGGTATGCGGCAGGATGGGCGCCCCGATTCAGTGGTTCCGGCGCCCTGCTTCAAGCTGCTCGAGAATTCGCTCCACGTCATAAACACAGCCGCCCCAGGTGCCGCCGCCCGCCGACTGAAGCGCTGCCCAGAGACGAGTGTCGTCCGGTAATTGCTCTGCCGGAGCCAGGTCCTCGCGCAGCGGGCGATTGCTCAAAATGCGCGCGCCTTCATCCGGGCTGAAGCGTCGCTCGCCTTCGCCCACAAAGTCGATGCTGCCCTCCAGCTTCCGCCGATCCGTCACGATGCGAATCCAATCCCCATCCCGCAACTTCCCAATCGGCCCGCCGGCCAGCGCCTCCGGTCCAATGTGGCCGATGCACGCCCCCGTGGAAACACCCGAGAATCGCGCATCCGTCAGCAGAGCGACGTGCTTGCCGAACGGCAGATGCTTCAGCGCGGAAGTGAGCTGATACGTTTCCTCCATGCCTGTGCCGAGTGGACCGCAGCCCGCCAGCACGATAATGTCACCCGCCTCAATGCGTCCTTTCTTGATGGCAGTAATCGCATCCTTTTCACTCACGAACACACGAGCAGGGCCCTCCTTCCGATACACTCCATCCGCATCGACGATGGACGGATCCAAGGCGGTGCTTTTGATGACGGCGCCTTCAGGCGCAAGATTTCCGCGCGGGAAGGTCACAGTGTTGGTCAAGCCGCGAGCCTCTGCCTGCTGTGGCGACATGATGACGTCGTCTGGATCCACGCCATCCTGGCGTTTTAGGATTTCGCGGAATCGTTTTCGTCGTTCACTGGTCTCCCACCAGTTCAGATTCTCTTCGAGTGTCTGCCCTGTCACCGTCATCACACTGGTGTCAAGCACGCCGATCCGTCGCAAGTGGAGCATGATTTCGGGCACACCACCAGCCAGGAAGACACGCACTGTAGGATGTTGCGCAGGCCCATTAGGCAGCACATCGACCAGGCGTGGGACCTGGCGATTGACGGCAATCCAGTCTTGGACTGCGGGCCGAGGCAAACCGGCCGCATGGGCAATCGCTGGAACGTGAAGCAACAAATTCGTGGAGCCTCCCACCGCCGCATGAACGGCCATCGCGTTGCGAACGCTGGCTGAGGTCAAAATTTCCTTCATAGTTCGGCCCTGTTTTTCCAGTTCGCAAACGGCGCGAGCCGACCGCACTGCCATGTCCGTCCAGACCGGTTGACCCGACGGCGCCAATGCTGAATGCGGCAATGACATCCCCAAAGCTTCGCCCACCACTTGGGATGTGGCCGCGGTTCCCAGAAATTGACACCCGCCTCCTGGCGACGCACAAGCCCGGCACCCCAAATCAGCCGCCTCTTGCAAAGAAATCAGTCCATGAGCGAAACGGGCGCCGATGGTTTGGATTGTTCCTGCATCTTCGCCTTGGGCTGGGGGCAACGTGACCCCGCCGGGCACCAACACGCTGGGAAGCTCCTTCATTCCAGCCAGAGCCATCATCATCGCAGGAAGGCCTTTGTCACAAGTCGCCACACCGATGACGCCAGCCCGGAGTGGCAACGAGCGGATGAGCCTGCGAAAGATTTGTGCTGCATCATTGCGGTAGGGCAAACTGTCGAACATTCCCGGAGTGCCTTGCGTGCGGCCATCGCAAGGGTCAGAGCAAAAGGCGGCAAACGGAATGACACCCAGCTTACGCAGCTCGAACGCCGCCGCCTCGACCAGCAAGCCGATCTCCCAATGGCCCGTATGGTAACCGAGCGCGACGGGCTTTCCATTCGGCGCCCGAATCCCCCCTTGAGTGCTTATAATCAAAAACGGTTTTCGACCCAACTCACTCGGTTCCCATCCCATGCCTGCGTTTTGGGTCAATCCGAACAGATCGCCGCTGGGTCGATTGAGCAGCATTTCTTCAGTTAACGGCAGGCGGCCGGCGGGACCGGGGCTTTTGGTCTTAATCTGATAAATGTCTTCGTCGGCATGGGATAAGATGTCGCCTGTCACACTCATAAAGAACGAATCTCTCACATGCCAGTGGATTAAACACGAACAATGTCGAGATGAGTTGCTACCGAAGCCTCCCGCCGGAAGATGAATTCCAGTGAGCGACCTTGCAGATCAGCTACTGGATAGAGACTCAGGGAAGTAATTTCCGTTCCGACCGGGCTGAAATCACCGGGAACTTACGGCAAGGGAATGGGGAAAACCGGTTGTTCGAGAGGCAGCACAACCGGATGGTTCCTCAAAAATCGCGTATCTGTGGACGGTCGGCGCTTGAGCGTTACCTCGAAGGTTTCGTCCACCCACTGAAGAGGCAGCTTCTTTTTCCGCGATTTCGTTTTTTTCGTCATGCTCAGTTTCTTTTGGAATACAGCGGGTCAGGAGGCGACACACAATTTTCAGCCATCAAGACCCGCCGTGCCCCCTCTCGCTTGCGCGAGATGCCTTGTTCATCGGCAAGGCTGCCTGGACCTTAAGGCGTTCTTCGCGCTATCCTGTTCATGCTGATATACGAACGCTACCGCTCCGCCGCAGGATGTTTTTATGCCATGAAAGTTACGGCGGAACAGCCGTTCTGGATGCATGTCGGACGAATGTGTGAGTTCTCCTCACTCTTCCGTTTGCTTGCAGGAGTCGCGTTTGAGATTGAGTCCAATGTGTGAAACTGGAAAAAACTTCTGGCTTACGCCGCGACCTTTCCTCAAGATCACAACGAAGCCAGGCCAGTAGTCGATGCGCGGGACATGAAAGCAAAAATCATCATCACGCCCAAAAAAGCGGTGCTCGATCCCCAGGGTAAAACAGTCCAGAGAGCGCTTGAGCACATGGGCTATCAAGGCGTGGCGGCCGTCCACGTGGGCAAATATCTCGAAATCGAACTGACTGGCGGCGACAAGGATGCGGCGCGCAAGCAACTGGACGAAGCCTGCCATAGATTTTTAAGCAATCCGGTCATTGAAGACTACCGTTTGGAACTGGAATGAGTATTTTTAACCGTGCTTAGCGCCAGCCGGACTGACAACTGACAACAGAAATGAACTTTGCCGTCCTGCAATTTCCCGCATCCAACTGCGATCAAGACGCCGTACATGTGTTGCATCATGTCCTCGGTCACTCGGCCCGATTGCTCTGGCACAAGGAAGCGTCCCTGGGAAATGCCGATGCCGTCGTTATTCCAGGCGGCTTCAGTTACGGTGATTACTTGCGCACGGGCGCTGTTGCGCGATTCAGTCCGATCATGCAGGCCGTGCAAGAATTCGCGATGAACGGCGGGCCGGTGCTGGGCATCTGCAATGGATTTCAGATCCTTTGCGAAGCGGGCCTCCTTCCTGGCGCGCTCATTCGCAATCGCTCGCTGCAATTCCGCTGCGAGCATATCTTCCTGAAAACTGTTACCACCGATTCGCCCTTCACAAATCAGATTCCTGCGGACAAACTGTTGCGCGTGCCCATCGCTCACGGCGAAGGTTGTTACTTTGCCAACGAAGCGACGCTGGCAAAACTTAAAGCCAATAACCAGATCCTGTGGCATTACGTTAACGCCCAAGGCGAGACAACGGAGCAGGCCAATCCCAACGGCTCTTTGGAAAACATTGCCGGCATCTGCAACCACCGCCGCAACGTGGCAGGCCTCATGCCTCACCCCGAGCGCGCGAGTGAACCGCTTTCAGGCAGTTCGGATGGACGCCTTGTCTTCCAAAGTTTGATCGCCTGGCTGGAGAGGAACGCGCAGGCCAAGGCGGCTTAGACTTCGCCTTCAACACTGTTCGGTGCGGAATTTTTTTATGACAGACCCAGTTGTTACTCCCGAGTTAGTCCAAAAGCATGGATTGACAATGGAGGAGTTCGCGCGCATCAAGGCTATTCTCGGTCGCGAACCAAACTACACCGAACTGGGCATTTTCTCGGTGATGTGGAGCGAGCACTGTTCCTACAAAAACACGAGGCCGTTGCTCAAGGGCTTTCCCACCAAGTCACCCAAAATCCTCGTCGGCGCCGGCGAGGAGAACGCGGGTATCATCGACATCGGTGACGGGCTGGCCATCGCGTTCAAAATTGAGTCGCACAATCATCCCAGCGCAGTGGAGCCCTTTCAGGGAGCGGCTACCGGTGTTGGCGGAATTATCCGCGATATTTTCACCATGGGTGCGCGCCCGATTGCGTCGCTTAACTCACTTCGCTTCGGTGAACTGTCGAATCCGGACGTGCGCCGTTTGTTCGGAGGCGTCGTGGCGGGTATCGGACATTACGGCAATTGCTTTGGCATTCCGACTGTCGCGGGCGAGGTGTATTTCGACAAATCGTACGAAGGCAATCCCCTCGTAAATGCGTTTTGTCTTGGTGTCCTGCGTCACGACCAGATCATTCGCGGCGCGGCCAAGGGGATTGGCAATCCCGTCTTCTACGTTGGCCCCGCCACCGGGCGCGATGGACTCGCTGGCGCGGCGTTTGCCTCCCAGGACTTGACCGAAGAATCCGCCGACCAACAACGTGGCGCGGTGCAAGTGGGCGATCCCTTCATGGAAAAACTCGTTTGCGAAGCATGCCTGGAGTTGCTGGCTACCGATGCCGTGGCTGGCATTCAGGACATGGGTGCTGCGGGCCTGACATGCTCCACGTGTGAAACGGCTGCCCGCGGCGGCACCGGCATCGAGATTGAATTGAGCAAAGTCCCGCCGCGCGCGCCCAACATGACCCCCTACGAGATCCTATTGAGTGAATCGCAGGAACGAATGCTCATCATCGTGAAAAAGGGCCGCGAAGCCGAAGTGCAACGCATCTTCGACAAGTGGGATCTGCCGTGGGCACAGATTGGCATGGTGACCGACACGGGCCGCATGGTTGTCAAGCACTACGGAAAGATCGTGGCTGACATTCCGGCGAACAAACTGGCGAACGAAGCACCGGTCTATCATCGGGACGCCTCGGAACCGAAGTATTTGAAGTCGGTTCGCGCGTTTGCTCTGGCCGAAGTGCCCGACACGAAGGATCCGGTCGCCAATCTGGAAACGCTGCTGGCGTGGCCGACCATCGCCTCAAAGAACTGGGTCTATCGCCAATATGATCACATGGTGCGCAATGGCACTGTGGTTTGCCCTGGAAGCGATGCCGCCGTGCTGCGCATCAAACACGATTCGCTTCCACCCACGATTGCGGATTCTGCTCATCCGCAACCCGCAATCCGCAATTTGCACGTAGAGAAATTCGTCGCGCTCACGGTCGATTGCAATGCGAGTTACGTGTATCTCGATCCCTACGAAGGGGGCAAGATCGCTGTCGCCGAAGCCGCGCGCAACCTGGCTTGCTCGGGTGCGACGCCCTTAGGCACGACCGACAACCTCAACTTTGGCAATCCGCACAACCCCGAAATTTTTTATCAGCTTCGGGAGTCCGTCCGCGGTCTGGCCGAAGCCTGCCGGGCCTTTAATGCCCCGATCACGGGCGGCAATGTGAGTCTTTATAACCAAAGCCCCGAGGGAGCCATTGATCCCACGCCGACCGTGGCGATGGTTGGGCTGATCGAGAAACCTGAACACGTCACCACCCAATGGTTCAAAGATGAAGGTGACGCGATCCTCCTGTTGGGTGACGTCGTGGACAGGCAGGATTCCCTGCTTGGCTTAGGCGGCTCCGCTTATCTGAAGGCCATTCACGGAAAAAAGACCGGCACACCGCCCCGTTGCGATCTGGAAAAAGAAACGGAACTTCATGGCGCCTTGCGGTCGCTGATTTATTCCGGCGAAGTCAAAAGCGCTCACGATTGCAGCGAAGGCGGGCTGGCGGTGGCCCTGGCAGAATCTTGCATTTCCCGGCTTATCGCACGCGATACTCCCCACCTCCTGGGCGCGCAGGTTGACCTATCCGAGGTCAAAGAGCTGCGACTCGACGCCTTGCTCTTTGGCGAGACGCAATCCCGGATCGTGATCTCCACTGCGCCAATCAACACTACTAAAGTGGTGGAGCGCGCGAAGTTGTTGGGTATTCAAGCGATGCGATTGGGAACGGTGGGTGGAGATTCACTTCATCTCAAGACCGCTGCCGGCGATTTCTCCTGGCCGGTGGCCGAACTACACGACCTCTGGTGGAACGCCATCGCTGGCGCGATGAAGTGAGCCGCTCCGGGAATTACGCGCGAGCGAAGGACTGGTACGTTTGGTCCACAGGTACGCTTTCACGTGTGCTGTAAAGGCCGACCTCTGAAACATATTTATCTGGAATGCTCCAGAAATTCCGGGCGTATCTTCAATTCGCCAACGCAAAAACCAGCTTGTCATCACTGAGCCTGCAATGAACCATCTGGCACCGATTATGATGAAGTTGCTTATCCCAGTCTCTTTGGCAGTCGGGCTCTCCACTCTGGCAGAGGCAGACGACGTCCTGTTTGAGGATGACTTCAAAGGAAAGCTGGGCCCAGGTTGGTCGTGGGTGCGCGAACATCGTCAAGCCTGGCGCGTGACCGACCATGGTCTTGAGGTGCGGGTGGAGCCGGGCAATATGTGGGGTCCTCCAAATAACGCGCGGAATGTGCTTCTTCGTTCAGCTCCAGATGTCCGCCAGGAGGAGATTGAAATCTCCGTGAACGTGGAAAACAAGCCCACCGAACAGTACGAGCAGGTGGACCTCGTCTGGTATTACGCTGACAGTCACATGGTCAAGATCGGGCAGGAGTTGGTGGACGGCAAGCTGAGCATCGTCATGGGGCGCGAGGAAAAGGACCGCACGCGCACCATCGCGATCATTCCGGTGGAATCTCACTCGGTGCGATTACGGTTTGTGGTGCGAGGTGATCGGATTCGCGGAGGATTTCGAATACCGCAGGCAAAAGAGTGGCAGGAGGCAGGCGAATGCAGTCTGCCCGCCCCGGCCAATGGCACAGCCAAAATCAGCCTGCAATGTTATCAAGGGCCAGACAAGGCAGAACACTGGGCGCGAATCACTCAGTTCCGTATCGCGCGTGCCACCCACTAGGCCGAACTCCCCCGGGTTCCTGAAATTGACCGACAGCCTACCACTTCACCTGTTCCAGGTACCGCAAGCTCTGTGGGATTTGCTCCACCACTGTGGGCGATTCATCTTCGATGAAGTACCACTTCACTCCGGCTTTCCTGGCAGCTTTCAGAATGGCAGGCCAATCCATCTGCCCCGTGCCAAGGGCGACGTCGTTACTCACATCCGATTTGCCGCTGAAGTCGCCTTTGACACCTTTCTTCATGTCTTTCACGTGCATTAACTCCCAGCGCCCGTGATATTTCTCCAGCCACTTCACCGGGTCCTGACCGGGATGCACCACCCAAAACACGTCCATTTCGAAGTGCACCAACTTCGGACTGGTTTCCGTCATGAGCAAGTCCATGAACGTGCCCTCCCCGTGCGGACGAAATTCGAAACCGTGGCAATGGTAGAAGAATTTCAAGCCGTGTTTGCCCAGCGCCTCGCCCGCGCGGTTGAAGACGGCAATAGCCTCGCGGCATTCCTGCTCGTCAAATTCCCCCTGATGCGGAATCCAGGCGCAACCGACATACTCCAGTCCAAGGGCCTTCGCATCCCGAGCCACGTCCTCGACCGCGTCGCGATACCGCTCGAAGGGGAAGTGACCGCTCACGGCCTTCAACTTATTGGCGTCCAGCAAGGCTTTGAACTTCTCCGGTGAAAGATTGTAGGTGCCGGCAGTCTCCACGTATTGGAAGCCGAAGTCGCGCACTTTCTCCAGTGTGGAAGGCACATTCTTCGTGAATTCACCCCGCAGGCTGTAGAGTTGCAAGCCGATGGGGCCTTTGAAACTGGAGCCGACGCCAGCGGATTTCTCCGCCGCAACCACTGACGCTTGCACGCAGGCCAACGAACTGACGAGTAAAGGAAGGATTGGGGAGATCGATTTCATGGACGGCATTTAACATAACCGTCGCGAGGATGAAAAGCCCGGATTAATGGCTCTCTCCGGGAAACTCAGTGATATTCCTGCAACGTTTTCACGGCATAGCCACTCTTCTTGAGCGCGGCGATGCCCAGCGCGGCCGCTTTGGCGCCGCTCAGTGTGGTCATGATAGGCGTGCCCGTATAGACGGCGGTGGTGCGGATTTTCACTTCGTCGGCGCGCGGGCTTTCGCCGGTGGGCGTGTTAATGACCAGATGAATTTCGCCGTTCTTGAGAAGATCCACGGCGTTGGGGCGGCCTTCCGATAGTTTGAAGACGTGCTGCACTTTGAGGCCGGCCTTCTCCAGCACGGCGGCTGTGCCGCTCGTGGCGGTCAGATCGAAACCAAGGTCGGCGAACAGTTTCGCGACACTCGCAACCTCCTTCTTGTGCGCGTCGCTCACGCTAATGAAAACGCGACCGCTCATCGGCAAAGGACCGCCGGCAGCCATCTGCGATTTGGCATAAGCAATGCCGAGGTTGGCGTCGAGCCCCATCACTTCCCCGGTCGAGCGCATTTCGGGCGAGAGCAATATGTCCTGGCCATGAAAACGGTTGAAGGGAAAGACCGACTCCTTCACCGCCCAGTACTTCGGCCAGATTTCTCCGGTGAAGCCCAGTTCGGAAAGTTTTTTCCCGGCCATGACTTTGGCGGCGAGTTTGGCCAAAGGCACGCCAATGGCCTTGCTGACGAATGGCACCGTGCGAGAGGCGCGGGGATTTACCTCCAGAACGTAAACGGATTCGCCTTTAACGGCATATTGCGCGTTCATCAAGCCGATCACTTGCAATTCGCGCGCCATGGCGTGGGTGTATTCGCGAATGGTGTTGATGACGCGCCGCGATAGCGTGTGGGGTGGCAACACCATCGCGGCATCACCGGAATGCACGCCCGCAAACTCGATATGCTCCAACATGCCTCCCATGACGATGGTGCCTGACGCCGAATCCTTGAAATGGCCCACATCGGCGATGCAATCCACGTCCACTTCCGTGGCGTCTTCCAGAAATTTGTCCACCAGCACCGGGCGCTCCGGTGAAGCCTCGACCGCGAAGCGCATGTAGTGCGAAAGCTCGTGATCGGAGTAAACGATCTGCATGGCCCGGCCGCCGAGCACGAAACTCGGTCGTACCAGAATCGGGTAACCCAGGCTCCTGGCCACTTCCAGCGCCTCGGCCTCCTGGGTTGCGATGCCGTTCGGCGGCTGTGGAATATTCAGTTTGCGAAGCATCGCCGCGAAGAGCTTGCGATCCTCCGCGATTTCGATGCTCTGCGGACTGGTGCCGATGATGTTGACCCCGTTCTTCTGCAAGCCCAGCGCCAGATTAAGCGGCGTCTGGCCCCCAAACTGCGCGATGGCGCCCCAGCACTTTTCTCGCTCGTAAATGTGCAGCACATCTTCGAGAGTGAGCGGCTCGAAGAATAGTTTGTCGCTCGTATCGTAGTCCGTGGAGACGGTTTCGGGGTTCGAATTTACCATCAATGTTTCGAAGCCGTCCTCTTTCAGAGCGAAGGCAGCGTGGACGCAGCAATAGTCGAACTCGATTCCCTGGCCGATTCGATTGGGTCCGCCACCCAGGATCATCACTTTCTTCTTATCCGACGCGCGCACCTCGTCATCGCCTCGATCGTAAGTGGAGTAGTAATAAGGCGTGTAGGCTTCGAATTCGGCGGCACAGGTATCGACAAGCCGATAGCTCGGCACCAGGCCAAGCTTTTTGCGCAGCGCGCGAATGTCATCCTCGGTCCCGCCGGTTAGATGCGCGATCTGGCAGTCTGAGAAACCCAGGGATTTGGCTTTGGCTAACAATTCCGGATCCATTCTGTGCTTTAGCTTAAAGGCTCGCAAAGTAAGCCGCAAAGAGAAGTCACTGTCGAGTGCGGAGTGAATGCAAAGCAACCTGCTCCGGCGGACCCGTTGACTCCTGATCGCGGCAGGATTGCAGGATCGTTGTGGACGGACGAATTCTGTCGAAGTCGAACGTGAAGTTGGCGCACGCCCTTTGCCCGGATATTTCAAGCACAACGTTCCGGGATACCCTTAACCCTGGTGGAGCTTTGGGGCTGGTCTCCACCACCCCCAGAGCTTTTTTCCGAGCAACAATCCTGCGATGACCAAGGCTGATACGACGAAGATGGCCAGCCACGGCAGCACGACCACCAGAAACGATGTCACGAAAGACAGTCCCGCTTCGGCAGTCGCCACCAATGGATTTGTGAGGCCGCTGCTGACCGACGTGGAAGCGGCCCGCGTGGCGACGGTTGCGCTTTGCACGATTCCGGCCACGCCTCCCCCGGCGATCACGGCCAGGGTCCATTGCAGAAACGGGCTGAGGTCTGTGAGCACAGAAGCGGTTACGACGATTCCGGCGATCACAGCCGCAGGTGTTGCTATGGTGTCGAGCAAATGATCGACCCATGGAATGTAGTAACCCAGAATCTCAAGAAGTGTCGCCACACTCAGGGTGATTAAGGCCGGATAACTCCCAATCCATTGGAACGACGGGTCGAGATTCAAATGCCCGGCCAAAGAGGCGATGCTCATCACCAGCAGCGGGACAAAAACGCGAAACCCACACGCTGCTGCCAGGGCCAGCCCAACACAAATGCTCAAGAAAGTTTCCATAAACCTGCCGGTGGCGTTCTCGTTATCACGCCCCGGACAAGCGGGGCGGCTGAAAACATGTTTTCAAACGCATTCGCAAACGTTTCCTTTTTGCAAGTTTACACCGAGTTCTGAAAGACTCCAAGGAGGATCAGGACACCGCCTGCGGTCACGCGCAAGGCGCCGTCTCAACCGCCGGACCTGGATGGTTCGATGGTCTTGGGCGCGTCCAGCTTGTATTTCGAATCCAGTATCTCCACGCCGGCCTCTTTTTTGAGCCGGTCAAAAAACGCCGGCATCGCTCTTTGCAACTCCTGCTGGAGCAAGGCATCCTTGATCTCGGCAGCAACCTTCTCGAACTCGATTTTCTTTGGGGCAATCTTTTCGTGCAGCTTGATGATGTGGTAGCCAAAGACCGTCGGCACAAGGTCGCTGATCTGGTTGGTGGCGAGCGAGAAGGCTGCCGCCTTGAATTCCGGGACGAACGGATCCTGTCGGCCAAGAGTGTATTCACCGTTGGTTTCCTTGAGGTTCCGATCTTCGGAATGTTCCTTCACCAATTTGGCGAAGTCCTCGCCGGCCCGGGCGCGGCCCAGAAGGCTTTCCGCCAGTTGCCGCTTGGCTTTCTTTTGATCCTCGGGCAGCTCTTCTTCGGTCTCACGGTTGCGAGTGGAGACCAGAATGTGGCTGACGCGCACGCGTTCGGGCAGCCCCAATCGCGCGAGGTTGTTTGTTCTCAATTCGTCGATTTGTCTCTTCACGGCGCCCAGTTGGGTCGCGGATGTGTTCGGATCTTTGGCCAGCCGTTCCAGTTCTTCCTGCATGATCGTCACCATGGCATCGGTGCCGTTCTTGTAGAAGTCCTGCACCTGCGCGTCGCTGACGGTCAGTTTGGATTTTATCTCCCGCTCCAAAACCGCTTCGGAAATCGCCTGTTCCGTGACGCGTCGGTCATAATGGTCCATCGACATGCCCACGGCCTTGAGCTGGCGCTGGAACGCTTCCTCGGAGCCGGCGGACTTTTTGGCCTCGTTATTGAATTTCTCCGCCATGCCCTTGGCCGCCATCTTGTCGCCTTCGGTCGCGCGGTTAACCATCAGTTGGGTGGTGATCAATCGATCCAGCATCTGGGCTTCGCGAAAGGCGCGCTGACCCTCGGGCAGTGGCTGATTGCGCGCCGCCAGGTTGGCTTTGTAGGAGATGAATGCGTCCTCCAACTGGCTGCGCCGGATTTCGATGCCTTTGCCGCGGGCGATCACGGGATCGTCAAACAGGCTGGCGGCCACCGGCTTGTCCGCAGCCGTCGCGAGGCGCGCAACGAAGATCACAGGCAGGAGTGAGATGAACTTAAAAGATAGCTGCATACCTGGCCTCTGCTGGATTCTTAGGCGGCATCATGTTCGAGCGTGCTCTAGGCACCATCAAATAGCCAGCCCATTGACGCATTTTATCCATTCACAATTTCACCACGCGCACATTGCTGATGTCCGGATCGTTCTGCAGTTCGGCCATCACGGGCGGCGGTGGGACACTGTCCAGGTTGAGCACCGTCAAGGCCTGTCCGCCGGCGCTGTCACGATTCAAGCTCATGTTTGCGATATTGACGTTGTGTTTGCCCATTAAGGTGCCGAGATGACCGACAATACCCGGACGATCCTTGTTGTTGAGCAACAAGAGAATTCCTTCAGGAACGATTTCCACGGGCTGGCCGTTCAAGCGCACGATACGAGGCTGATGCCGCTTGCCCAGGATAGTGCCGCCCGCAGAAAATCGCTGCGCGCCCGACAACACCGCCACGTGTATCCACTCGTTGTAGTCCGTGTCCTCGTTGGATTTGATTTCCTCCACGACCAGACCAAGGCCGCTGGCCAGGGCACGAACGTTGACTTGATTCACATCCTTGCCGCCCGCCGATTCCAGAAAACCCTTCAAGACCATGCGCGTGATCGGATCGGTCGGCAGTTCGGTCGCCTTGCCGCCATAAGTCACGACCAGTTGATCGTTGCGTTTGGGAGCGAGCTGCGAAAGCAAGCGACCCAGTTTCTCGGCCACCGTCAGGAAGGGTTTAACCAGCGCATAGGTCTTGGCGTCCAGATTGGGCAGGTTGACGGCGTTGCGCACCGCTCCGTTCAGCAGGTAGTCGGTAATCGCTTCGGCCACTTCGATTCCGACATTTTCCTGAGCTTCTTCGGTGCTGGCTCCGAGATGCGGGGTCATGATCACCTGGGGCAAATCACGGAGCGCAAATTCCTTTGGCGGCGGTTCAGTGGCGTAAACATCCAACGCGGCGCCCGCTACTTTGCCTTCCCGGATCGCCGCCACGAGGTCTGCTTCGTCAATGATGCCGCCGCGCGCGCAATTAAGCACGCGCGCGCCCTTTTTCATTTTGGCGAAGGCTCCGGCGTTGATCATGCCGTTGGTCTCATCGCTCAGCGGCATGTGCACGGTGATGAAATCAGCGCGGGCGTAAATGTCATCCAGTTCCACCAGTTCCACTTGCAAGGCCTTGGCGCGCGATAAGGAAAGATAGGGATCGTAGGCGAGCACCTGCATGCCGAAAGCGATCGCGCGACGAGCGACTTCGCTGCCGATGCGGCCCATGCCCAGGATGCCAAGCGTCTTGCCGTAGAGCTCCACACCTTGAAATGCCTTGCGGTTCCACTCGCCGGCCTTCATCGAAGCGTGGGCTTGCGGAATTTTTCGCGCCAGCGCCATCAACATCGAAAAAGTCAGTTCGGCTGTCGAGATGGTGTTGCCACTGGGTGTGTTCATCACGACGATGCCGCGCTGCGTGGCGGCATCCACATCCACATTGTCCACGCCCACGCCGGCCCGCCCCACCACCCTCAACTTTGGCGCTGCGTCGATGACCTTGCGCGTGACCTTCGTTTCCGATCGCACCACCATGGCGTTTGTTTCCGCGACGAGTGGAATGAGTTCATTTTCGGGCAGCCGCTTTTCCAGGACCGTAACTTTGAACTCCGGCCGCTGCTGGAAAAGGGCGATGCCTTTGGGCGAAATCGGGTCACAAATCAGGACGTTCATAAAATCCAGTTCCTCGGGAGCGCGTGCCTTCACGCGTCAGTCCATTAAATGGAATGGGAGTCTAGGTCAATGGCGGCTGGCGGGTCAAATCCTCAAAGCTTCTTCGGCCTGGTCGCGGTTATCATTGTTGTATCGAAATGACGCCGCAAGAACGACCACGCGCAGGATTGTGGGGTTGGGCACGGCCACGGCGGGTGGCTATTTCGGACCTCCTGGCACGCGCGCGCTCAGCCTTACCATCGGGCGTTTCACTTTCGGGACTACGGGGCTGTAGTTGCGCCGGCGCTTCCTCCTCTCTCGTGAGGCAGGCGAGAAATGGCGGATCAGCGTGATCACGCCGACACCCAGGATGATGAAACCAACAATCCCGAACACCAGATAGTCAGTAAGCGTCATAGCAACACTTCTACTGTCTCCCTCTTAGGGTGTAAAGCCTGATTGAAGCAAACTCCTCGAAAACTCGAGTGCCCGGCACCTCCTCACCTCGATGGCCTGGGCATCTACCGCTTCCGCGGTGCTGACCGATATCGCTGTTTGATTTCCAGACTTGAATCCAATTTTCATCTCGCTTATTTCGGCGGTGGGCTGCAGATCAGCGAACCTAAGGCATTCCATGAGCGCCAAATACTGGCACCGGTTGGGCTTCGAACGCCAGCTCTGGCAACAGGGCATCCGTTACGTCGCGGGCGTGGACGAGGCGGGCTGCGGGCCTTTGGCCGGGCCGGTTGTGGCAGCCGCGGTCTTGTTCCCATGCGCCTGGCTGCAGACGGGATTATTTGGAAAGCTTCGCGGTCTCAATGACTCTAAACAACTCGCCGCGGAGCAACGCGACCATTATTTCGCCATTCTTACTTCGCACTCGGAGATTGGCCACGCCATCGGTGTTGTGGACTCGGAGATGATCGATCAAATCAACATCCTGCAAGCCGCGCATCGCGCCATGGACGTTGCCCTGGAACAATTGAACCCTCTGCCCCAGCACGTGCTGGTGGATGGCAGACCCGTAAAATCGCTGCGTTTCCCGCACACGCCGTTGGTCAAGGGCGATTGCCGAAGCTACTCCATCGCAGCGGCCAGCGTTATCGCCAAGGTGACTCGCGACCGGATGATGAAGGATTTTGATCGCGCGTATCCTGGCTACGGCTTTGCCGAGCACAAAGGCTATGCGACGCCCGATCATCTGGAAGCCATTGCCAGATTGGGTCCATGTCCCATTCATCGCCGCAGCTTTTCCCGTTTCCATCCGGTCGAACTTGAACTCTTCGACAAAGGAATTTCACCTGCAACCTCAGCGAACTTCTCCAACCCCATCAAACACGCGGCCTCGTCCAACCCGGCCGGCTAACAATCGCATGAATCCCTGGAGATGGATCGAGGCCTGGCGCAACAAGCAGCCGCTGCCTTTGCATTTGCGACGTGGCACTCTGGGCGAGCGCGCCGCCCGGAAGCATCTGAAAGAACTCGGTTTCATCTATCTCACAGGCAACTTCCGCTCCAACCGTGGAGAAATGGATCTCATCTTCCGCGACGATGACTGCCTCGTGTTCGTCGAAGTCAAAACCCGTTCTTCGGAAGGCTGGACCCGTCCCGCCGCCGCAGTGAACGCCCGCAAACGAAAACTGCTGTCGCAAACCGCGCTGGATTATCTCCGCCTCTTGAAAAATCCGCCGGTGAAAGTCCGCTTCGATATTGTGGAGGTGCTTCTGAGCGATGGCGAAGTGGCCGAAGTGCGGCATCTGCCCAACACGTTCGGGCTGTCTGCGCCTTACCGCTATGGGTGACAGGCGCCATTCCGCTATGAATTGAACTGGGGATGCTGCTGTAATTTTTCCAAGCTCATCGCTGACAAGGGAGCCTGCCGGTAAACCGGTTCCCACAAGGGCTCGGCGCTGGTGGAATTGCCCGCACGCTGCAGCCACCGGCGGTCCAAAGGCTCTTCGATGAGGTCCAACGTATTCGCCGCAATGGTGGTTTCTTCCTTTTCACCCGTAGCGTGGCCCCGACCGACAAAAAAGCCGGCCAGCAGCAACGAAACCCGGAGCATCGTTGCTCGCGAGTAAGTTGGCATGGCGCAGGCGCGCTTCGGATCCAACAACCGATAGATGCGGGCGAACAATGGCTGCGTCCACATGGCCGGGTTTTTGGCCGGGGAAAAGGCATCGAACATAATCGCGTGCGGCTTGGGCAGCTTTCGAGTCAAGGATGTGCTTATCAACTCCGGAAAGTCACCCATGAACAAATCCCATTTCACCGACTGTCGCGCGTTCTTAAACTCCACGTGATGGTTTCTTATCAGTGACCGGACCCTTTCTTCGTAACCGACGAAATAGTCCAACACCGCAGCGTGTTCCAGGGCGAACTGAAGCGGTTCCAGCGCGGAATCAAAGCTGACCAGCCGGACTGAGCTCGGGATGTCGCGCGTGTTGCGCACGACGGTGAGGGCATTCGCCGCCGCTCCCAACCCGACATCCCAAATCACGAACTCACCCTCGTGTCGGCGCAGTCGCTCCAACAAATGGAGTTGTCGGACATAGAGCGCTTCCGCCTCGGCCACAGGGCCAATGACCGGATGAAACGTCTCCCGATGGGCGACGGAATGGACGCTGTAGGCGCCATTGGCGAGTTTGACGATTCGATATCTGCCGCCGCCGGACTGCATGAGCGCAGCTTAGCAGAGAAACCGCGTGTGAAACCAGGATTGTAAAGGCAACGGCAGATCTGGCCCGACGCCAAAAAATTCATATTCAACCTGCCGCCTTCATGCTTAACCTTCAGCATGGATTCGTTGCTCAAACTGTTACAGGAAAACGCCGCGCTCAGGCCCGCCCAACTCGCCGCCATGCTGAACATGCCTGAATCTGAAGTCGCCGCCAAAATCAAAGCCTATGAAGGTGAGCAAGTCATTCTCGGCTATCGCGCGATTTTGAATGAGGAGAAGCTGGGTCTGGAAGTCGTGCGCGCGGTCATTGAAGTGAAGATCACACCGGAACGTGGCGGAGGTTTCGATCGGCTGGCGGAGCGCATTGCCAAATATCAGGAAGTCAATTCCTGCTACCTGATGTCCGGCGGTTACGATCTGCTGGTAGTGGTGGAAGGAAGAAACCTTCGAGAGTTGGCTACCTTCGTGTCGGAAAAGCTCGCCACGATCCACGGCGTCATCTCCACAGCGACCCATTTCATGCTCAAGCCTTACAAGGCGCAAGGTGTATTGATGCACTACGAACCGGGTGAAGAGCGTTTGGCCGTGACGCCGTAAGCGCGTCCTGCCGGGCGCGTCCTGCTGGCAGTTCAACCTTTAAGCTTATCGAAGCGCATTTCAAAGGGTGACAAAAAACGGTGACACGAGAAAAGATTTGCACTACTGACGTTGGCTGCAACAGATTGTTACCGCATCTGACGCCAGAGTAGCTCAGGGTAGAGCAGAGGACTCATAAATCGAAAAGGCCATTTTTCGCCTGTTTCATCTCACGTCGTCTGCTCTCTGCCTTCGTCATCAAACCATTGATTTCATTGGAGGATTTTATGCTTCCGAGTCATCCGTCGTCATCTGGTGAAATCTCACGTTTTGGCGTCCGGTGACAAGTCGGGTGACAAAACAGGGTGACAAGATTTCTGCCGCGGCGACACATCAACGAAGGGGGGGGAGGGGATCAGCCTAGCGAGACGAGGATGATTAGCATCGATGGATTAGCCCGTAAAATTTTTGGACTAAAAGGAGGTCCCCTCGGATAGCAGAACGCAGCTATAAAAATTGCGCTCTGTCCAAATCGGAAGAAACGCCCGTGCATTATTGTTCAGTGGGCATTTGAGTGCAAGACTACACTCACCGCAGCTCACGTGGCCGAAGCTGTGGAAACTTGCGCTGAGTTGAAAGCGGCGCTTCCGAAACGAGAGGGATCACCATATAAGGAGCTGCATGCCGGTATTATTTACGGGTTGCTCGCCCATTCGCACTCTTGGAAGGGTGAGCACTCACAACCGATCACCAACGTTGAGAATGCGCTTTGGACGGCAGATGCCGCTTGCGTCCACCATCCTCGTCAGTGCATCGATTTGATTACGGTTTCCGATCTGGCGACCTGGCACTGCCGAAAGCTGACGTTTTTGAGCCCAAGGCACTTTTCGCGCAATGCCGAGATGCAGAAGATTTGGGGACCCGACGGATCCGCTAGCACTGGATACGTCTGTTGCGCGATTGGCGGAGATCGCCAGAAGGAACACTTCTCACCAATCGGAGAGCTGCTAACAACTCTGTTTACAAAACTTGCCTGGGATTTCCGGGACATGCGCCGGCTTGAGGAATATTTCAGGACGGTGCAGCTTCCTGGCAGCGGCAAAGGCAAATTGAGGCACTGGAACATAGACATCTATTCACCAGGAATCAGGGACAGGGTATATCGTGGCCAACTATCGAACGGCGTTTCGTACGACGAGTGGCACGTAGGGTTCTGAATGGGAATAGAAGACTGCCAGCCGCGTTACGCTTTGCCGTCGTCCTGCAACGAGGGTCGAGTGGAAAAACGTGGACCGAGAGGATCGGCTTCCTATAAACGATCCGGGCGCGAATTGGGGAGAAGGGATCGCCCGTTCTTTCAAAGCAAACCCCTTGCTCAAGGGGGGGGAGGCTTTCTCGCTGAAAAGAAACGGTGGCCTTTAGCGCGGCCATGCAGTCCTTCCCGACGCCGCTGAACATCGAGCGAGCTCCAGATGGCCATGTCTCACTTTCATGGACCGACGCGCCTTCGCTTCTTCTTGAGGAGGCAGCCGCGCTGACAGATTGCGTGCAATGGCGGCCCGTTTTAGGAGCGCCCGTCGTGGACGGGGACCGGCGCGTGCTCACCTTGCCCGCCTGAAAACAGGAGAAGCACAGTCAAAATACCTTTCCCGTCTTCTACCTAATTTTAGGGATGCACAACCGGCGTGTTCGTCTGGAAGACTTGCTGGCAGCCATGAAATTCAAGTTCTTTCCTTGGGCAACGCTAAGTCGTCTTGGTTCCGCCTTTGTCGTCGCACTCACTACGACTTTCGCAGCCGAAGTCACTTGGATTGGAGATTCGGGTGATTGGCATACCGCTTCCAACTGGAGTTCCGCTCCGGATCTGCCAGGTCCGGACGACGACGTGGTGATTGACCGGCCCGGCGACATCACCGTCACCCACTCTTCCGGCACGCACAGTGTGAAGAGCCTGCTCTGCCAGGAAGCCTTCGTTCTCTCCGGCGGCTCGCTCACTGTCTCGAACACAGTCCAAGTCAATAATGGG
>Ga0137465_1000156_pt1 | contig 50477 bp, 42 predicted proteins | sample EasRivERMGT828_2_FD_104906 | JGI IMG/M metagenome (GOLD analysis project Ga0137465, IMG submission 104906) | Soil microbial communities from meander-bound floodplain in the East River, Colorado, USA - East River MetaG ERMGT828_2 | ecosystem: Environmental > Terrestrial > Soil > Floodplain ... | reverse complement strand
CCGCGATCGTCCCGGGCCAGGCGGAAGAGAGCAAGCTGTACCGGATGATCGCCGGTCTCGACAAGCCGCGCATGCCGATGGGTGGACAATTGAGCGACGCTCAGATCGCAACCATCAAGGCGTGGATCAACCAGGGCGCGGCGTGGGATGCGACAGTGGTTGCGGCCAAACCCGACCCGTCTCCGTTTGCCGATCTGGAAAATGCCAAACTGCCTCCAAACGCCAGCGATTACTGGGCATTCAAACTGCCCGTTCAGGCTGCGGTGCCGTCTGTTTCGCGCAGCTTCCAGAATCCGATCGATAAGTTCCTCGAGAAATTCCGGCAGGAAAAAGGTCTCAAGGCCGCCGGCAAAGCCGATCGCATGACGCTCCTGCGACGCGCCTACATGGATTTGATCGGGCTTCCACCATCGCCGGAAGAAATCGACGCGTTCATGGCCGATACGGCTGCGGGAAACTGGGAACGCCTCATCGACAAGCTTTTGGCGTCCCCGCATTATGGCGAGCGCTGGGGCCGCCACTGGCTGGATGTCGCGCGTTACGGCGACTCCGGCGGATTTCAGAACGACACCGATCGGCCGCACTTCTGGCGTTATCGCGACTACGTGATCAAGTCGTTCAATGACGACAAGCCCTACAACCTCTTTGTGAAGGAACAGATCGCCGGAGACGAGTTCGAAAACAGAACGGATGAAAACCTCATCGCGACCGGTTTCCTGCGCGCGGGCCCGCGCGTCCAGCATCGCGAGAAGGACAACCCGGAACGGCGACACGACTATCTGGACGATGTCATCGGCACGATCGGACGAGGCGTTCTCGGATTAACGGTCCAGTGCGCGCGCTGTCACGATCACAAGTTCGATCCGATTCTCCAGAAGGACTACTACGCGTTGCATGCGTCGATCTACGGCTACGTCGAGGTGGACTATCCGCTGGGTCCACGCGAGGAAGCGGATGCGTACATGCGCAAGACCTTCGAACTTGCAGACAAGATCGCGGCAATTCGCGACGAGATCGAAAAGCTGGAAGCGCCGTATCAATATCAGCTCGCTCTGATTCAGATCCGGCAGAAGTATCCGGAAAACGTCGTCAAGGCTGTTGAAAAGCCCGAAAGCGAACGAACGCCGGGCGAGAAACTGCTCGCGACGCAGGTGCTGGAGTCCGCGGTTACGGTCCCAACGCGCGAAATCGACAAGATCATGTCGCCCGAGGACACCGCGAAGAAGAAAGCGTTCAACGAACAGATCGCTGCGCTCAATAAAGAAAAGCCGAAGACTCCGACTCTTGCGCACATCACGACCGACGGCGACTGGAGAGCGACGGGCGCGGGCACCGGAGACGGCACAAAGGGCGCATGTCCCGTTTGCGAACTCGAGTATCGGGGCGCGAAACGGTTCATCGAGCTTGGTCCTGGTACCGGCGAATATGAGACTCCGCCGTCGCATTTCCTCGTTCGCGGCGATCCGAACAGCAAGGCATATGCAACGAAGCCCGGGTTCCTCAGCGTGATCACGAACGGCAACCCGCCGACGGAACTTCGTCCCGCGAACGGCCGGACCTCCGGCCGGCGCCTCGCGTTGGCCGAGTGGCTGATCTCCCGAGATAATCCGCTGACGGCCCGCGTTATCGTGAATCGCATGTGGCATCACCATTTCGGGCGCGGCATCGTCACGACTCTCGACAACTTCGGAAAGATGGGCGAGCAGCCGACCCATCCGCAGTTGCTCGACTGGCTCGCGGTCGAACTCGTGAATCGCGGCTGGAGCCTGAAGCAGATGCACAGATTGATGATGACTTCGGACGCCTATCAGATGGCCTCGGAATACAACGACACAGCAAGCGCCGCGAAGGACCCCGACAACAAATTGCTCTGGAAATTCCACATCAACCGGCTCGAAGGCGAGATCATCCGCGACAGCATCATGGCGGCCGCCGGAACGCTGGACCGCACGATGGGCGGCCCGGCGATCTTCCCGTTCGTGCCGCAGGAACTGCTGAACTCGATCGAGCGCGGCATCTGGAGAAACCAACCTGATGGACCGAAGGTCTGGCGGCGCAGCGTCTACATTTATGCGAAGCGCTCGCTGCCTTTCCCGATGGTCCACGTGTTCGATCTCGCAGACTTGAATGTTTCGTTCGGCGCGCGCAATGTCTCGACGGTGCCGACTCAGGCGCTGACGCTGATGAACAACGAATTCGTGCTTCGTCAGGCGCAGTTGTTCGCCGACCGGCTCAAGAAGGAAGCGGGCGATGATGTGACGAAGCAGGTGAATCTGGCGTACAAGCTCGCGCTGACGCGCCAACCCACAGCGAAGGAACTGTCGGTCGCCACGGACATGGTCGGAACCGGCTCGCTCGTGGATTTCACCGACGTCATGTTGAACCTGAGCGAGTTTCTGTATACGAGGTAATAATGAAGAACATTTGGCCGCGACGCGATTTCCTGTGGCAGTCCGGCGGTGGAATAGCCGGACTCGCATTGGCACAGTTGCTCAACCAGGACGGCCGGCTCGTCGCCGCGCCGGGCGCACCGCTTGCTGCGGACGGCTGTTCAGCGCCGCCCGTGGGCCTCAATCCGCTTGCCCCGAAAAAGCCTCACCACAAGGCGCGAGCCAAGGCCGTTATCTCGTTGTTCATGTCCGGAGGTCCGAGCCAGGTCGATACGTTCGATCCCAAGCCGGCTCTCGAGAAATACGCGGGCCAGGTGCTGACCGGCGATGTTCGCGTACGCCAGGGCTGGCCGGGACCGATCATGCCCGCCACGTTCAAATTCAAGAAGTACGGGCAAAGCGGCATGGACGTATCGGACCTGTTTCCCAACATCGCGAAACATGTGGACGACCTCGCGTTCATCCGGTCCGTTTGGGGAAGGTCGAACGACCACGTGCAATCGACGCTGGAAATGAACACCGGATTCATCCGGATGGGTTTCCCCAGCATGGGTTCGTGGGTCACTTACGGACTCGGAACGGAAAACTCGAACCTGCCGGGCTTCATCGCGCTCCAGGATTACCGTGGCGGCCCGCTCGCCGGTCCGTACAACTGGCAATCCGGTTTTCTGCCGGCAACCTATCAGGGCACACCGTTCGGCGCGGCAGATAATCCGATCATCGATCTGAAACCTCCGGCCGGCGTGACTCCCGAGCAACAGCGGCTCCGGCTCGACATGCTGTCGAAGCTGAACGAGATGCATGCCGAGCGATATCCGGCAAGCTCCGAGCTTGCGGGACGAATCTCATCGTACGAACTCGCCTACCGCATGCAGGGCTGCGCTCCGGAAGCGGTCGACATCAACAGCGAATCGGAAGCGACGAAGAAGCTGTATGGCCTGGATCAGAAGGTCACGGAGCCGTTCGGTAAACAACTGCTCATGGCTCGACGATTGGTCGAACGCGGCGTTCGTTTCGTTCAGGTTTTCTCGGGCGGGCTGGGCAACCAGAACCTCGACACCTGGGATGCCCATCTGAATATCAAGGAAAACCACACGGTTCATGCCGCGGAAACCGATCTGCCGATCGCCGGCCTTTTAGCCGATTTGAAGGCTCGAGGGCTGCTCGACGAAACTCTCGTCGTCTGGCACGCCGAATTTGGACGCATGCCGCTTTCGCAGAATGGTGTGGGCCGCGATCATAATCCCGGCACGATGACGGTGTGGATGGCGGGCGGGGGAATCAAAGGCGGCCAGGTGATCGGGTCGAGCGACGAACTGGGCTACAAAGCAGAGCGGCAGCCGATTTCCTATCACGATCTGCATGCAACGATCCTGCATCTCCTGGGTCTCGAACACACGAAACTGACGTACCGCTTCAATGGACGCGACATGCGGCTTACGGACGTGTACGGCGAATTGATTCCGCAAATCGTCGCATGATGTTCCGGGCTGTTTTACTGGTCATTACCGTCGCGGTATTCGCATTCGCGCAGACTCCGGCAACGCCGGAGGTGGACCCCGCCAAACAGGCCGAGGAAGAAAAGGTCTCCAGGAAGCACATCAATGGAATCTGCTCGACCTGCCACGGCGCGGACCTGATCGAAGGCACGAAAGCCACTCGGCAGGAGTGGCTCGACATTCTCAACAACATGAACGGCAAGGGCGCGGGGCTGTCGGAAACCGACATTGAGATGATGGCCAACTACCTCGCCCGCAAGTATCCCCCGAAATAGCGACAACACTATTCCCGTAAGGCGCCGGTTGTAATACATAACGTATTACGTTACTGTAGCCGTATGGACTCTCCAGTCACTTTACGTCTCAACAAAAACACACGGGATCGCGTTGCGCGAATCGCCAGGCGAAAACGCGTTTCCTCTTCTGAAGTCATCCGCGAGGCGATCGACTCATGGATCAAGCTTCATGAAGAAGGACCCGCTACACCATACGACGACGCTGCGGATCTGATCGGCGTGGTTCGCAGTGGCAACCCGAAACGGTCGACTCGAACTGGAGCGCAGTTCAAAGACCTCTTGAAGCGAAGCAGGAAACAGGCTTGATACTCGTCGACGCGGGTCCTCTTGTCGCACTGGTCGACGCCGACGATGAATATCACTCCCGATGCGTCGATGCGTTGAAAGAAGTTCGAGAGCCATTGGCAACGGTCTGGCCGGCATTTACTGAAGCAATGTATCTGCTCGGTGATTTGCCGGTCGCTCAGGAAGCTCTTTGGGAAATGATGACAAGAGAGATCGTTCACTTACTGCCGCTCGCAGCCCAAGATTTTCCCCGCATTCGCGAACTCATGCGAAAGTACGCGGACCAGCCGATGGATCTTGCCGATGCCGCGTTGGTCTATGCTGCGGAACGTGAGAACACTCGCCATATATTCACCACCGATAAGAAAGATTTTGGAATCTATCGAATTCACGGACGCTCGCGGTTCACAATAATTCCGTAGTTACTCGCGAAGTCCGGCAGGATCGACCCGCAGAGCCCGGACGGCGGGAACAATGCCGGCTGCCAGCGCAGCGAAAATCGTCAACGCTACCACGATCAAAAGAGTAAGAGGATCGGCCGGTGACACCCCAACGAGAAACACCCGCAGGACAAAACCGCCGAGGACTCCCACAACCACGCCAATTGCGGCGCCGATGATCGCGAGAGAAGCGGTGCCACCGACAACAAGGCGAATGATGTGGTGCCACTGAGCGCCGATCGCTTTGCGAATGGCAATCTCACGCGTTCGCATCGCTACCATGAACGACATCAGTCCGTAGATGCCGATTGCTGCGAGCAGCATGGCAACGACACCGAACGCGCCTGTTGCAACCGCGCCGACCCGAGCGGGGAGCATGGCAGCTCGGACAGCCTGCGTCATCGGATAGATGTCGACCGGTGCTGACGGCGCGAGACGCCGAACCTCTCGATGGATCACATCCGCCGCGGCCTTCATGTCCGCGGTGCGTACGTGAAGCGTCATGCTTTCGAGCGGCATTTGACGAAACGGCAGATACACAGTCGGCCTGGTTGTCTCGCCCAGGGTCAGGTACTTGCTGTCCCGCACGACGCCGACGACCTCTGCTGCCTGCGGATGATCCCCGCCCGGCACGAGCAGCCGCTTTCCAACCGCATCGCCGTTCCAGAGCTGACGCGCCAGGCTTTCATTCACGATAACGACGCGCGGCGATCCGGGCCGATCGTTCCAGGAAAAATCGCGGCCGGCAAGAAGCGGAATGCGAAGCGTTTCAAACCACCCGGGAGACAATCGATTTGCCACGACGCGAACGCCCGGCGACTCCCTCCCCTGGCCTTCCATCCAGACACTGAAATCCTCGCGGCCAAGAAGAGCCAGCGGAACGACCAGCGCGGCTCCGGCGGATTGAACTGCTGTGGACTCCTCCACCCGCTGCTGAAGTTCCAGGAGCATCTCGCCGACTGCATCTCGATCCATCGTGCTGCCGGCGCCGACGCTGACCTCGACATTCGCGAGCAAAACTCCTGTCGGATCGAAACCCGGATTCACGTCGCCCGTATAGAGGAGACTGCGTAGAAACAACCCGCTCCAGACCAGCAACAGACAGCATGCTGCGATCTGGCCGATGACCAGTATCTCCCGCATCCGCTGGCGGCCTCCCGCGCGGCCGTCTTCCTTCAATGTGGAAACAATGTCGAACGCCGCTGCGCGCCAGGCGGGCACGGTGCCGAAGAGAATCGCGGTGCAGATCGAAACCGCCAGCGTGTACAGCAGAACGCGAAAGTCGAGGCGAAGATCGAATCCGACCGGCACCGGCAACCGCGACACGAGCGCGTTCGCTCCGCTCAGAAGCCACACGGTCACGAGTATTCCGGCGCCGCCTCCAAAGAAAGCGAGGACCAGGCACTCCGCCAGAAATTGACGGACGAGTCTTCCGCGTCCTGCACCGAGCGCGAGGCGTACTCCGATCTCGCGGCGTCTTGCGACCGAACGCGCAATCAGAAGGCCCGCGATGTTCGCGCAGCCGATGACGAGGACCAATACGGAAACGATCGTCATCAGTCCCAGGAATGCCAGTATGGGCACCAGCACGCTCGACATCCCGCGAAAGGCATCGATACCATCGACGCGCAGAACCTCCATTTCACGAAAACTCGGCCGGATGTCCGGATACGCTGCGATCATCCGTTCCGCGGTGACCTTCATTGCCGCGAGCGCCTGTTCACGATCGACGCCGGGTTTCAGCCGGCCAATGATCTCGAACTGGGCAAAATTCCGGTTCCGTAGAGTGGCGCCGGCAAAGTTCTCATCCACCGGAAGCCAGAAATCAAAGAGCAGGCCCGGCGGCGCGACCCCTCGAAAACGCGGCGGCATCACGCCGATCACTTCGTAGGGCCGGCCTGCAAGAGTCAGAACGCGGCCGATGATCGCCGGGCTTGCTCCGAATCGGGCGCGCCAGACGTGATCCGCGATGACAACGACATCGCGTCTGGAATCGGCTTCGGAGAAGGTCCGGCCCAACGCCGCGGCCGACTGAAGGACGCTAAAGAAATTGGCCGATGCATATTCGCCCACCAGGCGCACCGACGTATCTCCGCTTGAAAGCACTGCAAGGAAGTTCCGATGTGCGGCCACGTCGCTGAAGACTTCGTTGCTTTCGCGGATGTCCTCGAAATTCGGCCAGGACATCAGGCTTTCGCCGGGCCGGATACGTGTCAGCTCATCGGGCGAGCCTACAGCGACCGATTTGAAAAGCAGCGCATTGACGACGCTGAAGATCGCCGTGTTCGCGCCAATCCCGATAGCCAACGTCAGGATGACGACGACCGCAAAACCCGGACTGCGTGTGATATTGCGAAATGCGAGAGCTATATCGCGAGACAGATCTCCGACGAGCATCGAACCTCCCTATGAACGCTATATACGGGTCCGATGCACTTGTCGTTAACAGAACACAGGTCAGAAAAAAACGGATGCCGCTACTGCGACCACCATCGCAATCGCAATCACCAGCTTCAGGACAATGCCCGCGGCGCGGCCAAGAAACGTGCCCCAGCCCGCGCGCAACGCCTGACGGTTGTCCCTGCCCTTGTATCGTTCGTAAAGGAATACGATCAGGAAAGCACCCGCGAATCCTCCGGCGACCGGCCCGAGCGGCCCGAGCACGATAGCGAGAGGTCCACCGATGAAGATTGCGCCCGACAGTCCGCCCAGCAGCGAAAGCCACATGGAGCCGGTCGATGCGCCGAACTTTCGTGCGCCTACAGCAGTGAGCCAGTTATCGGCCGTTTCGGCGATAAGAGTCAGGATGCACAGCGAAACGAAAAACCAGACACCAACGCCTGCGCTGAAATCCGTGAGGATCGCATAGATCAAAACGGACGCGAGAATGACGATCGTGCCGGGAAGACCGAACGGGATGATGAGAATACCGGCGAGCATTCCAACCAGAAGTAGAACGGTTCCTCCGATGGCGTCCATCTTCTTACTGGCTGCGCCCTACCGGGCTTGCATTCGCTCCGCTCATCTTCGCCGCCGTTCAGGGAGTGAGTTCTTTGCGGTGCGCTCGGAGCGCAGACAGGACCAATTCGCTCAGCCCTTCACCGCTTTTTTCGTCCAGGTAGGAGAGGATCTGGCGGCGCATGCGAGGCTCCCAAAAACTTTTGATGTGATTGGCGACGCCCTGAGCGCCTTTCGATTTGTCCGGTTCGGATGCGAAAAAAGCGCCGATGTTATTGGCCATTTCGACCAGGTGGTGAATATCCATTGCTCTACATTCCGGGAAAGTAATTCGGGGACAGTGAGCAATTAGATTCGGGGTCAGACGCATCGAGCTGATAAGACAAGCGTCCGACCCCGAATCTAATTGCTCACTGTCCCCGAATTACTTTCCCTGGTAACAGCGCTTCCTGTTGATCCGTGAACTCTCGGTAGTGTTCCTGCCAGACAGAGAGCTTCGAAACCGGCGTGACTTCGACCGCTGTGACTTTGTATTCGGGACAGTTCGTTGCCCAGTCGGAGTTTTCGGTTGTGATCACGTTCGTGCCGGTGTCCGGATGATGGAACGTCGTGTAAACCACGCCCGGCTGGATCCGCTCGCTGACTCTCGCTCGCAGAACGATCTCGCCCGCGCGGCTCGCGACCGATACCCAGGCGCCATCGATCACTCCGCGATGTTCGGCGTCGTGCGGATGGATTTCCAGGATGTCTTCTTCATGCCACATGACGTTTTCGGTCCGCCGGGTCTGCGCACCGACGTTGTATTGCGAGAGGATTCGGCCGGTGGTCAGGATAAGCGGGAATCTGGAGGTCGTGCGCTCGTCGGTCGCGACGTATTCCGTCAGGACGAAGTGTCCTTTTCCACGAACGAACTTGCCGATGTGCATGGTCGGCGTGCCTTCGGGAGCACTGTCGTTGCAGGGCCATTGCACGCTGCCGAGTTTGTCCAGCTTTTCGAAGTTCACGCCGGCAAACGTCGGAGTGAGACGCGCGATCTCGTCCATGATCTGGGACGGATGATCGTATTGCATTGGATAACCGAGAGCATTCGAGAGATCCATCGTGATCTCCCAGTCCGCCTTGCCGGCGACAGGAGGAATGGCTTTCCGAATAAGCTGAATTCGCCGCTCGGCGTTGGTATACGTTCCGTCCTTCTCGAGGAATGTCGAGCCGGGCAGGAAAACGTGCGCAAACTTTGCGGTTTCGTTCAGGAACAGATCCTGGACGACGATGCACTCCATATTCCGAAGGGCAGCTTCGATATGCTGCGTATTCGGATCAGACTGCACGAAGTCCTCGCCCTGGATATACATTCCTTTGTAGCTTCCGTCGAGCGCCGCATCGAACATGTTGGGAATTCGGAGTCCGGGCTCCGCGTCGAGCTTTACACCCCACTCCTTTTCGAACAGTTCGCGGGTCTTGGCGTCGGAAATGTGGCGATACCCGGAAAGTTCATGCGGGAACGAACCCATATCGCACGCGCCCTGAACATTATTCTGACCGCGCAGCGGATTCACGCCGACACCTTCCCTGCCCATATTGCCGGTCGCCATCGAGAGATTCGCCATGCCGATAACCATCGTCGAGCCCTGGCTGTGCTCGGTGACGCCCAGCCCGTAATAAATCGCCGAGTTCGGCCCTTTTGCAAACAAACGGGCAGCGCCGCGAATCGTTTCCGCGGGAACGCCGGTGATCGGCTCCACGGCTTCGGGAGAATACTTCGGCTGCGAGACGAAATCTTTCCACGCCTGGTATTCCTGAGGTTCGCATCGCTCGTTCGCGTACGCGTCGTTCGCCATGCCTTCCGTGACGATCACGTGCGCGAGCCCGTTGATCAGTGCGACGTTTGTTCCCGGACGAAGTTGCAGGTGATGGCTGGCTTCGATGTGCGGGGGAGTGCGTATGAGATCGATGGCGCGGGGATCCGCGACGATCAGCGTCGCGCCTTCGCGAAGCCGGCGCTTCATCTGCGACGCAAACACGGGATGCGCGTCCGTCGGATTCGCACCGATGATGAAAATGACATCCGCGTCCATAACGGAATCGAATGCCTGTGTGCCGGCCGAGGTACCCAAAGTGGTCTTCAGTCCATAGCCCGTCGGCGAATGGCAGACGCGGGCGCACGTATCGACATTGTTGTTGCCGAAAGCAGCGCGCACCATCTTCTGAACCAGGAACGTTTCTTCGTTGGTGCAGCGTGAAGACGTGATCGCGCCGACCGAACTCCTGCCAAATTTCGCTTGAATCCGCTTGAACTCGGAAGCCGTGTGACCGATCGCTTCCTCCCACGACACTTCCTTCCACCGGTCTTCAATACTCTGCCGGATCATCGGCTTCAGAATGCGGTCGGGATGCGTCGTATAACCGAAAGCGAAACGACCCTTTACGCAGGAATGTCCGTGGTTCGCGTGCCCGTCTTTGTTGGGAACCATGCGGACAACTTGATTGCCTTTGATCTCGGCGACGAACGAGCAGCCGACTCCGCAATACGCGCATGTCGTCTTGACCGCCCGATCGGGCTGGCCCATCTCGACGATCGATTTCTCCATCAAGGTCGCCGTCGGACACGCCTGCACGCAGGCGCCACAGGATACGCACTCGGAATCCATGAAGGGCTGCATCTGGCCCGGCGAAACATGCGAATCGAAACCGCGGCTGTCGATCGTCAGCGCGAACGTGCCCTGGACTTCTTCACATGCGCGGACGCAACGGCTGCACACGATGCACTTGCTGGGATCGAACGTGAAATAGGGATTCGATTCGTCTTTCTGCTCGTGAAGATGATTTTTGCCGTCGTAGCCATATCGGACTTCACGCAAACCAACGACGCCGGCCATATCCTGCAGTTCGCAGTGACCATTGGCGGGGCAGGTCAGGCAGTCGAGCGGATGGTCGGAAATGTAGAGTTCCATGACTCCGCGGCGAAGGTCGGCGAGTTTCGGAGATTCCGTGCGGACCTTCATGCCCGCTTCAGCAGGCGTGGTGCAGGATGCAGGATAACCGCGACGTCCATCGATCTCGACAAGGCAAAGCCGGCAGGACCCGAACGGCTCGAGGTTGTCCGTCGCGCAAAGTTTCGGCACCTTCATGCCCGCGACGTTCGCGGCGTACATGACGGAGCTTCCCTCCGGGACGGTCACCTGAACGCCATTGACCTCGAGAGAAATGGATTTACCGGACTTTCTTTCCGGCGTTCCAAGATCGCTTGCAATTATCGACTGCACAAAGACCCCCTACTTACCGTTACGAGCTATTCCGAAATCCTGCGGAAAATGACGGACTGCGCTCAGGACCGGATACGGAATCAATCCGCCGAGGCCGCACAGTGACCCGTTCAGCATGACGTCACAAAGATCATGCAGCAACTCGACATTCGCCTCGCGGTTGCGATTCTGAATGATCTTGTCGATGACTTCAACTCCGCGAGTCGAGCCGATCCGGCACGGTGTGCACTTGCCGCACGATTCGTTGGCGCAGAATTCCATCGCAAACCGGGCCATCCTCGCCATGTCGACAGTATCGTCGAATGCCACCAGACCGCCGTGACCGAGAAGGGCCCGGACCGCGGTAAACGACTCGTAGTCCATGGGCGTATCGAATTGAGATTCAGGCAGATATGCGCCCAGCGGCCCCCCGACCTGAACCGCCCGGATCGGGCGTCCCGAATAGCTTCCGCCGCCGAAATCGTACAGCAGTTCCCGCAACGTGATTCCGAATGCTTTTTCCACGAGGCCGCCGCGCTTCAGATTGCCGGCCAGTTGGAACGGGAGCGTTCCGCGAGACCGGCCCATACCATGGTTTTTATAGAAGCCCGGGCCGTTCTCAAAGATCGTCGGAATAGAAGCCAGCGTGATGACATTGTTCAGAATCGTGGGCTTACCGAAGAGTCCGGCGACGGCCGGCAAAGGCGGCCGGTATCGAATTTCGCCACGCTTTCCTTCGAGACTTTCCAGAAGCGCCGTCTCCTCGCCACAAATATAAGCACCGGCGCCACGACGCACCTCGAGGTGGAAGGTCTTGCCGCTGCCTCTGATGTCGTTGCCCAGATATCCTTCCTGATAGGCCGTTGCAATAGCCTCGTTCAACGCGCGTTCGGCGTGCGGGTATTCCGAACGCAGGTAGATGTAGCCGTGAGTGGCGCCGATCGCGAGTGATGCGATCGTCATGCCTTCGATCAAAAGGAAGGGATCGCCCTCCATGACCATCCGGTCCGAGAATGTCCCGGAATCGCCTTCGTCGGCGTTGCACACGATGTACTTCTGATCTGCCGGCGCATCGTAAGCAGTCTTCCACTTGATGCCGGTCGGGAAAGCGGCGCCGCCACGGCCCCGCAGGCCGGACTCGGTAACCTCTTTAATGATCTGTTCGCCGCTGAGCTTCAGGGCATTCGCCAGCCCCACAAATCCGCCGGAGTTTGTGTAGTCCGGAAGGGAAACGGGATCGGTGATGCCGACCCGGGCGAAGGTCAGCCGTTCCTGGTTCTTGAAGTACGGGATCTCTTCGGTTAACCCGAGATTCAGAGAATGGGCGTCTGCTTTGACGAAGCCCGCCTCAAAGAGGCCGGGCACATCCTTCGCGGATACCGGACCAAAGGCCACCCGCCCTTTCGGGGTCGACACTTCGACCAACGGCTCGAGCCATGCCATGCCCCGGGAACCATTGCGGATAAGGTCGATTTCCACGCCACGATTTGCCGCCTCGGTTCGGATAGTCCGGGCGACCGACTCGGCTCCCATGGATAACGCGCTCGAATCGCGCGGGACGTAAACTGCCGTCTTCATCGGTCTTCCAGCGCCTCCTCAACAACCTGCGCAAAGCGCTCGGGCGTCACGCGCCCATAGACGTTGCCGTCGACCATCACGGCCGGCGACAGCGCGCAGTTTCCGAGGCAATAGACCGGTTCCAGCGTAAATGCTTTGTCCTTAGTGGTCTGGTGGAAATCAACTCCAAGCTGTTTCTTCACGTGGGCCGTGAGCGCGACGCCGCCCATGGCCTGGCAAGATTCTGCCTGACAAACCTGCATCACATGGCGTCCGGGCGCATGCGATCGGAAATGATGGTAGAAGGAGACTACTCCGTGGACATCCGCCCTGGTCAGGTTCAGTTCCCGCGCAATCACGGGCACAGCCTCGACCGGGATATACCCAAGCTGGTCCTGAATTCCATGAAGAATGGGTAAAAGAGCCCCCGGCTTTTCCTTGAGGCCCTCGATGATCTCTTCAACAGTCATAGGGCTTGTATTCTGTCAGAAGCCCGGACCAAATGTCATCAGAGCGGTAAGCGGTTCAAAGGGGGTCGTCAAGTAAGCCGCCGGCTGCGAGTGGCTACAGGCCGGGCGCGCGGGGGATTTAAGACGAGATTTCCGTGCGGGCGGAACCCTCGTCGGTAGGCGTAGCGCGCCGCCGCCGTGAATGTGCCTCGGAAAGAGCATCCGCCGCAGGCCACGACTTGCTGACTCCGTCCGATGCCGCGACAGCTTTCGGGTGATTTATTCCTATCATGGTTTGTCAGTTGGCTCCGTCGGTCTGGGCAAACCGTAAGGTGTAGGCGCCAATTCGTATGCCATGGTCCTTGCCAACAGTGATGTCGATAGGATAATGAATTCCGCTGTACAGGCGGGACAAGCCGGCCTCGTCGCGTTGTGCGGCAAAGAAGCCGGCGGATTCCGGGAAGAGGTACGACAAAACCTCCGCCGCTGCGGCAGAGAATGTCGAATGACCCGAGGTGTACGCCGGGAAGTTCGGGAGGCCAATTGTCGTTTTGATGCTGCGGTCGAGTTGTGCTGCTCGCGGGTTGAAGTACGCGTACTTGGCGTCCCAGCACCCCACGGCAGCATCGTGCAAGGCCATATTCAAAAGTGCCATCGCCCGTGCAGCGCGGACTTCGCTGAAATCCGCCGCCTCGATGTAGGAATGCGAGATCAGATTCCAGTGCCCAGGAGGCGTCGGAGTATTGACCCCATCATTCCATTTATAGGCGGTCGCCTGTTGAGCACGGGTAGCGCGCGCCACCGCATTTTTGACTGCAGCGAGTTCCTGTCGCATTTGGGCCGATGAAGTTGACGGTGGTGGACCGGGTCTTTCATTGAGAATGTCTGTGGCACTCATCATCCATCCTTGAACTTGCCAGAAGAATGGAAGCATTGGTGGGCGAGGAGGTATGTCCTGGCTCTTCCATGGGATTTCGCCTCGAGCAACGGCCGCGGCCGCAAGAGCGTCCCATTGTGCCTGCGTGCCGATTGCGTTCCTCATTCCATCGGAAGCAGCCCGAGCAACAAATACAGCGGCGACGGCCTGGCCTAGCGCAAAGCCCGCGGCGAAGTCGCTTGGTGTAGCCCGACCGGCGAGATAGGCAACCAGTTGTTGCTCGGCTACCTTCTGGTCGATCTCTATGACATTGGTTGGAAAGAGCAGCTTCAGGAGTACCGAATGGACACCTGCCTCGACTCCGTCCTCTGAGGGATATCCCGGAAGATCGCTTGCACCCATCAAGGCCTGGACGCCGGCTCCAGCGTTGATGGGCGCAGGCCGGTTATAGAGATATTTGTAATACCAGGCAACTTTCAGCGCCTCATATTGAGCGACGGAAACATAACTCAGCGCACGTGCTGCATAAGGCGGATTGCTGAAAGGGAACTGCGGATAGTCAAACGGATTTGCCGCGCTGGGAAAGGTGTAAGTGCCGTCCGCGTTGGGTGCTGGAGGCAGGTTCGCGCGCGTCACCATTTCCAGTGTGAGTTGGTTCCATCGCAGAACACCGCCCTTACTCCAGTACACGATGGCGTCTCGCTGCTCCGCGGTGACACTGGCCTGAGCGGCCCGGATGGAAGCCAGTTCCGCCTGGTATCCGGCGTCGTTCGCGGGAGCGGGCGCAGCAACGGGAAATTGTGTCGGTCCGGAAAGCACGATGTACCTCCAATTGCCTGCGTTGGAGTCATCCGCGAACACCGGTTGGGTCACAGCTGCCAGCAGCATTGCGAAAACGGCTACGGCCGAAATAGGCCAAATCGTGAAGCGCGACTTTCCTGTCACGGCGTCCTCCCATTCAACGACAGTGTTTGAAGAAGACCGACTGTGATCGTGTTCGACTGTCCCACGTTTCGTCCGTGCACGACATGACCGTACTCCACCCGCAAACTCGTTTTCCTGAGTCTTGGGATTGGAAGCGGATACATCACGGAGCCGCCGATCTTCGATGCAATGACGCGGTTCGATATGAAGGGAATGTCCTGACGGCGAATATCGCCGCTATTGGCGCCGCCCTGGGTGATCAGTTTGCTGAACGTAAACTGCGCCATCAGCCCCCTTTTCGAATAACCCGGGCTGAGCGAGTAGTCCACGACGCGTGGCATCTTGACGTCATCGGTAAGGAAGATCTGATTGTTCGTAAAATAATAAGGCGCGTCGATCACTACGTTGCTTCGCCAGGTGTATGCGGCCGTGGTGTTGAGAAACCATCCCTGGTTAGACTGGAAGTTCACGGTAGAACGCGCGCCCACGCGAGAACTCCCGAGTCCTATCGAGAGCGGCTGCAACATGGTCTGATACGCGGTCATCGGGAAAGCGCCATACGCCACACCAAACACCGCCAGCGAGCCGGAATCCCCCAATGACTTGTCGATGATTCTGTATTTCGCCGCCAGATTGATGTCCTGCCACCCCTTCATTCCGGTCAGTACGCCTTGACTCGCGTTGGTCCACACATAAGGAGTCGTTGCCAGAACATTCAAACGATCCAGAAGTCCGTAATTCCCGGTCAGAGTTGTAGTTTGTGTTGTGACCGTGCCGAGGTTGCCATTGACCCTGAACAGAGGGCCTTCCCAGTAGTGATCCCAGCTGTCATGCGTATACAGAACGCCCGTAAATACGGTGTTTCGTGGAATCATGACGCCGTCGTCGACCGTCTGTGCACGCAATATCGACGAACAGAAGAACAAGCCACACAACGCCAGCGCCTTAAATAGCCGAGGGGGAAATGTCATCTTGCGGCGGGATATTGAAGTGTTCTGTGGATTCTGTAAATAGTAGAAAAGTACTAGACCGATTCCGCTCTTGTAGGGCGCGCCTGCAGCGACTTCAGAACCCATCCTGCGGAGCGATACCTTTGCCTTCGACACATTCGTAGCGCCGGCCCGTCAAAAGATTCGCAAAATCTTCGGCTCGGCCGCTCGGCCAGTGAATCTCAACCCGATCGATCCGATCGCGGCGGCCGACGCCGAACGTGACAGACAACTCCGATTGCGACAAGTAACTCGAACCGCACTTCACCATGCGTGACTGGCTCGTCCCGCCGTGAAAAATGCGGACCTGAGCTCCGATGGCATCGCGGTTGGATTTCGTGCCGGTCAGGTGAAAACGGATGCTCCGGTTTCCAGAGAGCTGGTCGTTTCGATAGAGAAATGCCGGCCCATTGTTTGTGGTCATCAATATGTCGAAGTCTCCATCCCGGTCGAAATCGCCGTAGGCCAGGCCACGCGCGACCTTGGGCTGGCTGAATGCCGGCCCGGCGAGTGCAGCGACATCTCTGAATTTGTTCTTTCCCTGGTTGAGAAAGAGGTGCGGCGCCTGCGCATAGCCGATATTTCCTCGGATATTCCGCACGGTTTCATCGATGTGCCCGTTGGCAATCACGAGATCGAGAAACCCATCCAGGTCCGCGTCCAGAAACGCGCAGCCGAATCCAAGCGTGTTTCGCGAGGGCGAGCCGACTCCGGCCTGAAGCGCAACGTCTTCGTAAATTCCGTCGCGCACCGGCATATACAAGCCGATCATTTCGTTATCGAAGTTGGTGACAAGTACGGATGGTTTTTCGGAGTTGTTCAGATCCGCAGCATCGATGCCCATGCCCGCACGCGCTTTGCCTTCGGTACTGAGAGCGAGTCCGGCTTGAACAGCCATCTCAGAAAACTTGCCGTTTCTCAGATTGCGGTAGAGCTTGTTGGGCTGAGTGTCATCGGCGACGATGATGTCGGGCCAGCCGTCCTGATCGTAATCGAGCAACGCAACACCCAATGATTTGGAACTGGAATCGAAGATGCCGCTGGTCGCGGTTACGTCCTCGAAGGTTCCGTTGCCGCGGTTACGAAAGAGCCAGCACGTCTCGCCGCGATATGCTTCGGGCGTACAGTAGGATTTTTGCTTTCCGTCGACACTGCAGAAAACGTCGTGTTCGGCCGACCATTTGACGTAGTTGCATACAAAGAGATCGAGCAGTCCGTCGCGATCGTAATCAAACCACAGAGCAGAAGTGCTGAAGGCCTCCTTACCGCCAAGACCGCTCTTCTGCGTAACGTCGATGAAAGCCCCTTTCCCGTTGTTCTTGAAGAGGCGGTTTTGTCCCACACACGTCACAAAGATGTCCGGAAAACCATCGTTATCGTAGTCGGCGACGGTGACTCCCATGCCGTACATTTCGAGTTCGAGGCCTGCTTGACGCGTAACATCGGTGAACGTACCGTTTCTGTTGTTGCGATACAGGTGCATCGTCGTGCGCTGACGCTTGTGACCGGGCCAGTCCATGCCGTTAATCAGCAGGATGTCCAACCAGCCGTCGCCGTCGTAGTCAAGGAACGCGCAACCGGAACCAAGTGTCTCTGGAAGTAGTTTTCCGCCATAGGCTCCGCTGTTGTGGCGAAACTGCAGGCCCGCCGACGCAGTAATATCAGCCAGCCGGAATCCGGGCGAAGGGGCCTGGGAAACCGAAGAAAGGCCGGCAAGTCCGAACAGAAAAGAACGCCGGTTCACGGGAGACTCACCAAACCGTTTCGGATCGCATAGACGACGAGTTCAGCTGTGTTACGCACTCCGAGCGCGTCCATGATGTTCGCACGGTGAACCGCCACGGTGTTTGCGCTGAGTCCGAGCGTGCGGGCGATTTCCTTGTTGGATTCACCGGCAACGATGTGCTCCAGAATCTCCAGCTCGCGCTCCGTCAGGGTGGGACTCCTTTCACCCCTCCACGACGCGGACTGCGTGATCTGGGGATCGAGGACGATATCGCCGGCTGCAGCTTTGCGGACGGCCGTCTGCAGACCGAGATCAACGGCGTTCTTGAGAATGTAGCCCTTGGCTCCTGCCTCCAATGCCTGCCGCACGAGCGTTTCTTCTGAATGCATGCTGAGGATCAGCACAGCCGCTTCCGGATAGATCTCCAGAATCTGTCGGGTCGCAACAAGTCCGCTCATGCGAGGCATAGCGCTGTCCATCACGATCACATCCGGCTTCAAACGTTTCGCCAGTTTCACCGCTTCGTCGCCGTCGGCTGCTTCTGCAATGACCTCCATGTCCGCCTCGTCTTCCAGGATGTGTCGGAACCCGGACCGGACGAGGGTGTGATCATCAACTAATAGAACCGATATTTTTCGCTTCATCCGATTCCCAATTTCTCCAGCGGCACAGTCAGGCGAACAAGCGTCCCCCCGTCGGCTGGTCTTAAGAACTCGACTCTCCCACCCAACAGCTCGGCGCGCTCGCGCATGGCCACCAGGCCGATGCCCGTTCCGGTTGAGCGCCCCGGCAGTCCAGCGCCGTGATCTTCGATGTCGACTTGCATGTCGTTATCGCAAAGGTGGATTCCGACCCATGCCTTCTTCGCGCCCGAGTGCCGGACGACATTATTCAATGCCTCCTGGACAACTCGGTAAATGTGTGTTGCTGCTGCGCCTCGCAGGGAGATATGCCTACTGGGTTTTTCATAAGATATCTCCAGCCCCGTTTGCCTTTCGACCGACGGAATGTACCAGTCGAGCGCCGCCTCCAGCCCCGTTTCGTCAATCATGACCGGATGCAGGGCTTGCGACAGACTTCGTACGTGGTCGAGTGCTTCCTGTGTAATTCCTGCGACTTCACTCAGCCTGTCCTGGAATCGAGAGTCGCCAGGCGCATACTTTCGGCAGCGGCTCAGTAAGGCGCCGACGGCGGTGAGAATCTGTCCGAATTCGTCGTGCAACTCGCGGGAAACGTAACGCAGAGTCGACTCTTGCGTCGAGATCAGCTTCTGGGCAAGTTCGCTCCGCTGTTCCGAAAGATCTGTAACCTGCTGGAAAAGACTGCGGATGGAACGAATGACATAAAAGCTGGTCAGGAGAATCGCAGATAGAGTTGCGATCAGGAAAATGTAAGCCTGAAGCTCCACACGATCGTAGATTTGCGTTATCTGCTGTGCAGCCTCTTGCTCGCTCTCATTGTTCTGAACGAGCAGGCGGGATACTGCGGTGTTGAGCGCTGCCGCCCGCGCTTGGAGCGAAAGACGAATCTGCGCGCGTGCCTCCTCCTCCTGACCGTTTTGGGCTAGCGCAAACGTACGATCAACTGCATCCCAGAATTGTGCCAATGAGCGGCTGATATATTGTTTCTGTTCCGGCGTCCGCCCGGCGCTCGCGAGGGTTTCTTCAAGTCGTATAGCGTCGGCGAGATCTGTCTTAATCCGCTGAAACTGCGCCGTCCATGCTATCAGAGGATAATGCGCCTCGTTGTCCAACATGTCGCGCATCGCGAGTGCCAATGAATTGAGATCGTTCTGAATGCGCAAGAGCTGGAGCGAGTCCCTGCGGTTCCTATCGATCAAATCGTTTTGCAGTTTCCGCAGCCCCCCGATCTGCACTGTGACATAAGAGGAATAGACAATGACTGCGGCCAGCGTGATTAGCAGGCCTAATGTCAGGCCCCCCGTAGGAGATCGATTCGAAGCGCTTGAATTTCTTTTCAGACCCTTGCTCCTCTTATGTTCTGAGGTATTGCTGATTTCAACGCCGTATTTTGCTTTGAATGTCGCTTTTTATGCTTCAAACCGCCGGCAAATGGCAAGGGTCTTCGTTTTGTTGCACACTGCCAAACAGGTTCTAGTGCTCGCAGCGCGACAGTCCTTCACATCCGGAGCACGTCGGCGAATGTGACGATCGCCTTCCATAGGTTCTCGAGACGGAGGTTCTCGTTTTCGCTGTGCTGGTTGTTGTCGAAGTTCACGACCGGGATGGAGATGACAGGGAACCCGAGCGTCTCGGCAAACGGAGCCATTGGGACGGTTCCCCCCATGGTCCGAATCCGCACAGGCGGTCCGTTCCACGTGCGCTGAAGAACGTCGGTCAGCGCTATCGAAAGAGGATGGTTCATCGCCGTTCGCTAGGCTTTGGTTCCAGTAAATGTCGCGCCGCCGGACCCGCTGCCCAGCATTGCAATGCGGGGGTACTTTGCGCGTGTTGCGTCGTCGGGCGGCTGGTCTACGACGTGATAGCCCTGCTGGCGTATATGGTCGCGCAACCGGCGAACCATGCGGTCAGGGTCGGTTTCCTTCACGAGCCGGATGTCGATGGATGCAATTGCCGATTCGGGAATCACGGTACGCGCCTCGGCGCCAATGTACGCGCTGCGGAGACCGCGAATATTCAGCGACGGATACTGGAGCGCTTCCTGCAAACTTCCTCCGACTTTGTCGGTCCGCGCGATCCCCAAAAACTGCATGAGTTCTTTCGGATTGTCGGGCACCGAAGCCATGATTCGCTTCTCTTCCGCTGTAAAAGCCGGGACATCGTCGTAGAACCCTTCAACGGTCACGCGGCCGTTTTCGTCTTTCATGGATGCCATGAGCTGCATCAGATCCATTGCCGGGTTGGGCGCCCAGTTTCCATAGTGGCCGCTGTGCAGCGCGAACTTCGGTCCGAAGACAGTCACATCGAGAGTGACGATTCCTCGTGCGCCGAACGCCAGCGTCGCTTTGCCGCTGGAATGCAGCGGGCCATCGAGAACGAGCATCATGTCCGCCCGATACTTGTCTTGATATTTCTTCAATGACGAAAGCAGGCCCCGCGATCCGGCTTCCTCCTCGCCATCGAGAACAACACGTACATTGGACGCAGGCCGCTGTCCGGAGGCCGCCAGAGCATCGATTGCCGCCAGCAGCGCGACGATTGGCGATTTGTCGTCGGAAGCGGAACGCGCGTAAATGCGCGCGCCGGGAGGATAGTTGTTCAAGGTCAGGAAGTCCGTAATCTCGCGGGCTCCATCTTCCATACGGCCGTCGCGAAGGATCGGCTTGAATGCGCTTTCCTGTTTCCAGAGTTTTGGATCGAACGGCTGGCCGTCGTAATGCGCATACCAGAGGATCGTGCGCGACGCGCCGGGAACTCGAAGTTCACCATAGACCAGCGGATTCACATCCGTCTCGAGAATTTCCACGCCGAAACCGCGGCGGCGGAACATTTCGCCGAGCAGTTCGGCGTTCTTCCGGATGTTCGCGGTATCGGCCGCCACGTTCGGAATGGAAAGCAGCGACACCAGCTCGCTCAGAATCTCCTGCCGGTGTTGTTCGACGTAGCGCTCGACAGCCGGTCGGTTTTGGGCCTGGACGCTCAGGCTTGCGGTAGCGAGCAACAGAATCGCGCAGATGGTTTTTCGGAATTTTGTCATGACCAGACTCTATGGATTGAGAGCATAGAATGCGAGACCCAGAATCGAATAAACCGCGAGGAGCAGCACGCCTTCCATCCAGTTCGATTCGCCGTCGATCGCGATGAGGTTCAGAATCCCGACTGATAATGCGATGGCGGCAATTTCAAACGTCGTAAACAGAAGGTCCAGCGGCTTACCGAACAAATAGCTGACAAAGACCAGAACCGGCGCTACCAGCAACGCGACCTGAAGACTCGAACCGACGGCGATATTGACGGCCAGGTCCATCTTGTTTTTCATCGCGACCAGGACTGCAGTGCTGTGCTCGGCCGCGTTCCCGACCAGCGCCACGATGAAGACACCGACGAAGATATCCGACATGCCGAAGCGTTCGGCGGTATGCTCGACTGCCCCCACGAGAAACTCACTGAGAAGAGCGACAAATCCTGTGGCAACCAGCAGGATGAGTCCTGCAAACCACAGCGGCTTGTGATGCATCCCCATCGCTTCGTGGGTCTGCGCATCGCCTTCTCCGACATAAAGATGCTTGTGCGTGCGAAGCGCAAAAATGAGACTGAGCACGTAGGTGATGACCAGAACGATGGAAATCTCCAGGCTGAGCGTCCGTTCCTGCGCTTCTGCGGCTCCGGACAATTGATGAAACAAGGCGGGGACGATCAGCGCGATAACGCTCAACGCGAGCAGGATTGATGAAAGTGACGCGGCGGTCTGATTGAATTTGAGTTTGGGATATTTCAATCCGCCGGCAATAAACGCCAATCCCAAAACGAGCAGGATGTTGCCGATGATCGAGCCGGTAATTGATGCTTTCACGACATCGTGCAATCCCGCCCTCAGCGCCATGATCGCGATGATCAACTCCGCAGCGTTGCCGAAGGTCGCATTCAACAAACCACCGACGCCTTGCCCAAGTTGCTCAGACATCCATTCCGTCGCCCTGCCCATCCATCCCGCAAGAGGGATGATGGCGAGACCCGAGGCGATGAAGATATAAGCGGGGTCTGCGTGCATCAATTCGAGAACGATCGCGATAGGTACCAGCAGCAGCATCCAGTTGAGCGGGCTCTTCATGGCGCCGAATTATACGGTAAGATGCTCGCTTGCTAAGTACAGTCACAATTTACGGCACGGGCCTGCTCGGCGGCTCGCTCGCACTCGCCCTCAGGCGCGCTTATCCAGCCATTCGAATTGCCGGAGTGGACAAGCCGGCTGTTCTCGAACAGGCGCTTCGACTTCGGATCATCGACGGGGCCGGACCGGAAACCTCCGACCTTGTCGTGCTCGCGACTCCCATCGGAGACATCCTGAAACTGCTCGATCAATTCACTTCGAAGGACACTCTCGTCACTGACGTCGGCAGCACGAAGGCTGCGATTTGCAGCAAGGCCGACAGGCTTGGCGTCCCCTTCATCGGCGGTCATCCGATGGCAGGCGCCGAACAATCCGGCCCGGATGCGGCGAACGCAGATCTCTTTCGCAATGCTCCGTATTTTCTATGCCGGTTGAAATCCACGCCGGACGGCGCTTTCGAGAGAATGCACGACGTCGCGCGGTCGATCGGCGCGGTGCCGCGCGAGATCTCCCCTGAGGATCACGACAGGCTCGTCGCGCAGATCAGCCACTTGCCGCAGATTCTGTCGACGCTGCTCGCCGATCACGCGGCTGCGCACATGGATGTTGCAGGCCCCGGCCTGCGATCAATGACACGCCTCGCTGCCAGCCCATTCCATGTCTGGCGTGATATCTTAAAAACGTCCGGTTTTTTGCCTCATGAGCTTCAGTTTTTCATCGAGCGCCTGCAGCGCATTCTAGATTCGATGGAAGCTGGAAACTTGGACGAGATCGAAAGGCTTTTCAAATGAACAAGGTCGTGCGCGATGCTCGCGAAGCGATAGCAGACGTGCAGGACGGAGCGACGATCATGCTGGGAGGCTTCGGCCTCTGCGGCATTCCCGAAAACCTCATCACCGCACTACGGGACAAGGGAACCAAAGACCTCACCATCATCAGCAATAACGCCGGTGTCGACGGCCAGGGCGCCGGACTGCTGCTCGAATCGCGACAGATCCGGAAGATCATCGCGACTTATGTCGGCGAGAACAAGCTGTTCGAAGAACTCGCGATTTCCGGCCAACTCGAGGTGGAGCTTGTTCCGCAGGGCACGTTCTCCGAACGCATGCGCGCCGGTGGAGCCGGCATCGCCGGATTCTACACGCCGACCGGATACGGGACTCTTGTCGCCGACGGCAAGGAGTCGCGGGAGTTCAACGGCCGCATGTTCGTGCTCGAACGGGAACTCACGGCGGACTTCGCATTCGTGAAAGCCTGGAAAGGCGATAAGTGGGGCAATCTCGTCTATCGCAAGACGGCGCGAAACTTCAACCCGGTCATGGCGACTGCAGCTCGCGTCACAATTGCCGAAGTCGAGGAACTTGTGCCAGTCGGTACTCTCGAACCGGAAGGAGTTCACACGCCGGCGATTTATGTCCAGCGCATCCTGCAAGGCGCGAGCTACGCAAGGCGGATCGAGAAGCGGACCGTGAGGAAGAGAGGCGCATGAGCGAACTCGCAAAGCGCGAAATCATCGCGCGCCGTATCGCACGCGAGTTGAAGGACGGATTCACGGTGAATCTCGGTATCGGCATGCCGACTCTGGTTGCCAATTACATTCCGGAAGGCATGGAGGTATTACTCCATTCCGAAAATGGCCTGCTCGGCATCGGCCCTTACCCTTTCGAAGGCGAAGAAGACGCCGATCTCATCAATGCCGGAAAGGAAACGATAACGGCACTACCCGGCGCATCGTATTTCTCGAGCGCGGATTCATTCGCAATGATTCGTGGCGGCCACATCGACCTGAGCGTCCTCGGCGCAATGGAAGTGGACGAACGCGGAAACCTTGCCAATTGGATGATCCCCGGCAAGATGGTCAAGGGCATGGGCGGCGCCATGGACCTGGTCGCCGGGGCGAGACGCGTGATCGTCGCGATGGAGCACGCAACCAAAGATGGCAAGCCGAAGATCCTCAGGAAGTGCACGCTCCCGCTCACAGGCGTCGAGGTTGTGGACACTATCGTCACGGAACTTTGCGTCATCGATGTTACGGATGAAGGATTGGTTTTGAAGGAGCTTCAGCCGGGCGTGAGTGTCGAGGAAGTGCAGCGGCTGACGGAACCGAAACTGATGGTCGGGCACCGTTTATGAAGCTCAACTCCATCGTGATCGTCAATCTGCAGAGTCCCCGGGAGCGGTTCTTCGGAAGGCTGCTGGACATGGCCACGTATGGCATCACGGTGCGCGGCATCGACCTGAACGCTTTCGGCGACTGGATGGATCACATCACGCATCACGAAGAGAGCGGCGTTCAGCCGAACACGGTCCTTTTCCCGATTCATCGGATCGAAAAAATAATTCAGGATGAAGGTATCGGCGCGCTTCCGTCCCTGTCGGATACTTTCCTGACGAAAATCGGTTCAGCTGTCGAGGAGTATCTGGGGTAATGAACATCGCGGTGATTGGAACGGGCTACGTCGGCCTCGTGGCCGGAAGTTGCTTCGCAGAGAGCGGCAACGACGTTGTGTGCGTCGATAAGGACGCGGCAAAAGTCGAAAGCCTCCGCCAAGGGGTGATTTCGATCTACGAACCCGGATTGCCTGAAATCGTCCAGAGAAACGTCCGCGAAGAGCGGTTGGCCTTCACAACGGACCTGGAAGCTGCGGTCAAAAAGTCATTCGTGATCTTCATCGCGGTCGGAACGCCGCAATTGGCGGACGGCGCGGCGGACCTGAGCGCTGTACTGGAAGTCGCTGTCGGAATCGGACGCGCGATGGACCGGTATAAAGTCATCGTGATCAAGTCGACCGTTCCCGTCGGCACCAGCGAGAAGGTTCGCGAAGTCCTCAGGAAGGAAACAACACAGCCATTCGATCTCCTCTCCAATCCCGAGTTTCTGAAACAGGGCGCTGCAGTCGAGGATTTCATGCGGCCGGATCGCGTGATCGTCGGAGCCGACGATGTTCGTCCTGCCGAAATCCTGCGCGACCTTTACGCCCCATTCGTGCGAACCGGCAGTCCCGTGCTGATCATGAACACGCGGACAGCCGAGATGGTGAAGTACGCGGCCAATTGCTTCCTTGCCGCCCGCATTTCGTTCATGAACGAGATCGCAAACCTCTGCGAGGAAGTCGGCGCGAATGTGGACATGATCCGCAAAGGCCTTGCATCGGATTCGCGGATCGGCCCGGCTTTTCTCTTTCCCGGCCTTGGATACGGCGGAAGCTGCTTCCCCAAGGACACGAAGGCTCTCATTGAGACCGGTCGACAGCACAAGTATGAAATGCAGATCCTGAAGGCTGTGGATGCGGTGAACCAGGATCAGGCAGTCCGCTTCATCGATAAAGTGCGCAAACACTTTGACGGCAATCTTCGCGACAAGCGGATCGGCGTCTGGGGGCTTTCATTCAAACCGCGCACGAACGATGTGCGCGATGCCCCATCTCTCAGGATCATCGAAAGCCTGCTGGCCGACGGCGCAACGATTGCCGCTTATGATCCCGAGGCGATGGAAGAAGCGAAGAGAGTATTCGGGGCCCGGATCCACCTTACCGCGAATAATTACGGAAGCGTGGAAGGGGCCGATGCCCTGCTGATTGCAACGGAGTGGCAGGCATTTCGAAATCCGAATTTCGAACGCCTGAAAACAATGATGCGACACCCCGTGATCTTCGATGGCCGCAACATCTATGATCCTGCCCAGTTGCGGCAGTTGGGTTTCACCTATTACAGCATCGGCCGATCCTGACGGGGATTCCTGCGTACAAAATCCCGGATGTAGTCCATGACGTCCATCGTGGGTTGCCAGCCTAATTCCTCACGCGCTCTTGTCGGATCATTCGCGGACTCCGCGCGGCCGGGATAACCCTCGACGATCTCGATGGGGCTGCCGAACGCCTGCGCGATCTGAAGAACCGAATAACTTGTGCCGACGCCCAGCGCGTATCCGTCGCCGGATCCTTCCTGCCCTGTCAGGATGATCCCACGCGCGAGGTCCTTGACGTAGGTGAATGCGCGCCGCTGGGTTCCCGGGGCAACGACGGTCAGAGGCTTGTGCTGCAGATACTGCCGCTGGAATTTGGCTATCAGTGTCGCGTATTTGCCGTCGCCGGATTCGCGCGGACCGTAGCCGTTGTAGAAGTAGCAGATGGCATACGGAAGGTTGTACCAGCGTCCATAATCGTTGATCAGGTCGACGTTGGTTGCCTTGGTGAACGAATACGGATTCTGATGGCGGCCATCGCCTTCGATAGCGAACTTCGTGCTCGACGCCGCGTAAACCAGTTTGCCGACGTTTCGGCGGCGGCAGAATTCCACGACTGCGAAAGTGCCGGCAATGTTCATGTCGTAAACATCGCGCACGTCTTCGAACGACGGGGCAATACGGGCATATTCTCCGAGGTGGTAAACAATGTCGGGCTGCTCCGGAACAAGCGTCTCGATCTCTTTTGTGTGACCTCGCCGGTACTCCCCACCCGGAATGTGATTCTCCTCGCGGCCGTTGAAGTAGTTATCGAGTGAGATGACGCGGTTATTCCGGTCGGCAACAAGCATCTCCACCACGTGAGATCCAACGTGGCCGGCGCCGCCCGTGACGAGGATGGTCTTAGATCCCATAGATGAGAACTGTATACTGTGACGCGCGTTAAAAACCATGATCCTCGTTACCGGTGGAGCCGGCTACATCGGGAGCCATACCGTCAAGGCGCTCAAAGCCGCCGGCCTGAAACCCGTCATATTCGACAATTTCTCGACCGGGCATCGATCCTTTGTCCAGGCGACTCCCACGATCGAAGGCGATCTCGTAAATCCCGCCGATCTCGCTAAAGCCTTCAGCGAATATTCCATCGACAGTGTTTTGCATTTTGCAGGGAAGGCTCTTGTTGGCGAGTCGGTCGAGAAGCCGGAACTGTATTACGAAACGAATGTCGTCGGAGGCTTGAACCTGCTGAATGCGATGATGGCCTGTGGCGTGAAGTATCTGATCTTTTCATCGACCTGCGCCACGTATGGGACGCCGCGGCAAATACCGATGTCCGAGGATCATCCACAGAATCCCATCAATCCTTACGGCGAAACGAAACTCGAGTTTGAGCGCGAGATGCGACGGTTTCACGAAACTCAGGGCCTGCAATATTTGTCATTGCGCTACTTCAACGCGGCGGGCGCAGATGCCGACGGTGACTTCGGAGAGGATCACAATCCGGAAACACACATCATTCCTCTCGCGCTGGCCGCAGCCGCCGGACGCAACCCGGATGTCAAAGTCCATGGGACGGACTATCCGACTCCGGACGGCACCTGCCTGCGCGATTACATTCACGTTTCCGATCTTGCGCGAGCGCATGTCGCGGGTCTGAAGGCACTGATGAGCGGCGCGGTCGAGTCGCAGGCCCTGAACCTGGGCACAGGCCGCGGTCATTCGGTCCGCGAGGTGATCGACATGGTGCGGCAAGTGACTGGACGGGATTTCACGGTGCGCGAAATTGCGAGGCGGGCCGGAGATCCACCGGAACTCGTGGCAACCGTGGATCGCGCAAGAGAAGTTCTGGGTTGGACGGCTACGGAAAGCGATCTGCGGAATATCGTGACGACTGCGTGGAAGTGGGCTACTCGTCTTCCGAAACAGGCTTGATAACCCGGCTCATTCCTGCGGAAAAACTGGCCACTGCAAATGCAGGCTTTGCGACGACATCCCGAACCTTCCGGGAAGTCTCATCGATGTTCGCCGCGGCCTTTTCAAGTCGCGCATCAATATTCTCCAGAGTCCGACGATAACCTTCGTGCGCGCGTTCCAGCTTCGGTTCGAATTCCAGCATCTTTTGCTTCGTGACTTCTGTTACGGAGGCTGCCCGCTCAGAGGCGACATGCAGCGCTTCGATCCATTGCCTGGTTTCGCTGCTCTTTTGAAACTCCGCCATCATGCCTGTCGTCTTGGTCACCGAACTCGCGAATGCTCTGTACGCGCCGTAAATGGCCGCAGTGTTGACGACAACTGATATGAAGACGCACACGAGAAAGATGAAAAGCTTCACTTCCATGGGTGCCTATTCAAGCACAAAGGCGGGTCGTCATCAATGAAGGGATAAGCGGGCAACGATAATCCGGTGATACATTTCACGCGGATGATAGACGCAGTATGATCGGCTCACCAGAAATCAACAAAGTACTGAGGCGGTACTTACGGCCTGTCCTCATCGAAAACGGCTTTGATCTGATCGAGTCACGTAAAGGTTGGGGATATAAGTCCCCATGCGTATGGACCTTCGGTATCAGGGCAGTAGGAAGTTATTTCTCGGATGTTACCGGCTGGCCCCCGATGTCCGTGAGTGTCTCGGTCGGAATTTATTACCAGTTTATCCCGTGGATAGTACCGCGTCCGCTGAAGGTTGACTCGAAGGGCCGCTTGCAACCGGACATCGGAGACTGTCATCGGAAGGCTCAGGTTTATCGATCACTTGACCAGTCGGTATATACGTCCTCGCTGAGCCACGGTCCGGAAAGAGCCCGTCGCGATCTTTGGTGGATCGAAGAGGATGGGAGCAACGTTGCCGATGTCATCGAGAACATCACGTTTTGCGTATTGGAACAAGGTATTCCGTGGCTGCTTGAGAACTCCGACATCGAGCGTGTATTCGCCGTTGTAGAGGGTGAAATGGATTGTCTGGTGAAGTACCAGACGGCCAGTGCATTCGCACGCCATCTTGGAAACGCTGAAAAGCACGCGCACTATCAGCGTCTGGCCGGTGCTGAGGGCCAACACCTTGAAGAACTCTTCTCACGCATCAGGCGGCCTCGCCAGAAACGGCAGTGAATTGGAAAAGTGCTCCGTCATTGTGGCTCAAACTGGAGTGTTGCCTCGCTGGAGAACTTGCGGTAATTGCCAAACTCCATTTCGTTGCGAGTCTGCCTTCCATCCGTCGTAGCGTTCAGCTGCGCATGCAGCGGAAGGATTTCAGAACGCGGTTGGTTCCAAACTCACCGCCGGACATTGTGCCTTCGATTTCTTTGAATCTCTTCTTCCTGGTGGGCTTTCCATTAATGGTGAGCAGATTGTATCGCTCGCCCTGATCCGAGAACGCAACATCCACGGCAATCGTATCCAGGAGCTTCCATGTCTGTGAACGTCTTGGTAGTTGATACCGGCAGATTGTTTCGGTGCAGATAAAATTCGGCAGGTTCGCCGTGTACTCGAGCGCGAGTGCGCGCGCTCTTTCGATGATTTGCTTCTCCTCAGGCGATATGGAGCTGTCCTGAGCGGCAGCGGTCCATGTCAACGATGCGACGAAAACGATGGCCAATATGAGGCGAACAGTGTCGCGCATCTCTTCGTCTCCTTACGGCACGACGTTCATGTGCGTCTCTACGGTGTACTTCTTAAAATCCGAGAATTCCGAAATCTGACGCTGATTCCTCTTCAGCACAAGAAGCCGTCCAGCCATCGACATCTCAACGCGTACGGGAGCCCATACTTCGTCATTTATTTTTCGCCGTTCCTGAACTGCTCCGCTCCCGGGCCGAATCTTCCCGAGCACTCCGTAGCCGAAGGACACCGCATCGAGGAGTTGAACTTCAAGTCTCATGAGTTCGTGATCCTGTTCGGTGATCCAGGCGTGAAGCGCAAGGTGCTGCATGAACTTTTCGTCTACACTTTTGGGCTTCAGGCCGGCCTTCTTTTTGAAAGTGATCAGAACTGTGGCATATCCGTCGATCACCTCCCGGCGCACGACCTGGATGTCATAGACTCGCGTCACAAAACCGTTAAACGGGCACGAGGCTGGAGAACAGAACATTTCGCCTTCTTTGCCGGCAGGAGCGGGGGTTTTCGATTGCTGGGCCGCCTTTTTCATTTCAATTTGCAACTTCTGTTCCCGCTTTTTCTGTTCCCGATCCTGTTTTTCCAGTTCAGCGGCGCTTAGAAGCACGCCTTTCTTTGAAATGAGTTTTCGATAGTATTGCCACGGTTCCTGGCCGTGGATGACGTGGTAGACGCTAGTCTCCGTATCGCGGGCCTTGCCTTCGGAGTCGAGGTTGATGAGAGTCGTCTTCTCCGTGTAGGTGTAGTCCTTGAGCGCACCCCCCTCGATTGTCGATCCGTTGCCGTCCAAAAGATTGCCAGTCTGCCACCACGCTTGAAAAACCCTCCAAAGATCTTCTTTGAATACGTCCACAGCGGGCAGTGGCGATCCCTGGGCCAGGAGAAAGATGGCAAACAAGTTTCCGATCATGTTTCCTTCACAACCTGATTCTGTTTCTTTTACGGCAGAGTCGCGAGGAATGCATTCATCTCGCGCAAAACTTCGGCTTCGTTGGAAATGAATATAAAGTGATCGGCTCCCGGCAGCCGGATTACCCTGGCGGAGGGCAACCCGCTCTCGAACGCCTTCACTTGCGCCTCGGTGGCGGCGGCCTCCTTCGACACCATGGCAGCCACTCTTTCTACCATTCTTGCGGGCGCGTTTGGAGGAACCGGCGGAGCTTTATGCGGAGAGGCGAAGATTGCGAGGATCGGGGCCGGGATGACGGTGTACTTTTGAAATCCTGCCTGGATCGCCTCTTCTACCGGTGACAAGGGGTCCTCTGCCAGTGCAGCCATTTCTCCAGGCCGCATGCCCTCGAATTCTGTTTGCGTCTGCTTCAGACTACGCTCGAATGCGGGCAGAAGGGTTTCGAGCAAATCCTTAATCAACGGCCGCGGATCGGCGGGCTGTTTCCCCAACAGCACCAGCTTGCGTTGCAATTCCGCCAACTCGATAAACATGGCGCCACGCGTCTTATCGTAAAAGGCGTATTCATAGCCGGCGTCCAGATAAATCAGACCAGCGACCTTTTCAGGGAATCGCGAACCGATGGAGCTCAACTCTTCGCCACCGAGGGAGTGTCCGGCGAGCACAGGCCTGGTGAGCTTCAGGAAATCCAGCACCGCCAGCACATCATCACCGAGACGATCTGCGGAGTATCCCGTTGCGGGAACACTTGACGCTCCAGAGCCGCGGCGCGAAATGCCGTACACGTGATGCGTGGAAGTAAACTTCGGAGCGAACTTATCGAACACATGAGCGGAGTTGCCCTGGCCGGCCAGGAACACCAACGGCTTTCCGGCGCCTCCCCAATCGAGCACTTCGAGCTGCACGTCCTTATCGACGGTCACGAAGCGCGAAGTGTGCGGCGACGGGTCTTTCCAGGCTGTTTCGGGCGTCGCGCGCTGATACACCATCGGATACACGAGCGGACGCGCCTGGCTGCCTTGCGTCCAACTCCCCTCTATTGAAGTGCCATCCGCGCTCAGCTTGCCTTCGTACCTGCCTTGCATGGCTGCCACGGTCAGCTTTACATCCTGACCTTGCAGGGTAATGGAATCGATTGGCGTACTCTGTCCCACGTCGTTACCCTGATCGGGGTTGTAAAGTTTGCCGCTCCATCCATCCAGCGCCCTGGCGATCTTTACAATGGACAGTCGCTTTTGCTGACCGATGCTAAGCGTTCCTTGCCACTCTCCAGAGATGTCCTGCGCGTATGAAGCGTTTACAAATAATGCCAATCCAGTGACAAGCAAAAGTGCTTTCAGTTTCATTTCGTGATCTCCTCATCTTTTCCCGATGCGGAATACAAGTGCTGGGCCGAACCGAAAACCATTCACGGTTGCTCCACCTACGCGAGTCATTTGGTAATTCGCCCGAACTATTCGCAGGCCAAGCCAGTTCTTCAGGGCGACGTCCACTCCTCCACCGGCGTCGAACGAAAAACCCGAATTGTCGGCAATGCCTGCCTTGCGATAACCGGATTCACCGCCGGCCAGTCCCTGGACGAACGCCGTGATGCGCCTGCCGGTACGTTTACTAAAGCGCACGCCGCCGCGATAACTAAGCAGAGAATCAACCTGTTTTCCCGAGACGAACTGATGTGTTCCACAGAATTCGCCAACCAGCGACACCGAATCAGTCGTTGACACCGCCACGCCACTACAGCCTCCCTGGTGAGTTGAACCTCCCGCCCTGACAAAACCGTAAGGGCTGTACGAGATTTCAACTTTTCGTGATGCGTTCCTTGCTTCCTGTGCGACGGCGGATCCGGCAAACAACACGAACGCCAATATGACTCCCGATCGAATCCTGCTCTTCATCTTCTGGCCTCCCAAAGGCCTCAGTCATCACTTTCGGTATTGAGTAGACACCCTACATAATAAAATGTCACCAAGAAAGTGTAGAATGTCTACTCAATGAAACGAAAAAGACCATCACGCGTTGAACTGCTGCAGGGCACGCTCGAGCTGCTGATTCTCCGAACTCTGGTCACGGGTCCCTCTCATGGACACGAGATAGCCAAACACATTCTCCGAACGTCCGAAGAGGCGTTTAAGGTTGAAACGGGATCGTTGTATCCGGCTCTCCACAGGTTAGAGGCGAAAGGCTGGCTCACCGCGTCGTGGGATCAATCCGAAAAGGGCAAGCGCGCCAAGTACTATCGCCTGACAGCGCTCGGGAAAAAGGAGCTCATCGCCGAGCAATCCAAATGGGAAGTCTTCGCTCGCGCGATGGGACTACTGCTGAATCCTCTGGACCAAGAGGGACGATGACCTTGCTGTTTCGGAAGCTCACCTGGCTGCTGCGACGCCGAAGAAAAGAAGCCGAACTGGAAGAAGAACTCAGGTTTTATCTGGATGAAGAAGCCGAAGAACGCCAGGCAGCGGGATTGTCGCCTGAGGAAGCTCATCGGGCGGCGCGTCTCGAGCTGGGCAATGTCACTCTCTTAAAAGATGACACTCGCGCCGAATGGAGTTGGACGCCACTGGAGCACTTTGTGCGAGAAGTGCGTAACGCTGTGCGGATCCTGAAAAGGGACGTCCGAGTGAATGTCGTGATCTTATGCACGATTGCGCTGGGGATTGCTGCAAATACGGCGATGTTCAGCATCGTGAACGTCATGTTGTTGAAGTTCCCCATTCAGAATCCAGAGCGCCTGGTCCTGATCAATGAGACGCACTCTCCGGACGCTCTCATGCCTGTTTCGCCAGGCGCGTTCCTGGAATTGCAGCGAACAATCACATCGTTTGAGAGTATCTGCGCTTCTCTGGACCAGCCACTCACACTGCTTGAAGGCGACAACCCGGAAGCGATCTCGGGCGTTCTCGTCACGGGCTCATATTTCGCTACGTTAGGCCTGAAACTGCAACTCGGCCGGGGGATCACGCAGGAGGATGATCAGGCTGGAAGATCGGACGTTGTAGTCATTAGCCGCGCGCTTTGGGCTCAGCGATTCGCCAGTGACCCCGAGATTGTCGGCCGGACAATACAGATCGATTCGCGACAGCGCTCGGTCATCGGCGTCGTGGATATCGGTGTGGAAGAAACAGATGTTTGGGTCCCGATGGCGTTCGATGCGGCAGATCGAGACAATCGTGTCAGTCATAACCTTATTGTTGAAGGCCGATTGAAGGCAGGTGTTTCGACCGAAAGCGCATCAACAGAGTTAAAGCAGATCGCGCGCCGCCTCGAAACCGACTACCCCGACACGAACGGGGGATGGAGCGTTGTTCTCACCCCGATGACGGAGCGGATGCGTGTTCTGGCATACCTGCTTCTGTCGGTATGGGGAGTGGCAGGCGCTGTGTTGCTGATCGCGTGTGCCAATATCGCCAACCTCTTGCTCGCCCGTTCGATTTCCCGCCGCCGCGAGATCGCTATCCGCATGGCTGTCGGTGCGACCCGTTTCCACGTTATCCGGCAATTGCTGGTGGAATCGATAGTCCTCGCTCTGATCGGAGGCGCCGCCGGGTTGCTCTTGACGTTTTGGGGCGCTCGCGGATTGAACTCTCTCGGTTCGGACGTGCTACCGATAACTGTTCGCATGGAACCGATCCTGCTCGCATTCACTGCGTTACTCTCCGTTACTACCGGTGTGATATTCGGGTTGGCACCAGCCCTTGATTTATCCAATTCCAACTTGAGCGAGTCTCTTAAGGACGGATCACGCAGTGCTATGGCAGGCCACCGTCACCGGCGTACGCGAACTGCTCTCGTCGTGGCCGAAGTTTCGGTTTCGTTCGTTCTGCTGATCGGAGCGGGTCTCATGATGCGCAGTTTCGTGAAGCTGTCTTCAGTGAATCCCGGGTTCAATGCGACGAACGTTTTAGTAGCAGAACTCACACTGCCCGAACGGAAATATGCGAGCGCGGATGAAGCAAGGCTATTTACGAACAGTGCGCTGCAGGAAATCTCGTCATTGCCTGGCGTAACCGCCGTCGGCGCCAGCCAGGTGCTTCCATTCTCGTCAGGCTTTACATACGGCGTCGTGTTTGAAGGCCGGCCTGATGTTAAAGACAGCCCGACTCCGCCGGTTCATTACTTCGCCGTATCGCCGCAGTACTTTCACGCGCTGGAGATCCCCCTGAAGCGTGGTCGTGTGTTCACGACGGAGGACCGCGCGGGATCAGCGCTGGTAACCATCGTCAATGAGACGTTCGCACGCCGCTTCTTTCCAGAGGAGAGCGCTATCGGTAAGCGCATCCGCGTCACGTCGGAACGCGGAACCTGGCGAGAGATCGTCGGAGTTGTTGGAAACACGAAACAGGGAGGCTTGGCCTCAAGGTCCACCGCACAGATATACGCACCTCTGGATCAGATACCGTTTTCGTCCATGACGTTTGTTGTCAAGACGACGGACCGTCCGATGTCGCTCGCCCGGAACCTGGAAGAGCGAATCCATAGTGTAGATCCGGAGCAACCGGTGGCGGTCCGGACGCTCCAGGAAATCGTGAAGGAGTCGGTCTTTCCGGTCCAAATCGTCATGATCTTCCTGAGCGTTTTCGCAGGTGTGGCGTTATTGATCGCTTCAACCGGCCTGTATGGCGTCATTGCGTATTCGGTCAGTCAGCAAACCCACGAGATCGGTCTCCGCACGGCCCTCGGCGCAGATCGAAGGCGTTTGCTGGTCATGGTTCTGCGTCGGGGCATGTTCCCTGTCGCCATCGCGCTCATTCTTGGAATTACAGTGGCATTCGCGCTGACGCGTGTTCTTCGAGCATTCCTTTTTCAAACCAGCGCCACAGACGCTCTGACCTTTGTCGCGATTTCTGCCCTTCTCACATCCGTATCTCTGCTGGCCTGCTATCTTCCCGCGCGTCGCGCGTTGAAAGTCGATCCGATGGTAGCGCTACGGCACGAATGACCTCTCACAGTACTGGTCTTCTACTTCCAGGCCGAGTAGACAGGCTTGCCGATCAGATACGCGGGATTAGCGCCCGCTCGTGGACGGAACTTCTGGAAACGTCCCGCGTCCACTTCGGCAACGTATAGGTTTCCCTCCTGGTCGGTGCTCATGCCGTGAACACCCCACAGCGTACCTGGGAAATCGGCAACGGTTCCCCATGAGTAAATGAGACGCCCGTCAAGTTCGTACTTCAGCATCTTGTGGGTGTTCCGATCGAAGGTCACCAGTTTCCGGTCCGCGCCGATCTGGACGAAGTGGAGGCTCGATGGACTGACTGCGATCTTCCACTCGGAAAGATATTTGCCATTCTGATCGAATATCTGGATGCGGTGATTGTCGCGATCGTTAACGAACACACGCCGAGTCTGGACGTCCACTGCAACGCCATGCACGTTGTTCATATATCCCGGCCGCGTTTCCTTTCCTCGGTCTCCCGGATTTCCAAAATCCAACAAAAACTTGCCGCTCGCATCGAACTTCGCGACGCGAGTGCCGTTGTAACCGTCAGCCACATAAAAGGTCCCGTCGGGCAGCCAGGCTATGAACGTTGGCCGGTTAAAGTGTGTTGCATCGGCGCCTGGAACGTTCGGCGTGCCGATGGTCTGGACGAGTTGTTTGCCGTCGTTCGTGAACTTGTAGATTGCGTGCGTGTGGTCATCAACAACCCAGACGTGTTTCTGCGCATCGTAAGGGCTGATGTAAACGGAGTGCGGGCGCTTGAACAGCTTGTCCCATTGCGTCCAGTCTTCGATGATCTCGCCCTGCCTGTTGACGACGATGATGCTGTGCTCCCAGCGCGCATCCACGCCAAGCTCGCGATAGGGTGGCGACGCGCCTCTCCAGAGTTCCATCCCCCTTGCGGGGTCCTGTCCGGAGCCTCCCGCGCCGGGCGGTGTCGCCGTGTTCGCGTTGCGCCATGGAAGACCGGCGAGCGGAAATTGCACGTTCGGCCCGAGGTCGCGCAACAGTGTAGTCTGCGGGCGCGGAAGGTTTGGTAGTTCACCTCCGCCAAGCAGAAATACACGATCCGGACTCTCTGCGAAGATGCCGCGAGCTCCACCGTACGTCCACTTCTCATGGCCGGGCAGCGTGCTGAGATCTTTCGGCCATCCCTCGACCACCGCGTACGGGCCGGAGACGTCCTGCTCGCCTATGGCTGCAGGCACAGCACTGGCCGAAGAACTTGCGGTCGTCGCGCGTTGGGCATGCAATATCACCAGGTTCGTACCCACAAAAATCCCTGCGACCAGGCCCAGGATCAGCGCCAACGCCGCAGTTAATGTTTTGCTCATCACTGCTCCCTTACTTATGACGGGTATTGGTAAGTCCATGTATCTTAGCGGCGAACTTTCACACCACGCAAGAAGTTGCGGCCACATGGTATGCCTTGGCAGGCCGTGCTCTCGAAACGTGGCATAATTGCCGCAATTTTCAGAAAACCGGATAGGCCGTTGCGATTCTTCCAACAAAAGCAGGTTCCATGTCAGATGCAGTGATCGACGTAAACGCCCTGCAGAAAACGTACCGCGATGGACTTCTTGGCCGCGGGCGAATCGAAGCGTTGAAAGGGGTGTCGCTTCGAGTCGAACGCGGCACCATATTCGGTCTGTTGGGTCCGAACGGCGCAGGCAAGACGACTCTCATCAAGGTGTTGCTCGGGATCGTGCGGAAGACTGGCGGCACGGCGGCGCTGCTGGGGCTGGAGGCGGGAGATCGCCAGAGCCGGCGCAGCGTCGGGTACCTTCCCGAAAACCATCGAATACCGCGTCACCACACCGCGAATTCGGCGCTGGAATACTACGGCAGTCTCAGTGGCATGTCCGGGACGGAAATCGCCCGGCGGCGCCCAGAGCTTCTTGAAATGGTAGGACTGGGCAAATGGGCGTCGAGTCCCGTCAAGAAGTTCTCCAAAGGAATGCTTCAGAGGCTCGGGTTGGCGCAGGCGTTGATGCACAATCCGGAGTTGTTAATTCTCGACGAACCGACCGACGGTGTTGATCCAGTTGGCAGAAGCGAGATGCGCGGGATGTTGCAACGTTTGAAGGCGGAGGGGAAGACGATTTTCATCAACAGCCACCTTCTGCAGGAAATCGAACTGGTCTGTGACCGCGTCGGCATTCTCGTGGAGGGAGAACTGCGACAGGAAGGGCTGGTGGAGGAAATCACCCGGCGTCATGAGACCGAAATAACCGTCGCAGGAAGTGAGACCGGAATTCGCGAAGCGCTCGCACTCCAGACGATCATCTCGATGAAGCCCCTCGGCGAAAACCGTTTCCAAATTGTTTTGCAGATTGCCGACCAGTCCGCGGTAGATCAGAGCATTGACCGATTGCGCAGCGGTGGAATCAGCATCGAACAACTCGTTCGCCGTCGCGAGACTCTCGAGGAAGCGTTTCTCGATATCGTGGCTCAAGCCGTATGAAAGCCTATCTGGCCATTGTGAAAGACTCGTTCCGCGAGGCGCTCGCCTCCAGGGTGTTGTGGATTCTGCTGGTGCTGACGACGCTTGTGCTTGCCGCAGTGTCGCCGATCGGGCTTTCGGAGAAGCCCACGACACAGCTCCGGCGGAACAGCATTCTCAATTTGCCTGGACTCATATCGAAGATCCGGATGCAGGGACTCGCCGGCGAGGCGTCTCCCGGCAAGCAGATCTGGAGCCGCTGGGACGACGCGGTCAAAACGCGTCTGTCGAACAAGGAAGAGGCGGACGCTGGGAATCGGCCCCGGGACCTCGGCTCCGACGTGCTCGACGGTTTGAACAAACTCCTGCCCGACCGGACATTTTATGACCCGTCTGCCTGGCAGGGAATCAACCTGACCGATGAGACCAAACAGCTGACCGAACGGAGCACGGACAGCCTTTCCGACGATGAGGTAAGGCGGCGGAATCGGCTGCTCCTCGAAGTGGCGTATCCCACAGAGATCGCCGGCGCCAGGACAGAACTCTCCATTTCATACCTGGTCTGGCCCGTGACGGATGTCCCATTGTCGCGAAGGGAAGCCGAACCGGCCATCAAGGGGATCGTGGCTGCCATTATCAGCTTTTTCGTGGGAACTCTGGGTGTGTTGGCGGCGATTCTCGTGACTTCGCCAATCATCCCGCAGACGTTCGAAGCAGGCTCCATCGACCTCTTGCTCAGCAAGCCGATTTCGCGCTCCCTGTTGTTTCTGACGAAGTATGCGGGTGGTTGCGCGTTTATCCTGCTCAACGCGGCTTACTTCATCGTCGGTTTGTGGCTCATTGTCGGCCTCCGCTTCGACCTGTGGATCGCGAGATTGCTCTTGTGCATTCCCGTATTCCTGTTTCTGTTTGCGATTTATTACGCTGTGTCGTCTCTCGCCGGCGTTGTGTGGCGCAATGCAGTCGTTTGCATCGTGGTTACGATTCTGTTCTGGACGGCGTGTTTCCTGGTCGGAACCACGAAGAACCTGATGGAACAGGCGTGGCTCAACTCCGGACGGCTTGTGAAGCTGGTTCCCGCCGGCGAATCCCTTTTTGGAATGACCGAGCAGGGCCAGATGCAGCAGTGGCGAGCCGCCGACCAGACATGGGAAGAAACGTTTCGCGCTGAGGGCGCTTCTGCGCCCCGCGGCGGCGGTCCTTTCGGCTTTCAGTCACAGTTGGACGGCGCGGTCTACGACTCGCGCGGGGATCGGCTGCTGGCCGTCGAGGTTCCGTCCGCCGGGGGCGCGTTCGGCAACCTCAATCGAGTTCCAACGTTGTGGAGCGGCAGCCGAGCCGATGAATGGAAGCGCCAAAAGGGGCCGGATGCACCAGTCGGCACGACAGAGCTTTTTGTGGAAGGAAACGGAGAGATCCTTGCCGTCGGCACTCAGGGTGTGTTTCGTTTGTCGCGCAGAGACGCCACCGAATTGTTCGTTCCCGCCGGGCCCGATCCTCCGTTGAGACTGCAACCTCCACTGGCAATCGCCATGAATGCCGCGACAGGAGAAATCGCGATCCGCAGCAACAGCACGGTCACCGTACTCGAACGGAATTCCGCCGGAAACTACACAAAGAAACAGGAGGCGGAAATCGCCGGCGACACGGGAGCCGTCCTGGCATTCGGCGGTTCCACACTACTACTCGGACTGGCGGACGGCCGTGTGTTGCTTCTCGACTCGGCAACGCTGAAAGTGAAGCAGGAAATTCCCCCGGACGGAGACACAACACCGCGATTTGCCCTGGCCTCTCCGGACGGAAGATGGTTTGTGTTGCTGTCGCACACTCGCATGCTAAGGATGTTCGATGCGAAGGAAGGTAAACCGTCCGGCGTTTCCTTCACCGGTCAGGGAGATATTTCAGCAGCAGCCTTCAGCGCAGATCGCCTGCTGGTAAGCGATCGTGTAAACCGTGTGACCACATACCGTCTGGAGACACTTCAGACCGAAGACCGCCGCACCCCCGCGTTGACGCCGTTGGAGCGCGTCTATTATTACGGCATCGTTCCGATCTATACGATCTTCCCCAAACCCGGCGAACTGAATAATGTCGTCTCGTATCTCCTCACCGAACAGGAGACCGTTGCCTCCAATACCACCAGCGACGACCTTTCCCAGCGCCGTATCAAAGTCAACGTCTACGGTCCTGTTTGGAGCAGCCTCGCCTTCCTGGTGGTCATCCTGACCGTAACGTGCTTCTACGTGCGCCGGACCGATTTTTGAGGACGCTGACTAGCGGCTTCCCATAGGTTGGATGGATCCCGGCCCCCGGAAGACAACCACGGATAACGCTGAGTATCGTGCCCCGCATAATCCGGATCGAGGTAGATAAAGCAACGCTGAATCAGAAAGTCCCGAATTTCGAAGACATCGCACCAGCGACCCGCGTGCGTCACTCCCGCGCGCCAGGCGCCGTCGCGATGAATGCCGGCGCTCGTGCCTTCGCAGGCGAAAGTGTCCGTACCGGTCATGATCCAGTTGAAGGTTGCGTAATCGTGCAGAATGCTTTCGATCAATCCGCCAAAGTCCGCGAAAAGTTGCCCGATCTGTTTTTTGCCTGTGGCCAGCCCCCATTTAGGAAAGAAAACCTGCGCATCTTCGGCAAACAGCTCGAGAATGCTGCCCCCATTTGAGGTGACTCCCTTGTTGTCGAATGCTTTCAGGTACTCCAGAGCAACCGACTTGCGCTGCTCGTCCGTCATGGTCTGTTGCGTGATCGCCATATGGTTTCTCCGCAGTCGAAGTTTTGCTGGAAAGCCCGACTATATCGCACCTGAAGTCAGCACTGAGTCACGAGTCGACGATGTTTTCGATCGGTTGGCGTAAGGGTACCGTCATGCAAATGGCCGGAGTTCGGAGGAGAAGCGGATTTTCCCCGCCTTGGGTCAGGGGTTGTCGCCCAACGCTGAATGTCCTCGCACGCCTTCAGCGTGCGCGCTCTAAAGTAGGTCGTTAACCCCGAGTGGCTCGCTCAACGCTCGCTCACTCGGGGCTAAGTTCCCTCCACGCCTACGGCGTGCAGACCTACAGCCCGAAAGGGCTGGAAGGAAATTAGCGCCGGGTTGACCGAAGCGATACCCGGCGTTGAAGTTTTCCCAGTCCGCTCGCACGCTGAAGGCGTGCGAGGCCATTCAGCGTTGGGCAAAAGTCCCTGGTCAAAGCGGGGTGGACTCGACATCAAGAAAATGCCGCGAAGCTTCCTCACAGGAAGCGCGCGCATCAGCCCGGATAGAGCCGTAACGCCGGCAACAATATTGCGTCGTCGTTTTAGCGAGCGGAGTACTGACGGAAGAGCGATGTCTTGCCGTCGGCATCAAACAGCAGAACGGAATATGCCTGGCGCGTCGTACCCGCTTCCATTCCGGGCGAGCCGATTGGCATGCCGGGAACAGCAAGGCCCTTGGCTTTAGGGCGTTCCTTCAGGAGGCGATGGATTTCTTCCGCAGGAACGTGTCCTTCGATCGTGTATCCATTGACAACCGCGGTGTGACACGACTTCAGATTCGAGGGGACGCCGTTCGTGCGTTTGCGCTCATCCATGTTTTCCACGACGTTGACCTTGACCTGAAATCCGTTGGCCTCCAGGTGTTTCACCCAGACGCTGCAGCAGCCGCAAAAGGCGTCTTTGTAGACCGTCACCGATGGTCCGGCTGCGAACACCTGCAACTGCGCAGCGAACACCTGCAAGTACAGTGTGAAGCCCACGGCAAGCAATCCTGTGAGGACCAGTCGAAAACGCATCCAGTCACCCTCCTGAAGGGAATATACCAGAGCCGGGCGTCGAGTGTTGAGACGGGATCGGGGGGGTAATGAACTTCAGTCGAGTGGCCGGTCAGCTGTTCTGGAAGTTGAGATGTGAAGCGACTTGCCCGTCCGATGACCGTTCACCGGGGTTTTGCAGGCGACAGCAATTCGTCGCGAAGGCGTTTCGCGTCGGACGGCAACAGCCATTTGTCTTTTACGAGCTGATCGATCTTCTCATTGACCTTGGCCGCGTAGTTCTTGGAAGAACCATAAAGCGTCTCGAGGCGACTCCAGTCAAACGCCACCTTGTATCCGATGTTGCGGCACGTGCCTTGTCCCGGAGAGTGTGTGTAATAGGTCGCGACCGGCACATCCAAGTGCGGGCTGCGGATTCCACCAATTCCGTTTCCGTACTGATCCGCGGCGACAGTCGCTTGAGGCGTGCCGGGATCTTTGACCGTCATCCGTTCGACGCGGGGCGGCGCCGTGCCGTTACGAGCCCACTGGTCGATGTTATAGAACGCCGCATTCATCGCGACCTGAAACACCGGCAGTTCCAGAAGTCCGATGACCGGAGCACCGCAGGTATATGTGAGCGGCCAGTTGCCTGGAAGCGCATCCTCACCGGATTTTGTCTGGTCCTCCATGACCGGCATGTGCTGGTAATAGCGAATATCCATACGAGGAGCGGCGGCGACTTCGTACCAACGGAAGCGATCGTTGGGCGCATCGCTGTCTTCACGCCGAAGCGCATAGGCTGCCGGCACATCACCTTCAGGGACCATGCGAATCACCGGCACGCCCACATTTCGAGTCATTCGCCGAGGATCGTTTGCGCCTGGCGCCGAGCCGCAGCGGCTGATCGCGGACGGAGTCGGGTTCGCTTGAATCACGAACCCATCGAACACTTTTGCGACCGGTTGTATCGCATGGGCGTAGGTAACGATCTCGCCTGTGTGCGACGTGCCGTAAACCCTTTGCGCCCGGAAGCCGGCGATCGGACTATTCGCGCTCTTCAACGCCCCCGCGACTTGCGTGAAAATGTCGAACTTCAATCCTTCTTCACTCTCAGACCTGGCGTTTGCGGGTCCACACGATTCGTTCGGAGTCGGATTCGGCATCGAAAGGGATGAATAACGCGCGGCGTTAAACTTCTTCAGCGCCTCGATCGCATTAGGGCTCTGAGTCACGCCAACCCACGCATCTCCGTGATCCGTGAAGTACTCATGCGACGTGCCCCACATGAATGCCCAGTCCCACTCTCTGGCGCCCTGGAACGGCTCCAGGATCACATTGCCGCTGAACCTTGTTGCAACGGCAGGACGCCGGACGAGAATCCGCGTGGTATATGGAGCATTCGGAGTTTTGACCTTCACAATGCCGTCCCCGGCCCACTCATAAACATTGGCCGTACCGCTGACGATGTATTCCTCTTCGATATATCCGGCTTTTTGAAGATCGACAACGGCCTCAACGCGATTCGCGGACAAAAAGGCGTAGTTGTTCTGAGCGGATGGAACCGGCCCCGTAAATTTCGCCGCCGGGCCCGGTTGCTGCGCCGAAGCGTTGTTCGGAACGCTGCACAGCAGAATCGCAACTGCCACGACAAGAGTTGCACTTGTGCCGAGAATTGATTTCATGAGCACTGATTATTCGCACTACAAACGAAAATCCAAGGTTTTTGCGGGAAGAAAGAGCGGCAACAAGTGCGGTCCACGTTGACAATCCTTCCTACCGGAAACAATAATCCGTCCACATTTACAGATCGGTTTCCAATTTTTCTGGCGGCGCGGGAGGTATTCATGAAGCGCGTTCAACTGCTGTTCACCACGGTAGCGTTTCTGTTGGTGTCGTCAACCGCATTCGCGCAGGCTGGTAACGCCAGCGTCGGCGGTTTTGTTCAAGATGCTTCACAGTCGGTTATTCCGGGCGTCACGGTGACGGCGGAAAACGTTCAGACGGGCATCATGACCGCGGCCATTACCAACGAGACCGGGACGTATACCATTCTGAGCCTGCTGCCGGGAACCTACCGGCTGACGGCCGAACTGCCGGGATTTCGCCCGCAAACCTACAACAATGTGCAATTGGGCACGGGCGTACTGGCGCGCTACAACTTCACGCTTCAGGTCGGCGCACTGACCCAGGGCATCGAGGTCACCGCGGACTCGGTGGCGTTGGTCGCACAATCCTCTGCGACCATCGGTCAGGTGTTGCCGGAAGCCCAGGTGCGCGATCTGCCTCTTGTCGGCAATCGAGTGCTGGATTTGATGCGTGTGATGGGCGGCGTACGCGGCGATCCGGGATCGGAAGCGGCGACGTTCGCCGGAATCAACGCCTCTATGGTGAACACGACACGCGATGGGTTGAGTGTGTCCGACAGCCGCTACCAGAACGGTGTGTTTAGTACGACCGTGATCAATCCCGAGATGGTGGGAGAGATGCGCGTCATTCTGGCGCCGGTCGATGCAGAACTGGGGCGCGGCAACGGACAGGTTCAGATCACCACGCGCTCGGGAACCAACAGGTATTCCGGAGCGGCGGTGTGGAGCGTGTCCAATAGCGCTCTCGACGCGAATACGTGGGGAAACAACAATGACGTCGTTAATGGTGTCTGGAAGCCCACACAACCCAACTGGTTCAACCGCAACGAATATACGATCAGCATGGGTGGTCCGATCGTCCGCAACAAGACCTTCTTTTTCGGCCTGTGGGAACAGCGGTTCGAGAATCAACGATCGAACGTGCGCGCAGAGGTGCTCACCGATTGCGCCCGCAACGGAATCTTCCGGTACTACGACGGTTGGGTGAATGGGAACGCAAGCACAACAATTCTGGGCACCGGTGCCAGTCCGACGCGGCCCGTAGTGGACAGCTTCGGCAATCCGTCGACGCCGGACACCAATCCCGGTGGGAACCAGAACCCCGCGACCAATCCGTTCACCGGCCGCCTTCGCGCCTTCAGTGTGTTTGGTCCGCTGGCCAACACTCCGACGAAACCGGATTGTTCTGACGCCGTTGTGGCGGGCACACCCTGGGACGCCTTGCGCACCGGTCCAGACAGCACGGGCGTGATCAGGAAATACCTGGACGCGATGCCCAATGCGAACCGCTTTGATGGCGGCGATGGGTTGAATACTGCGATTTATCAGTGGCAGCGTGGATCGCGCAGCAACGGCGGCGCCGCTTCGGCTTTAGGCACGAACACCGACACGGATCGCAAGCAGGCGAACATGCGGATCGATCATAACTTCAACACCAATCACAAGGCGGCAGTGAACTACAGCTACGAGTGGACCGATGGCGACTACGTGCTCTCACCGTGGCCCAAAGGTTATCCCGGTTACAACAAGCGCCGCCCGGCGGTCTTTACCACCAGCCTGACGTCAACGCTGAGCGCCAATATGTTGAACGAAGCCCGGTTCGGCTGGCGCAAGAACCAACTCGTCATTTACCCGGTCTTCGAGCGGCCCGACAACGAGGAGGCACGCAAGGCCGGTCAGGACCTGCTGCTGAAAGGCGGTCAGGGGTTCCCTCTCTCCTTCACGCCCAACGTTGTTGCCGGAATGAATCCCGCGGCGTACCTGTGCCAGACGTTTGCCGTCAATTCGGGCGCCGGCTGCGCCCAGCAGGGAAATCGCGGCCCGCTGACGACCTATGCTGATACATTGAGCTGGATTCACGGAAAACATGCCTTCAAGTGGGGCGGCGAATACCGCTCGGAATACTCGAACGGATATGCCACGCCGACCGCGCCCATTCCACAGGCGCAAGGCGGCGCCGGCAATAACCCGACGCAAGCATTCGTGAACACCACCAATTTCCCGGCCATGGTACTGACGAATCAGACAACCGCCTCGCAGTTGATGTACTTCCTGTCGGGTTCGGTGAATGTGGCGCAGCAGGTGTACTTTCTCCAGAACTCGAAAGACGTCACCAAGTGGGAAAATTATCTGTCGGGGCGCAAGATCATTGACGTGCGCCAGAACGCTTTCGCCGGCTTCTTCAAAGATGACTGGAAAATGACGCCGAGGCTGACTTGGAATCTGGGCCTGCGTTACGAATACTTCGGCGTGCCGTTTGAGAACAATGGACTGGGAATGGCGCCAGTGGGCGGCGGGATCGCATTACTGGGCGTTACGGGCCGGAATTTCGATCGATGGCTACGGCCCGGCGACGGTGGCGATCTGAATCAGCTGACAACGCCGGAGTTTGTCGGCCCTCGCACGGTGAATCCGCAAAAGTCGCTCTACCGCAACGACTGGAACAATTGGGGGCCGGCCGTCGGTTTTGCGTGGGATCTGCCGTGGTTCGGCGCCGGCAAAACCAATGTTCGCGGCGGCTATCAGATGACATTCTCGGGCGGAGGCCGCCTGGTAATCATCGACAACAACGTGTTCTCGAACCCGGGCTTCCAGAACATCCCGACCACCAACGGACCGTCTGACGGATCGTTGTTCGACCTGCGCAACGTGTCGAACTTCATTCCGGTTCCGCCGTCACGCCAGCCGGTGCAGCCCATTCTGCCGATCAAGGAAAACCAGAACGGCGCCGCTTTCGACTACAACCTGGCCACACCCTACGTTCAGAACTTCACGCTATCCGTGACTCGCCAACTCTCACGGAGAGCGGAACTGGATGTTCGGTATATCGGAACGCGCGGGCTGAAACTTGGGGGGAGCTTCAATTTGAACGTTCCCAGCGTCTTCAACAACCCGGCTCTGATGGATGCGTTGGTCCGCACGCGCCGCGGCGAAGACGTGGAACTGTTCGATCAGATGTTCCTGGGACTGAATCTGAACCCGGGCGTCGCAAATTTTGCAGCGGTGAACGGTACGACGCAGCGTGGCTCGGCGCATCTGCGTCAGAGCACCACGTTCCGGACGGCCCTGGCAAACGGGGATTTCAACACCCTGGCCACGCTGATCGATTACTTCAACGGCACGGGCACCTCGACGGTGGCGCCGTTCTCGGGATTCGACGGCGAACGCGGCCGGGTCCTGAGGCGAGCCAACAAGGGATTCAACGTGCCGGGCGGCACAGTGGTGGCCGGCGGACCTGTTGTCCCGGCCGGCCTGTTCCCGGAAAACTGGATTTCGGCAAATCCGCAGTTCAATCAGGCGAACTACTACTCGGATTCGGGAAGTTCGGTGTACCACTCGCTGCAGGTTCAGGGAACCATGAGGTCCACTCACGGTGTGAGCTTCCAGGGCACATACCTGTGGTCGAAAACGCTCGGTATTTCTCCAAGCAGCTACACCAACCCCGCGGAGCGCGAAAAGGAATACATTCTGGCGGCGAATCACCGCACACACGAATTCCGCAGCAACGGTACGTTCGAGCTGCCGATTGGTCCAAACAAGCTGCTGTTTCCCAACGCCTCAGGCTGGCTTGCCCGAGTGCTTGAAAAATGGGAGTCCAGCCTCATTTTCAATATGGCTACCGGATCTCCCAACAGCATCGCCGCGGCCAACATGCTTTATGCAAACGGCGTGGCGGATCTGGTCCAGCCGCTAAGCTTCCGCAAAGGCAAAGTGGAGTGGGGTGACCCGGCTCCCAATTTCCAGGCGACGGGAAATTACTTCGGCAGTGGAACGTACACCAAGGTAACGGATCCCCAATGCCGGGCCGTGGCTCCATCACTTACTACCTTCTGCACGCTGCTGGCGGTGCAGGATTCTTCAGGCAGCATCGTGTTGCAGAATCCTCAGCAAGGCACTCGCGGCAACGTCGGCCGGCAGACGATCGAGAACCCGGGTACGTGGGACTTCGATGCGAACATCCGCAAGTCGTTTCGGATCGGCGAATCCAAATCGCTCCAAATCCGCATCGACGCGACCAACATCCTGAATCATCCGCTGCCCTCGAATCCGTCGCTCAATCTGAATGCGACGAATGCTTTCGGATATATCGCGGATAAAACTGACGCGCATCGGCAATTCCAGGCTCAGGTGCGATTCGGATTCTAGCGGGATAGGAATCTCCCTCTCCCTCCGGGCAAAGGCTGTCTGGAAAGAAGGGGACATCGCAGGAAACCTGTTCGGCGGCAAATACTCGACGGTCCGCGATCCCCAGTGCGCGGATTCCGCGATAGTGGTGCCGTCTCTGAGAAGCATCCTGCGAAACGGCACTGGGGAGCCGTCCGGGATAACGAGACAGGCAACATCATTTTCCGGAATCCTCTTCCAGGACAGCGCGCACCTTCGGTCAAAACAACATCACGGGCCAGGGATCGTGGACGACGGACATGGCGATCTCGAAGAGGTTCCAGATCAGGGAAGGCGTCGGATTCCAGATCCGCATCGACGCCACCAACATCTTCAACCATCCGGAGCCGCTCGGCTCGGCCACGGGAATGTTTGGTCCGGCCGAAAGCGCCAACTTGAACATAAACAGCGGCACCCCGTTCGGCCAACTCCGAGAAGACGGGCAACCGGACGTTCCAGATGAAGATGCGGGTTGATTTCTGAGAGTCTTTGAGGAAACCCACATGGTTTAAAAACTAATTGACGATCAGATCGCCAATGTTGGCATTTAGGATTTCATTCTGCCGTGCCAACAGAGGTTCCTTTTTTTAGGGTCTAACATCGTCGATTGCGCGGACGCCGTACAAGAACGATTGCTTTCCACTCTTCGATCTCTGGCTGGAGCACGTGGAGAACTGCGTCGATGACTGATCGGTCAGAGCTGACTCTAGCAGAGGTCACTCCCATCCGTCAGCGTTGAGGTGCCTGACTGCCCTGACTTTACGTGCGTCGACACGCCCCGGCGCTCATTGTGGTGTTCGGACCTTTTATTTGTCCGGAACCTCCGAATCTCCAACCTCTCGTAGTGGACGCCCAACATGCGTTCTAAGAACCTCTTCAATCCTTTTCAATAGCTCAATGTCTTTGTGCCGCACGACGTCCCGCGGTTGTTTACCATTGAAATCTGCGGATAGTTCGATGTGATCATGCTTGAGTTTCGCACCGGCTAGCGTTCCGCCGTCCTCTCCGATTTCAAATTTCTCTCCTCGCGCATAGGGACGGCCCCAATCCGGTGGCCATTTAATTCCAGGTATTCTTCGCAGTTGCATATTGCCTCTCCCTTCGGTTTCGTTATACGCAGCGTGTCAATACTCTGGGTATGACTCCGGAGTTTTCGTGCCTTGGTCAATTCCGCACGGGTAGACCGAAAATTCCTAGTTTTCTGGCGGATGAGCGTTGGCTAGTGCCCAAGTGGTAGGACGGAGTTTCCAAAACCAGGTATCTGTGCCCCCGAGTTGTCCGCAGTGAATGCTTTGCTCTAGTTAACGGATTAAGTCAATGATGGCTCTCACAAGACGTAGATCTTTTCCGAGATCGCTTATTGAAAGGTTCGAACAACTAAAACGCCGACGTGCGCCACAACGGAGATGGGCCTCGTTTGAGAAGCTGATTTCTGAAGTACTGACTCGCGATGGTTTTAAAGTCACCCTTAATGCGGGAGCAGCAAAGCCGCGCCAGACAGATCTCTTCGCTATGTCTAACAATTTGTCGTTGGTTGTCGAAGTCAAGTGGCAAACGAGGAAATTGGATGTCGCTGACATCGCATCCATGCGGGACCGACTCAGGCGTGTTCCGGCCGACATTGTCGGATTGATTGTGAGTGCTTCCGAATATACGGAGCCCGCGTTGGCGGAAGTTCAGACGGATCGTACCAGAGAAATACTTTTGGTGACCCCAGCAGAGGTCAACGCACTTTTCGCCGAAGATCTCAATGCCCTGCAACTCGTCCAGCGCAAGCGAGAAGCGCTTCGAAGAGATGGGAAGGTTTGGTTCCATCAACAGCGCCATCGATCGAAAAGGCTTCGGCTTCCGAAGACTGATCGAAAGATTCTCAACCTCGACGGCTCGGTCGTCCCCTCTATCTTCGGACGTACTGAAAACGCCCACGTTCATTTCAGTCTGCAGCAGCCGGACACAAGTTGGCACACTTTTGGTACGGCAGGCGTAGCTATCGATATTCGTCTGGACGTGAATACTCCCGATGATATCCAGCACGTGCTTGAAATGATGCACGAGAGGTTTGGACTCTCGAAGGAGGGAACCTTTGCGATCGAACAGATTACCGGCGCTTGGCTAGGCATCGGTGCGTCGGACTTCGTGCGGGAGATCAAAGCACGCGATCGTCGCTATCGTGAGCATACTTTGTCCTATGTCCATCATTCCGAGCATCTTAGCTACTTTGATTCTTTGAGAGACGGGTGGCTTTTGCTGCTGGCTCGCCAAGCTGCAGGTTCGTCTCGCCATAGAAACTCCATAGACAGTGGTCAGTTGTACATTCAATTACCTGGGGTGCCGGTTGACGCCAACGAATTTGCGGATCTTTGTCGGGAGTTGCGAGACCCTCATGCACGTTTCCACATTCTTAAGCGCCCTGCGGCATACCACGTTCGTCTTCGACAACCCATCAAACTAGACGTCCGCATGCATATCGTTGAGCCTTCGTCTGGCTGGATTTGTGCGCTGGGCGTTGCTAACCCTTTCTTCAGATCTAAGAAACTTCCGAAAGAACTGACTGAGGAGGGCGATGCTCCGTTTCATTCCATCGGCGAATGATCGGCGACAATTAAAACTCCCGGCCGTATTGCCTCACCAGGGAATGTTACTGAATCAAGTGATTGTCGTCCCCATTTGATTTGAAGTTCATTTAACCGTCGTCGAGCTTGTGGTAACTGTGGAAAACCCAGCAGGGG
>Ga0137465_1000155_pt1 | contig 50701 bp, 45 predicted proteins | sample EasRivERMGT828_2_FD_104906 | JGI IMG/M metagenome (GOLD analysis project Ga0137465, IMG submission 104906) | Soil microbial communities from meander-bound floodplain in the East River, Colorado, USA - East River MetaG ERMGT828_2 | ecosystem: Environmental > Terrestrial > Soil > Floodplain ... | reverse complement strand
GTATGAAACTAAGTTTCCAATTCAACTTGGTGAATAACTAGTCATCGTTCATCGTTGTTCGCGAGGACCGTAGCCGTTTGCAAGGCGTGGAGAAGCCATGGCTCGCATGCCCCCGCATGCCCCGCCGCCGAAGCATTAAGTGCTTTACAGCTTCACACTCAATTCGCCACTATTTTCCACGTGTCCGTCAATGTTTCGCAAACCGATCGGCGCGGCGGCCCGGTCACTACTGAGTTTGGTTTCAGCCGCCAGATTTCCATCGACACCGCTATTCAACGGTCCCAGAACTTCCTGCTCAAGGAACAGAAAGCCGAAGGCTATTGGAGCGGCGAACTGATGGTGGATTCCACGCTGGTTTCCGACACCATCGCGTATCATCACTGGAACGGAAAAGTGGACCTGGCCTGGCAGCGCAAGGCGGTCAACCACATCTTTGCCATGCAGTTGCCGGATGGGGGATGGAACATTTATTACGGCGGGCCATCCGAGGTCAATGCCACCATCAAGGCTTATCTGGCACTGAAGCTGGCGGGCGTGCCGGTAACGGATCCACGCATGTTGCGCGCGCGGGAGATCGCCCGCAGCCTCGGTGGCGTGCCGCGCATGAACACCTTTTCAAAATTGTATCTGGCCTTGCTGGGCCTGTTCCCATGGGATTACGTGCCGACCATTCCCTGCGAGATCATCCTGATCGGAAAATGGTTTCATGTGAATTTTAACGAGATGAGTTCCTGGAGCCGCTCGATGCTGGTGCCGCTGGCCATCATCAATCATTTCAAGCCCACCCGCCCGCCCAACCCGCCGGTGACGCTCGACGAGCTTTATCCCGAAGGTTACCACGTGCGCGATCTGCGGCTGCGGCGCGACCCGCAGCGGTTTACCTTGCGCAATTTCTTCCTCTGGATGGATCGCTTTCTGAACTTTATCGAGAAGTCCAGGCTCCGCCCCTTCCGCAAGCTGGCACTGCGCAAGGCCGAGCGTTGGATGCTGGAACGCTTTGAAGGCACCGATGGGTTGGCCGCCATTTTCCCGGCCATGCTCAACTCCTTAATCGCTTTGAAGGCTCTGGGCTATCCCGAGGATCATCCCGAAGTAAAACGGGCGGAACTGGAATTGAAAAAACTGGAGCATGAAACCGAAACCAGCGTGCGGATCGCACCGTGTTTCTCCCCGGTCTGGGACAGCGCCATCGTCGCCATCGCGCTGCGTGAATCGGGAGTGCCTGAAGATCATCCTGCCCTGAAGAAGGCGGGGGACTGGCTCATCTCCAGGGAAATCCGTTTTCGCGGCGATTGGCAGTACAAGAACCCCGCCCGCGTGGAACCCAGCGGCTGGGTCTTCGAGTATAACAACAAGTGGAACCCGGACGTGGACGATACGGCCATGGTACTGCTGGCGCTGCGCAAACTTCAAACCGACAATCCGCAGCGGCGCTATGAGTGCTTCCAGCGGGGTCTGAAGTGGATGCTGACGTTCCAGTGCAAAGACGGTGGCTGGGCCTCTTTCGACAAGGATTGCACGAAGAGCATTCTGGAAAAGGTTCCCTTCGCCGATCACAACGCGATGCTCGATCCGGAATGCGCGGACATCACAGCCCGCATTCTGGAATTGCTCGGTTACGAGGGTTATCGCGCAAAGAATTCCCAGGTGAAGGCGGCGCTCCAGTTCATCCGCGACCGTCAGGAAAAGGACGGTTCGTGGTACGGGCGGTGGGGCGTGAATTACATTTATGGAACCTGGCAAGTCTTGCGTGGCTTGCGCGCATTGAACCTGGACATGCAGCAGCCCTGGCTTCTGAAGGCGCGCGATTGGCTGGAGAGCGTGCAGCGCGAGGACGGCGGGTGGGGCGAGCGCTGCAACACCTATGACGATCCCGTTTTCAAAGGACAAGGCCCCACCACCGCGTCGCAAACCGCCTGGGCGGTCATGGGCCTTTGCGCGTTCGATGATCCAGCCCGTCCCAGTATCCAGCGAGGCATGGATTACCTGACGCGAACACAGAACCCGGATGGCTCCTGGACCGAACATGAGACAACGGGCACAGGTTTCCCGCGTGTCTTCTATCTCAAATACGACATGTATCGGAACAGTTGGCCGCTGCTGGCTCTGGCCACCTATCGCTCCCTGTTAAAAGACCGCATCGATGACAAAGGGCATGTCAATGGCGCCGTGAATCATCTTGCCGAAGCGCACCAAATCCGCGGGTAAAGAAACCCCGGACGTGGCTGACGGGGAACGAACATGAGTACGAACGCAAGGGGCTTGGGCTTACTTGGCGGCCTGGAGCCAAAAGCCCTTTGAATGGAGGTTTACGCGTCATGACCATTACGTGGCCCGGTTGAAACGCCATTATGATCTGTTTCGGGAGACACTCAAACTGAAAGGCAGGTCATGAATGACACAGACACATGAAACCCAACCTCGACAAAATCGATGACGCGGTCCTGGCGTTGTTGCACCTGACAAGTTTCACCGAGGGCAATGGCGGGTTCGCCGTCACGCGGGCCTGGAAAGGCGTGATTGGGATGCCCTGAAGGTAGTAGGGAAATGCAGGACTGTTTTCGCGCTCACCTGGGCGCGGGCCCGCTGAAGGCGCTCTGTGCCTCTGCGCCTCCGTGGCAAAACCTAAGGTCCCTACTGACTTAATCCAAACTCATCAGGTGCAGCAGCGAACTGCGGATGGTGAGCGCGAGCAAATCATTGATGACATCGAGCACGATGAACTTGCGCACCTGTCCCCAGACTTCCGTTTCATAGGCTGTGCCAATGTGCAGCAGCAGTGAATTGAGCATCTCGCCGGTATCATCGCGTGCCAGGATACGCTCGAAGCCGCGTCGGACGGCTGGAAAGGATACTTGCGCAATATTTGTATGCTCCATGGTCTCCAGGGCGAGCCGAAGTAGAAGACGCATTTCCCCGGATGAAAGCCCGGTCTCTTCCGGCCCGGTTCGATTTGTGGCGCGCCTGGAGATGAGCAAGTGCAGGGCGCGAAAGCGAATTCTACGTGGTTCGAGCCAGGGTTCATGCCGCAACTGGCCGAGCACAGCACGGGCCGGATCTGCCGCGTTGCTCATACGCTCCATCAGGGGCGTTCCCATGATCCGTTCGTCTTCCCACCAACCCGGTATCTCTTCGAGCTTGCGGTGGCTTTCCCGCGCCATCTGCAAATCGAAGTCCCGCACCAGACGGATTTCTTTGTGCAGATAACTGTAATTGAGTGGAGTGAGCGCTGCTTTGCGCAGGCGAAGGGGCAAGGGCACCAAATCCGGAAGCGTGAGCGGCACTTCAAGCTTGCCACCGTGGCGTTCCAGCGCGGCGCGCATGCACACGTCCCAACATCCTTCGATGCGGGGCAGGTTCTGATGCAAATTCATCCCTGCCAAGAGTGAGACCGCGGCCGTGTGCGTCACCTCTCTGTTCAGCAGCGGAGTCAGGCCATGCCGGCTGGCAATACCATAAAGAAAGTCAAAGGCATTGATCTGCTGGCGGGCCTTCCGGGCGGACCACTCGGAAAACTGATTCAGTGTGCATTGCCAGACAACCTGTTTTTCCTGGCTCTCCATACCTCCAAGCCCGGTTTGATAGAGGGCAAACGCATAGGCGCTTTTCAGCAGCGCGCGGCCTCGCGGTCCCTTCCATTTGCCATGTTCCTGCTCCAACTCCCAGGGTTTGAGATGCGCGCAACCCCAGCCGAAATAGTCCGGGGCGACGCGATGGAGCGCGGTGAAGGCCGAAACTCCGAACCGGGACAGAATATTCGGAGAAACCTCATCAAAAAGTCTTGCCCAACGGCGAAAGGATCGGGCCGCTGCATAATTCAGTCCGCCGCTCTCGGTGAAAAGATCAGCCTCCGACGCGCGCACGCGCTCCATGACGATGCGGGCCACCCGGTCGAGCACTTCCCAAATGGCTTGATGACTATCATGACAGACGCGCTGTGGCAGGGCCGAAACTTTTCCGAGGACTTCCGGCGGCAGGTTGCCGATGCCGATCTGATCGAGGCATCGCGCCAGCACGGCGCGCCAGTCAAGCAACCCGCTCTCGCGCAGGAGCGACGGCGCAACCCGCACACCCAGGGAGAGAAACGCGTCTTCCCAATCCGTGCGCCCAAAGGCGCCGATATTCCAGCGCGGCTGGCCCTGCTCGATGGTCACGAGCCGAAGGCCATACTTTATCTGCCAGAGCGCGGCGTTGATCAGCATCTCGGCAGCACGTTCATCACTGAGTTCCTGCCGAAGGGTCAGTCGCCATGGCCGCACGGGCGGGTCTTCTCCGCGCGTAATGCCGGCAAAGGCAACCTCAGGAACGCCGCTGGAACGGATCAGACGAAACCCTGCACTTCGGAGAAGGTGACGCAGGTCGGCGTTTTCAATATCGGCACAGGTGCGCAAAGCAAATTTGTCGCAGAGCAGATAACGCAGGTAGATCGGCGCGCGCCGGTCGAAAATGAGTCGCTTCGCAGTTGAAAGGGAGTTCAGCGCCACGGGCGAGGCCGTGTGCGACAGCGGGCAGAGGAGGGATTTGGGGTAGGACCCAAGAAAGCCCTCCGTCTTGGGCCTCACGCAGTGCCAGGCCGTGAGTATGAGCAGTTCGTCGTAGTCAGGAGCTTCCTGCACGTTGGAAACGCCTGCAATGGCCGCGGCAATGCGAAAGACCTTTTCAAAGTGCGGAATGTCAAGTCCCCTTGTGCCCAGGACCTTTCCGCGCGAATTCCGATATTCGCACTCGGCCGAAGGATAGCCTTCGGAGATGACCCGGGCTTTCTCCAGCAGCGAAGCTTCGAACTCTGGCAACCGAATGCAAGCGCGCGCTTCGTCAGGATGGGTCGAGATCGTTGAAGGCACCGGCCACCCATGCCTGAAAAGCAAATTGGCTGGCGCTTGCGGCAGCGCTGATGGCTGCGGCTCGGCTGCCTGGGCGGGAGGCAATGGCAACGCTGCCTCTGCTTCGGTCCATGGATGCTCGTCGTACGAGCAGGCCGCTTGCGTTTCGTCAGAGTCGGTCCACACGGCTACGGAAAAGTTTTATCACCTCTGCCGGCGAATGTCACCTGTTTCGTGAGGGGGCGTGTTTTGAAGGGGCGTTGCCTTGCAAGTGGCTGGTGTTGAATGGCGCACCCAAAAGGAGTTGAACCTTTAACCTTCTGATCCGTAGTCAGATGCTCTATCCAATTGAGCTATGGGTGCTCCAGGTTTTGGGAATTTACAAATCGATCTCAGCACACGCAAGGGTTATTTGCCCGCTCGCCGCGCGGCAACCCTGGTTGGCCCCTTCAGAGCGAAGATATTCTTCGGCTCTCCTCCGAAGGCGGCGCCCTCGGCTACGGCGCATCTTGAAAAGTACCATCAGCCTGAAAGGCTGCACCCACCGTTTGGCTTCCCCTTTTCTCTCCTGTTCTCTTCAGCGCAGCTCCTTCTCTAGCTCGGATGGCTCTTTGAAAATCTTGCAAAGCCCCGTTGGCAATCCTTCAAAGGCCTTCCCGTAACGCTCCGACCCAGCCCTTTCATCCGTGACGTCCCGAATGAAAATACGCGCAATTTGGTTGGGATATCTGCGCGCGATGGCTGCGTAGATCTCCGGATCTTTCTCGCCGGAATCTCCGACCAGCACGAAACGCCGCTTCGGGAACCGTTCCAGCAACGGCTCGATGACACTGCGCTTGTAACGCTCCGGCGAGCGAAATAAATCGAAGAAGCTCTGGTCCTTGATTCGAAAATCTTTCAGGTGAAATGTTCCCGCAGGAAAGCCATTGGCGCGCATGAAGCCAGCCAAAGGCGTATAAAGCTGCCACGGGCTGGCGGAGACGTAATGGAATTTTGCGTCCGCCGAATTGCTCCAGGCCTGATAAACAACCGCCATTCCGGCCACCGGCTCAAATGGTTTGTAAAAGGTGTTTCGAAGCAAGGCACGCCGGTCCAGCACCTGACTGACTTTGATTGTGTCATCAATGTCCGAGATAATCGACAGCCCTGTCTCCGGCATGAGATGAATGGCGCCCCCAACCGAATCCACATCTTTATTCAGCGACACCGTCTTGAAGACGAGCAGGCCGTTGGTAACAGCGGAACGGTGGCGCAACGTTTGAAATTCGGCCTCACCCAGGTCGAGACGGCCTTTGAAATGACCGTTGGCCGCCGAAGCTGCCAGCTTCTTCGTTTTGTCGCCAAGCCGAATCGAAACTGTCTTGCGACCCTCATTGTCCGCCAGAAACAACTGCATCCGCTGGGCGAATATTTGCGCTTCCAGCGGGCTCATCGGCTCCTCGCCGATTCCGAGGAGACTGCCCAGAATCCGTGTGGACGTCGGATGCTTTCCTGGCTCGCAAACCCAGCCATGGATGTCCACCTTCCAGCCATTCTTCGTTTGCTGGGCCAAGGTCGGGAAGAAAATCACTACCTCGTCACGCTTGACTTCCGAGCAAGGCGCGATGCCGATGCTGGCGAGAAGCCAAAAAGTAATTCTGGGGAGAAGTCGAGACATCGGTGGCCGGCTATCGATCCGTGCCAGCGCGGAGCTTTGCGTCCAGACGGGCCAGCACTTCGCGACAAATCTCCACGGCCGCGTTTGGTTTGCCCAACGCCCGCGCAGCGCTGGCCATTTCCGTCAGCCTGGACGAGCCCAGAAGTTTTTCCAACCGATACGGTAAATCCTCCACTCGATTAGCCTTGGCAGCGGCGCCGTGCCCGAGCAGGAAATCACTATTGGCTGCTTCCTGGCCGGGAATGGGATTCAAAACGAAAAGGGGCTTGCCCATCGCCAGCGCTTCCGAGCTGGTCAGCCCGCCGGGCTTGGTGACGATCAAATCCGCCACGGCCATCAACTCGTGCATGTTAGTCACAAAGCCGAGGACATGCGTCGGATGCTTGCGCTCCTGCACGGCGAGTTCGCGGCGCAACTCTTCATTACGACCGCAAACGACGACCACTTGCACCAACCGCTCCAGTTTATTCAACTGTTCCAGGATCTCCGCGACGGGTCCCATTCCGAATCCTCCGCCCAGGACGAGCAGAACGGGAAGATCATCCCGCAGGCCCAGCCGTTTTCGCACCTCGGCAGGCTGCGGCTCGACGGAGAACTTTGCGGATACGGGAATGCCTGTAACCACCACGTCCCGGGCTTGAACGCCCCTAGCCACCAGCCGGGCTTTCGTCTCCTCCGCAGCCACGCAATACAAATCCACTCCCGGTTCCATCCAAAGGGCATGGGCTTCGAAATCCGTCACGATGCTTACGGTCAATGGCGGTGGGTGACGCGGCGTCTTGTCCTTGAGACGCCCGATGATCTCCAGCGGCATGTAGTGCGTGCACAGAACCGCTTCGGGTTTGGACTTCTTCAACTGTTTCACGAATTTGTTTGTGACCAGTTGTGTGATGCCGCGGCGAAACCGCCGCAGCTTGCGGGCGAGGGCGGGATTGTCCGTCTTCTTGAAAACATGCGCCCAAAGCTCCGGAGCGTGTTCGACCACTTTGACGTAGCTCTCGACGTAAACCTTTCGATAGAGCCGAGGCGTGAAATCCAGCACATCCAAACGCTCAACCAGATCGCGCGGACGGAGCGAACGCCAGACTTCTTCCAACGCGGCAGCGGCTTGCAGGTGTCCGGCTCCAGCAGTGACGGTGGCGATGAGTATGCGCATAGGCCGTTGTTGATGGGCTCCTAACGACTGGTGTTAAAACACAGGGTTTCAGTGAGCAGGAACCGCCTCGCCAGCCAGTTCCACTTCCGCCTTCCTGGGCGGATGAAAGAAGGCCAGCAGCAGGAACGCCGCGAACAATGCGAAGCCCATCGGCACCAGGAACAAACCGTGGAAATTCGTGACGCCATCCTGCGTGAAGACCTTCTGGATGAGATAAGGGCAGACCGAATTGGCGACGAGCGCGCCGATGCCCAGAATCATCACGTTGAACAACCCCTGGGCGCTGGCCCGGGCGTCCTTCGGAAAGTATTCATCGACGAAGATATAAACCGTGGCGAAGAAGAACGCGTAACAAATGCCGTGAAGCACTTGCACCAGAATGATGAATTCCTTTTGCTGCGGAAAGAAGGCATAAACCGCAAAACGCGCGGCGTGTCCGAGGATGCCCACAATCATCGTCGTCCGCCAACCCAGGCGTTTGAGGGTCGCGCCCAGGATGAACATGGTGAGGATTTCGGCGACCTGGCCAATGCTCATCACGGGCATGATCCAGTTGCCCGGGATGCCTACGGTCTGACTGCCCAGAAACGTCCCGGTCCAATTGAAGTAGCAATTATGCACGAATGCATCCAGGAAAGTCACAAGCCAAAGCACAAGCACGAAGGGGTGCCGCAACAGTTTGCCCGCTTCCAGCCAGGCAAAGCGATCCCCACCCGAGGCAACTTTCTTTGGCGGCGTGTGCGGCAGTATCAGACTGAATGCCGCCAGGACAAGCGAGGCGACCCCGGCGACGATGTACGTCCAGCGCGTTGCGCTCTGAAGCGCCTCGCCGGTCAACCCGGACGCGAGCACGGTGCCGAGCCAATTGCCGAAGCCTTGCGGATTCGCGGCGCTTACTTTGGCCCAGTCCACCAGAATAAAGGTGAACGGCCACGCCGCCAGAATCCAACCGATGGTTCCACCCATGCGCACGATGCCAAACTCCTTTTGCGGGTCCTTCATGTTCGCAAAGGCGATGGAATTCGTGATCGAAATCGTCGGCACATAAAGCAGGCAATGCACGAGCATCAAGCCAAAGAACGGCCAGAACTGCCGCGTGAACGCCAATCCCAGCATGGCCAGTCCGCCGACCAGATGGCTGAAGGCGAGAAATTTCTCGGCCGCGAAATGACGATCCGCAAACTGGTTGCTGAAGAACATGCCCACGATAGCCGCGATGGGAAACGCGTTCAGAACCCATGACTGCTCGGCAGGCGTGAATCCCAGGCTTGGAAGATAACTGAAGATCAAAGGCAGCCACGCTCCCCAGATGAAAAATTCCAGCACCATCATGAAGAACAGTTTGAGGCGGATCGTTTTGTTCATAGGTATGCTGGGCGCCGAAGGTAATCAGTAATCAGTAATCAGTAAACAGTAATCAGTAAGCGACTTACCAATCACTGATCACTGATCACTGATTACTGATCACTGCTTCCGTACGGTTGCCAAAGCCGGGATTCATGCCTAAGCTTCCGGCATGCGAACGGCATTCAAAGAATGGGCCGTTATCGTCGATGCCTTGGGCCGCGGCGAGCAAATCATCATCCTGCGCAAAGGCGGCATTAGCGAAGGCAAAGCCGGTTTTCAAGTGGAGCATCCGGAGTTCTTGCTCTTTCCAACCTTGTTCCATCAACAGCGGGAATCGGTCGTGCCTTCCGCGCAGGAGCGCTTCGATGAAATGGCGCCGCACTTTCCGTCAGCCGGCCAATTGCGACTGGAGTTCTTTGCCAAGGTAGTCGCGTGGCAGCGTCTCGACTCACTCGAAGCCGCCGAGCGTTTTCGTGGCCAGCACGTGTGGCGCGATGAAGTCATCGCGCAGCGTTTCGACTGGAGCCGAGCGAAAAACATTTTCGCCATAGCCGTGAGGGTCTTTCGTCTGCCCCACGCGATCCAGTTGCCCATGTTGCCGGCCTACGGCGGCTGCAGGTCCTGGGTTGAAGTGGAAACAGAAGTCGATACCGATGCCGGCGAGCCCGTGCTGAACGAGGAGCAATTCGCCCAAAAACGACGACGCTTCCAGGCCGCGTTGGAAAGCGCCACGGCCATATGAATCTCCCACCCTTGATCCTCGCCTCCGTCTCGCCCCGCCGCGCGGAGTTGCTCCGCCAATTGGGGCTGCGATTTCAGATCCTTCCAGGCCGGGCAGAGGAAATTCAGGCCGAGCATCTGACCCCACACGAAATCTGCCAGCTCAATGCTTATCGCAAGGCCAGTGTGGTCGCGAAGCAGCATCCCGACGCGCTGGTCCTGGGCGCCGACACCATGGTTTGTCTGGGCACGCAGGTCTTTGGCAAGCCCCGCGACATGAACGATGCGCATCGTATGCTGGCCAAATTGCAAGGGCGCACGCACGAAGTTGTAACCGGTGTCTGCCTCATTCATCTGCGCTCGCATCGCCAAAAGATATTTGCCGTGAGCACCACAGTCACTTTCCGCCATTTGCACTCCGATCAAATCCGGCGTTATCTCGCGAAGATAAATCCGCTCGACAAAGCCGGCGCTTACGCCATCCAGGAGGAGGGCGATCTACTCGTGAAACAAATCCACGGTTCGTTCAGCAATGTGGTTGGGTTGCCGTTGGAGCGGTTGAAAGAGGAACTGGAACGGTGGAGACACCCTGGGCGTCGGAAGGTTGAAGCGTCTCAAGAGCGCCCTGCCGCCCCACGGCTCTAAGGCGCCTCCATGCAGTAAAGGAGCGCGGACGTCTCGTCCGCCCGACTATCAGAGCGGGCTGCTTGCGCCAAATGCCTGCCCCACCCAAGCCAATTCACTGTTTGATGAAAGAGTTTCGCTTGAGGCAATTATTGCTGGAGATGGAATCAGGCTGGTCATTTGCAGGTTCGGGCGGACGAGACGTCCGCGCTCCAATTGCATCGTCCGTAAGCTAAGGCGTGGCGCCGGCCAACTCCTGCCACAAATAGGCTCCCAGCTTCATCCCGCTGGCAAAGCAATCGAGGCTGAACTTCTCGTTGGGCGCGTGAGGATTATCATCGGGCAACGCCAGACCCAACAGCAGGCTGTCCGCAGCCAGAATCTTTTTGAACTCGGTCACAATCGGAATGGAGCCGCCTTCGCGCATCAGGACGGGCTCGCGCTCAAAAGCGCGGCGCAACCCGCGCAAAGCGGCCTGGGCCTTGGGACTGGTGGGCGAGACCAGATACGGTTCGCCGCCGTGACCGACGGTCATTTCCAGTCGCACGGTCGATGGGCAGATTTTTTTGAGATATTGCCCGACGAGCCGGATGATACGCGCCGGCTTCTGCTTGGGGACAAGGCGCATGGTGATCTTGGCGCGCGCCCAGGCGGGAATGATCGTCTTGCTTCCCTCACCCTGGTAGCCGCTGGTCAGGCCATTGATTTCAAAAGTCGGCCGCGCGCTGCGTTGTTCCACAAACGTATAACCTCGTTCGCCAAAAAGTTTAGGCACGCCCAGAAGCTTGCGGTAGGCGCCTTCGTTGAACGGGAAGCGGGCCAGTTCTCTGCGCTCTGAAGCGCTCAGCGGCAAAACATCATCGTAGAATCCGGGGATGGTGACGCGACCATTCTTGTCGCGGAGCCTGGCAAGCAATTGGCACAAGACCATCGCGGGATTGTCCACCGTGCCGCCGAAGATGCCTGAATGCAGATCGCGCGAAGGCCCGTGCAACGTGACTTCCACAGCAGCAATTCCGCGCAGTCCGTAGGTGAGCGCCGGATGTTTAGGGCCGGGCATGCCCGTATCGGAAATGACCACCGCATCGCAGCGGAGTTCAGCGAGGTGCTGCTTCAAGAATGCGGGCAAACTGACGCAGCCAATCTCTTCTTCGCCTTCAATCAAAAAGGTAAGGTCGCAGGGCAGCTCCGTGCCGGTCTTCAAATAGGCGGCCACCGCCTTCAAATGGGCGAAGTGTTGTCCTTTGTTGTCACACGCGCCCCGCGCAAAGAGGGAACGGCCTTCGAGACGCGGTTCAAAAGGCGGCGACCGCCACAACTCGAATGGCTCCGGGGGCTGGACGTCGTAGTGGCCGTAGATGACAAAGTGAGGGCGACTGCGCGTCCGCTCGCTAAAGGTCCGGGCCAGAATGACGGGATTGCCCTCCGTCGGACAAAGCTGCGCGTGCAAGCCGATCTGTTCGCAATGTGACCGCAGCCATTCAGCGCAGGCGGTTAAATCCTTTTTGTGCTGCGGTTGGGCGGAGACGCTTGGGAAGCGAAGATATTCGCAAAGTTCCTGTACGAACCGCGCTTCATTTTGCTTCAGGTAATCGAGAACAGCTTGCACCGGGATTGTGTAGCAATGCTGAAGGAAAGAAGCAAAGCGTAGATTCCCTCTCCCCCAGCGCGGGAGAGGGTGCCCGAAGCGGCGCCTACTTCTTCGGTTTGGGGATGAAATCGAATGGATTCAACTTTGCCGGCGGCTTGTTAGTGGCGGGTTGATTCGTATTCACATTGGGCGGCTGATTTGTCGCAGCCTTGTTGCCGGACAAAACATTGCCAAGACCTTGTAACAAACCGCCGGTCTTTTCGTTGAGCCCCGGCACGTTTTCGATCACTTTCCCCGCGATGGATGCCGCCAGTGCGCGCTCATTGATGTCCGCCTTCGGATCGCCAAGTGTGCCGGCCACCTGGAGGAAGTTGGGCATTTTCACATACGGGGCGTCGGGTGGCGCGTTGGCTGGCAGCATCCCAATCTTTTGAGCCAGGGAGCGGCGCAGATAAAACTCGACCGGCCAGTTTTTAAACGGCGAATTGGTCAACACCTCGGAGATGGGCATCTCGCCCGCCGTGGTCATCACGAAGGCCGGGCTGACCAGATTCAGCGTGCTGACCTTGAGTTTGCCATTGCCCATCTCGCTGGCCACGGCCACCCAATTCAACGGGCTGTCGAGCAAATCAGGCGCTCGCAACAACACGGAGATGGGAGTGAGGAAGCGTTTCAGCCGCGGGCTCACGACCTGGATGTTCGCGTTGGTGAACGTGAAGTTGCACTGGCCGTTCAGGTTCTTTTGCAAGCTTGCGCCCGTCGTCCCGGCGCCTTTGAGTTGCACGTTGAGCAACGTGTCGCCTTTGTACATCCCCTTCTTATCCGGCATGAAACTGTTGGCCAAAGGCTCCAATGGGATCCTGTCGCCGCTCATCGAAATATCGTATCGATACCCGGGCACGCCGAGATCGACGTCCAGGGTGGCCTTCACTGGCGCGCCATTCAGGGCCAGTTCAAATGTCGGCATGCTGATCCGGCTTCCTTCGATCTTCTCGGCGACGTGCAAATTAGTGATGGCAATTTCCCGCAAATAGAAGCGTCCGACATTCACATCCATGGTCAATGTTCGGATGGGCAGTTTGAGCGCCTCCGGTTCCTGGTTGCCCGGCGGCGGTTGAGGCGTGGCGGGCGCTGTTGGTTGCGGCGAAGCTTTTTCCGCAGTGGCCTTCGGTTTTCCTGCGAAGAGATCGTAGTAAGGTGTAACGTCCAGCGATTCCGCCAACAGCTTCAACCCACCTTCGATGGCGTTGGTTTTCGACATATCCACTTTGCCAGTCAGTTGAAGTTCGTTCTTCGCTCGCGCTGTCGGCGTTAGCGTCACCTGGGCCTGGCGCAGATCCAACACTTGCTTGTTAAGAGAACTGTCGAGCCGCAGCTTCGCCTCCAGTGGCGTTTCCGGAAACTGCTTTCCCGGATCGCTGACCACGAGTTTGGCCATCTGCAAATCAGCCTTGATGGCTGACTCACCCCGCGCATCATAGCGGGCCGTTGCGGTTGAATTGATGGAAACGGAAACCAGTTTCTTGTCTCCCAGCATCGATTCCAGAAAAGGGCGCAGCCCGTTTTGATTTACATCCACGAGCTTGAAGGTCAATTCGCCGGATTGCTTTTCGAGGTTGTAGTTGCCGCTCAGGTCGAAGCTGCCGCCGGCATTGGCGCCTTCGCGCAGAGTCCCCGACACCTTGCGGATCTGCACTACTTGATCGGTCTTCTCGACATCGAGGTCAGTGCCGACGCCAAAACTGTTAAATTGGTATTCGCCGTAGCGGCCCGTCAACCCGAGCAGCGTCAAATTACCGGTAATGTTTTGCGTCGTCTGCTTTTGAATCACGCGCCCCTTCAAATGGACGGTCCCGGCCGTGATACTGGTGTCCGGCTGGGCCATCATTTGGAAAAGCCTCGCCAATACGGCCTCGAAGGTGACCTGAAGGTCCGCCTCCCTGGTTTGCGCATCGAACTGGCCCGAACCGGAGATCAATAACATGGGCGGCCCCTGCTGCGCCACTTGCAGTCGGTAATCACTCAGATGGATCTTCTTCAAATCGGTCGCCTGGGCTTTCGCCTGCAGCGTTACACTGGCCTGTTTGATCTCGTTGGCGCCAAGCTTCGCCGTCAGACCATCGATTTGCGAAGAGATGTCCAATGCAAGCTGTTTGCCCGATTGCTGTGAAAGCAGATTCACCGTCAGGCCGACATTGCCTGCGGGAGCGATGTCACCGGCGAAGGCCTTCCAATGAGCCAAATTCAAATCTGTGACGGTGAGTTTGAGCGCCGAGTCACCCGTGCTCGCGCTGGCGCCGCCCCAGCTAACGATCATCGGGCTGGTCAACTCGGCCCGCAACACCGTTTTTTGATTCTGCACACCGAGCAGATTGATGGCCTGCAAGCGCGCGGACTTAGCTGTCTGATTCAGAGCAACATTGTAGCCGAACTGCAAATCAAGCGGCGGAGTCGTTTGCCCCTCGCGCGTCAGACTCACCTTTGCGGCATTCAGTTGGCCGACGGCCGTGATGGCCTGACCGGCCTCGGCCAACTCAATTTGATTGGTGGCGTTGATTGTGGTCGTGCCGAAATCAATACCGCTGGCCCCGCCCAGCAGGTTCAGCACCTGGCGGTCGATGGCAAGAATTTGCACGTTGAGGCGCCCTTCCGTTTTGGCCATATCAAACGGCCCACTCACCAGGACCTCGCCCAGTTTCGCGCCCGACTTTTGAAAACGCAGGGCGACCTGCTTGATTTCTGTGGGCGTGACCTCGCTTTGCAGAGTCGCGTTCAGCCCGGCGACTTCGTTGAACGAGCCGCTGGCCTTTTCCACCGTCAGCTTTGTCTCGCCTGACACCGACGCCGGCTTCAAATCGCCAGCAAGAGAGAGGGAAAGATTGCCAGCGACTTTCGCCACCAACAGACCGTTCGTGCCCGGTGACGGCGGATTGTTATCGATTCGGATATCAGCCGCCACAGCAAGCTTGGCCGTCTGTCCATTTTTCACGTTCTCCACCGCGATGTTCACGTTCGACAATTCGGTCAGATCGCGCTGGCCATTCTTATGGATTTTCACCATGCGGACCGTGGCGTTGTTCAGCGCGAATTTCTTCAGATCGACCTGAGGTGGTTCGGACGGTTTGGTCGGCGAAGGTTTGGAGGGTTTTGCGCTTTCCTCTGTCTTCTTTTCTTTGAGGATCGGGTCCAGGTTGCTGGTGCCATCGGCGTTCTCAATGATCTGAACCAGCGGTGAAGAAATACTAACTTCCTCCACCTGGATATTCCCGCCAAGAATTTCCCGCAGGCCATAACGCGCGCGCACCTCCTTAACGGTCAGGAGCGGCTCAGCGCCGGTCGTTTGAACCTTCAGGTTCCGCAACACGACCTGGGAAAATGGTTTGATCGACGCGTCATCCACTGTGATCCGGGCGTTGAGAGCCTGGCCCGCTTTGGGAAGAACCACGCCTTTGAAAAAGGCCGCGCTGGTAACGACGAAATAAGCGGCTATCAGCAGCACGAACAGTCCAGCGCCGATCCAGAGCAGTCGCCGCAGCCAACGGCGCCGTTTCGGGGAAGTAGCAGTTGTGTCAGCCATAACAAATCCTGAGTTTATCTCGACACGATTTTCCAGAGCGACTGCGCCGTTCCATCGGCCAGCCATGCATTTTTAGACTACTGACATCGTGCAACGCTTTCAACAGAGAACGGCTCAATGATTTACAGCTGACAAAAGCCGAGTCCGGCATGCCTAAAGTGGGTCTTCACCGTCCTCGCCTGGAGGTTTGTGCGTATTTCCGTCCCCATGGCCCCGGACAACAATGCCATCATGCAAGACACCTATGTTATTATCTGGGTCGCCAGAGACAAAGACCGCTCCGGCGTTGGAAAAAAGCGCTTAACGAAAGGCGAAGCTGAAGCATTGGCTGAGGAATTGAACGCGCATCATCGGACGTTCCTGCATTGCGCCCTGGATACGGCCACTGAAGACCCGGCAGCCGCCTTGCTGGGCCTGCGGAAATCACTTTCCAGGGTCAATGACAAGCTCGAGCCGTTACCGGAGTTCGGATCTGTGCAAGCGGCGGACGTCGAGGCGCCGGTTTGGGAGGACGCCAAGGTGCCTGAAGTTGTCGCGCCATCAAAACGAGATTCACTGATCCAGGCAGCGTAGCTTTGCCTGCGCAAGTTGTCCCCGAGCAAAGTCGCCTGAAGGCGTCCTGCTTTTCGATCCCTTTGTTCCAACGGCGCGCGTAAACGCGATACCTGTATCCTGGGCGCGTGCCAAAGCATATTGCTACCGGCCACCCCGATAACCGCCGCCGCCACGGCCGCCACGAGGACCCCCGCCGCCGCCGGGCCGCTCCTCACGTGGACGCGCCTCATTGACGGTCAAAGCCCGCCCCTTAAGATCCTTCCCGTTGAATATGGAAATGGCCTTTTTGGCGTCCTCTTCTGCTGCCATTTCGACAAAGGCGAAGCCACGAGAACGGCCAGTGGCCCTATCCTGCATGATGTTCACGGAACGAACCACTCCCGCTTGTCCGAATAAATCCTCCAAATCATTTTCCGTCACATCAAACGATACATTTCCGACGAATAGCTTTGTGCCCATAAAAGTTTTTGTGCATTGATCTGCCACCGTGAACGTTCCCACCATGGGATTTCAAAAATCGTCCTGCTCCCACGAGCACGATGGACGGTCTTCCGGAATCACGACGCATAGCTGCAACAGCGGGGCCATTGAAGACGGTAAGGTCCGCAAGTGGAAGCAAAAAACGCCATCGGCCGGAAGCATTCGTCTCACGCGGTTGACACCTGACAACGTCCTCCTGTCTTCCAAAAGGCCGAACCTCGTGACACCACTGGAAGAATTGCCCAGGAGATTATGGTCACGTCACCGGCGTTTTGGAACTGTCGCCACCCGGAATTTGCCCCTTTCGCTGCGGGCCGAGGAAATTGGGCTGGCGGGATCGCAGCCAATGGTTTGCCCGCGTCTGATATTTCATTTCGCCCCCCAGGCTCCCGTAACGTCACGTCTTGGAAGGAGCTGCCGACTGCCATAGCTCTCGAATGTCGGCCTGAAGGGCGTTGAGGGCCGCATCCCCAGCCCCGGATGAAACATGGGCGCAGCGTACTTTTTCGAGCATGCGATTGCGCGCGTCCGGAGAAAGATTCGACAGCAGGGCTTCCAATAGCACATTTTTTTCCAGCAGCTCCTGCCGCGACTGATGATGACTCACGGCCACGGCGGCGTGATCGGCCACCGTTACCAGTAATTGGAGATCCTCATCCGTAAAAGCGGTGTCACAATCAGGATTATCCACGCACAGGACTCCGAGCGGTTTGTCATCGTAAATAAGTGGCGCGTACATCCCGGACTGGATCTGATGCCGACGAATGCTCTGAGCATAATCGCTTCCGAACTTGTTGCGCCAAACAAACGCTTGCTGTTGTTTCAACGCTCGTCGCGCCAGCGTTTCACTCACCGCAGGTTCGGCCGGAGAAACGAAGGCAGCCAACAGCAGCCGATCCGTCATTCGATTTCGAAGCAGCAAGGCTCCGCGTTTGGCCCCCGGAATGAGTTCGATGACTCGTCCGATGATTGTTTGCAGAAGTTGCTCCAGGGGCGCGGGGAGGCTGAATTGAATCAGGATTTCCAACAACAGCGTTTGCTTCTGAATGGCATCCAACGTGGATGCTTTCTGCAAGATTAGCCTTCCTGGCTGCGGATCAATCGTCCTGTCAATTTCAACGGCTGAGGCTGATGCCCCTTGAGCCGGTAATTCGGCAAATCCGCTTGAATCATCCACGTGGGTCTCGACTTCAACGGTCGTGCCTCCGATCAAAACCCGGCTGGTCGGTTCCAGACGCACCTTTCCACTGCCCCGAATATCTTTGCCGTCCACCCGGGTGCCGAATTTACTGGCCAGATCTTCGATCCAACAGCTTCCGTTCTCCACCCAAATTCGAGCGTGCTGGCGGGATACTTTGTTATCCGGCGCGAGATCGAAATCGGGTTGGCTGCTGCTGCCACCAGACCGGCCCACTACCAGCGATGATCTATAGAATATCCGGTCGAGGTCCTGACCCTCATAACTTGCCTTGATGCGCAGAGCACCTTTGGCCACCTGTGCTGCAACTATGCTCATTTGATTGGGACTGTCTTTTTAGAGAAGGTTTCTTTCAATACTCTGCCATCATCGGCAAGGACAATGGCATAACCCAATCCCGTTTCCCGGGACGGGTCGCTGGAAGCTGCACCGAAGAGTTGGATTTTCCAGACCGGTGAGCCTCCGTAGCCGCGTTCCAACGCGAACTCGACCGACCGAATGGTAAGATGTCTGATTTCAGGCAGCGCCAGGGTGATCCGAAGGGCATCGCTGGAATCAACTCTCAGCTTTTCGGCATCGAGTGGTTTCTGCGCCTGGGGAGTCAAAACCTCCAGAAGACGAGCCGGCTCAAAAACACGTGACATCTTGCCGCCTTCGAACTGCACTTCTACGGACTTATAACGCGCCTTTGGGTCGTAGTAGATGATGCGCCATTGCTGTGGGGGAACATGAATCGGCGAGCGTGATGAGAGAATCTGAACCACTTTGTTTTTGGATCGTTCACTGACATGCGTATTCCCTTTGCGTAATAGCTGCAGGGCAGTCAGTGGTTTGCCTGTGCCGTCCACAGGCGCACTGGCGGACCGGGAAGCATCAGGGATGTGTCGCGTTTGCTGCGGCATGACCGGTTGGGTCGGCGATCCTGAGGTCGGGGAGGCGCTGCTGCGCGCCGCGACTTTCTCGTTGTTCCACCCGACAAGGATCCACGGAACTGCCATGGCAAGCATCGTTGCTACGGTTGCAGCGGCAACATACCGGAGGTTCGGGCGACCAAATGTCTTAAGGGTTGAGAGAATCCCTCTGCGCGGTTTTAGAAGGCCCGGCCTCTGCCCTGAGAAGAACCACTCGGCCAACTCTCGAGCGTTTTGCGGTCGCCGGGAAGGGATTTTGTTCAAGCAAGCCAGAATAACCTCCTCAACGTGGCTTGGTATCTTGTTGACCAGCTTTATCTCGCCTAGAAACTCGTGCAACGGTTTGGCCGGCACATTCCGAACCTGGTTGAGCAAATCGCCTGAGAAGAAGGGTGGTTTGCTGGTCAACAGCTCGTAAAGAGTCGCGCCGGTCCCATAAATATCGTCCGTAACTTTCGGGAAACCGCCGTCGAGTTGCTGCGGGCTCATATAAAGCAGCGTGCCACTCGTCTGCGCGATCGAACTGCGGCTCATGGTATCCGTAACGGCTCGGGCGATGCCAAAATCTGAGAGCTTCAGTTTGCCTGCTTTATCAACCATCAAATTGGCGGGCTTGAGGTCGCGATGAATAATGCCTTGCCCATGGGCGTACTCGAGGGCTTCGCAGAGTTGCTGAACAAGCGGCTCAAGGAATTGCCACGAGAGCACGCGCTCGGCCTGTTGCACCCGCAAGGTTTGCAAATTCGATCCCTCCACATATTCCATGGAAATAAAAGCATCTTGACCTTCCGGTTCATAAAGGTCGTGAATGCGGATGATATTTGGATGGCTTAGTTTCCGGCTCCGGGCCGTCTCACGCCGTAGATCATCCACCGCCGCAGGATCAAATCGAATCTGAGGCGGCAAAAACTTCAGAGCAACCTCGCATTGTAGCCTTTCATCGTAGGCGAGCCAAACGATTCCCATGCCACCGCGACCGAGAATCCTTTTCAGGGAATACCGTCCCTCGCCAACCCTCGTCGAGGCGGCAGCTTGCAAATCAACCACGCCAGTGGCGTCCATGTCGAAAGGGGTCGGTTCCATACGTCCACAGGAACGCTGCCTTGGCTAAGCACATAATGAGCCAATACGCTACGACCGCTTTCATCCCGTTGGAGCCGCTCAGCCAACCGCACAATTCCCGTTAGTGAATCCGCCCAAAGGCGGGTTTTGCCGCTTGCTTGGGTTCGTAAAAGATTCTCCCACGCCGAACGGGCCTTGGGTGCCTTGTAGCAACCTTGGTGAGGTACGGCCAGACCTCGGCTTTGTTGCGAAGCGAGAGTTATTCTTTGGCAGGTTTGGAATGATCGGCAATTTTACCTGCCAGCGCCACCGCCGCCTCGGTGGGTTTTACCTTCCGTTCGAACAGGATTTCGCTCATGGCCAGTTCCTTGCCGTAATAAACGCGATTGGCAGTATCGTCGGGCGCAATCGCGCCGCCTTTGATGGCAGCCCCTCCGTAGAGACCTTTGCGGTCGTCATAAACCAGCACTGAAGGCTCTTGCGGCGCGACTTTACCCTCAACTCCGCTGCTGGAATCGCCCGCTGTTCCTCGCGCCTCTCCGCCGAATTCGAGGTTGGGTTCGATAAGCAAACGCGTGGAATTAGTGTTCATGAACAGGATGACGATGAACGACTGCTGGCCACCCACTTGAAATCCAAGACTCGCTTCATTGGCGCTGAGGAAGGCGACCGGACTCCATTTCTCGGCCTTTTCGTCCTTCACCATCGCCACCCCGCCGCCACCTTGGTAGGCAAATAGGAATCCAGCCTTGGTGCGGTCCAGCAGGACGATGCCTTTGGCCTGGCGGAGCTTGTCAGCGGGAATGCGCTTGTCCAGCCTTTGCTGCAACGCTTCGAACTTGCTCGTCAGCGTTCGGATCCGGTTGTCCAACTCCACCTGATCAATGGCCAGCGTCGTTCCAGTGAAGGCCAGCAGTGTCAACCCAAGCACGATGATTTTCATAAGGTCAGAACATCGCCCACTGTAGTAGCGCACGCAAAATGGCCTGGCAACGTTTTATTCCGACAAGTTGTTGAGTGAATGATGCTTGTGCTACTAAAAGTCCCGAGACTTTGCTCGACGATTATGCTGCATTCAGAAGTATTCGTCGTAACGCGACCATTTGATTGACACGCGCGAAGGTGCCGGTATTCTCTCGGCCACTTAGATGAAGCACAATGGCACATCACTGTCGGTGATGAATGGCGCCGGTAACGCGCCGCTGGCTGCCATTGTTGAGCTCGCTGCCGTCAAGACCGCCGCGCTGCCGGCCCTGTTGTGCCTGAATATTTGGGTACGATCGGAGCAGCGCGAAAGAGAGTAAAAACAGCCACTTTCAACCGCCCTGCTCCCGAAAGGAAGCAGGGCTTTTTTTATGCCCAAAACCCAATCGCTCGTTCCAGCAGTTCAGATCGCAACACCGCCGGCCGTTGATACACACGCATCCGCCGTCGGTATCCTGTTCGCGCTGAGTTTCTGTCATTTGTTGAATGATGCCATCCAAGCGCTCATTCCGGCCATCTACCCGCTCTTGAAGGAATCATTCAGCCTCAGCTTTACCCAGATCGGGCTAATCACACTCGCCTTTCAAATGGTTGGATCGGTTCTGCAGCCGGTCGTTGGTTTCTATACGGACAAGCATCCCAAGCCGTTTTCGCTCGTTTTCGGCATGGGCGTGACGTTGTGCGGTCTGGTGCTGCTGGCGCTGGCCCCAACCTATGCGGTGGTGTTGCTCGCGGCGGGCTGCGTTGGACTCGGGTCCGCCATCTTCCATCCGGAATCCTCGCGGATGGCTCGCATGGCTTCCGGTGGCCGGCATGGTTTTGCCCAATCGCTCTTTCAAGTCGGAGGCAACGCGGGCACGGCGCTCGGTCCGCTCCTGGCTGCCGGCATCATCGTTCCCCGTGGCCAGCGCCACATCCTCTGGTTCAGCGTCCTTGCGATGGCGGGAATGTACATCCTGGCCAAGGTCGGTCGTTGGTATCAGCAACGGTTGAGAGCAGCGTGCCCTCGTGGTGCCAGTGCAAGCAGTCACCGCGCGAGCATCACCCGACGGAAGGTGGTGATGGCCCTGTGCGTCCTGCTCTGCCTGATGTTCTCGAAATTCTTTTATCTCGCTTCGATGACGAGCTATTACACCTTTTATCTCATGCACCGGTTCGGCGTTTCCGTGCAACAGTCCCAGCTCTATCTGTTCCTCTTTCTCGCTGCCGGAGCGGTGGGAACCTTCGTGGGCGGACCGCTGGGCGACCGGATCGGCAGCAAACAGGTGATCTGGTTGTCCATCCTCGGCATTGCGCCCTTCACACTGGTGCTGCCGCACGTTGGACTTTTCTGGACGGCGGTTCTTTCCGTGGTCATCGCCTTGATCATGGCCTCGGCGTTTTCGGCCATTCTGGTTTTTGCCACGGAACTTCTGCCGGGAAACGTCGGCACCATTGCCGGACTCTTTTTTGGGCTCGCCTTTGGCCTGGCGGGAATCGGCTCCGCCGTGCTCGGGAAACTGGCGGACGCGACGAGCATCGAGTTCGTGATGAACACCTGCTCCTATCTCCCCTTGATCGGCTTGCTCACGTGGTTCCTGCCAGACCTTCGACAGAATCGACGGTCATAAAACGGAAATGAACTGCTCAAAGACTGAATGACCCTTGGATGAACTTCCTATGAACTTTCAAATGGCACGCCGTGCCCAACGCATGAGTCCTTCCATTATCCGAGAGATTCTCAAGGTGACCGAGCATCCCGGAGTCATCTCGCTGGCTGGTGGATTGCCTTCGCCCGAAACCTTCCCGGTCGCAGCCATGCGAGCCGCCACGGAACGGGTGCTGCGGGATGCTCCTCGCGAGGCATTGCAATACGCTGCGAGCGAAGGATTCGGTCCCCTGCGCGACTGGGTGGCTGACCAGCTTGGGGCACAAGGATTGAAGGCCGAGGCTTCCCGGATATTGATCACCACCGGCTCTCAACAGGGGCTGGATCTGGTGGGCAAGGTATTGATCGATGCCGGAAGCCCCGTTGCGATCGAGGCACCGACTTACCTCGGCGCATTGCAAGCGTTCACGCCCTACGAACCGGAATTTGTGACTTTACCGTGCGACGATGACGGCCCGTTGCCTGACGGGTTGAGTGCCGCGACCGGCGCGAGGTTTCTCTACGTGTTGCCGAATTTTCAGAATCCGAGCGGGCGCTGCATATCTGCGTCGAGGCGGATGGAGCTGGTGCAGGCGTCTCGAAAACTTGGAGTGCCAATCGTCGAGGACAACCCCTACGGCGATCTCTGGTTCGATGCGCCTCCCCCACCACCGCTCGCGGCGGCCTGGCCTGAAGGGACTGTGTATCTCGGTTCGTTTTCCAAGGTGCTTGCGCCGGGTTTGCGTCTGGGCTACGTCATCGCGCCCGGAGAGCTTGTTCCGAAACTGCTTCAAGCCAAGCAGGCGGCCGACCTGCACACGCCTGGTTTCAACCAACGCGTCGTACACGAAGTGATTCGCGACGGTTTCTTGCGTGACCATGTGCGCGCGATTCGCGCGCGTTACAAAGCGCAGCGTGATGCGATGCAGGGTGCGCTCACACGGCACATGCCGGCAGGTTGCCGATGGCACGCGCCTGCGGGAGGAATGTTCTTCTGGGTGGAAGGACCGCCCTTGCTTGATGCCCTCGCATTGCTGCCCAAAGCCGTCGAGCGTGGAGTTGCCTTTGTTCCGGGCACAGCCTTCTACGCCGAACACCCACGACAGAACACCTTACGGCTCAGTTTCGTTACCGTGCCGCCGGATGATATTGAGCGTGGGATCGCGCTGCTGGCGCAGGCAATCGAGGAAACGATGCCCCTTCCGCAACGATGAAACCCTTCGGCCGGCATGACGGCGACCGCAGTTTCCCCTCGGAGAAGCGCTGCACTTCCCGCCACCACGAAAGCACGTGGCCCGTTCGGCCTGCAAGACACCAGCACTGGGATGGACTTGATGAATCTCTACGCGCGGGAGTGGGTCTTTGCCTGACTATCGGGAAAGTCGTTCGCCAAGCGCTCGGCATTTCCCCACGCACAGCCAAGTATTACTGGACTCACGCCCGCGCCTGGTCATATCGCGAAATCGGCGGAGCAAAAACATGACAAAGGACGCTGCGGATTGGAGAACGCACGAACGCTGAATTCAAGACCGTCGCTCTGGCTTGGCTTGCACTCGCATTTGCGCCAGGTAAGGCTCCGACTCGCGTTTCAGTTTTTCCGCACAAATTTCTGCGCGCGTTTTCCGATGATGTCGCCTGCGTAGATGTTTCCCTTCGAATCGAGCGCCACGCAATGCACCCAGTTGCACTCGCCGGGCCGCTCCTTGCCATCTTCGGCCTTCGGCACCGTCCAGAGCTGGAGCGCCTTGCCCTCCGTGTCAAAGCGCATGAACATTTGGTCTTTAGGCGGGCAGCCCAGCGGCGCGGTTGGATACTTTGGGTCGAACCGCCACGCCATTGGCGATGAGCCGCATACCCAGATCTCATCGCGATCCGTCATCCAGAAACCCCACGGCACGATCAGGTCGGGCCATGAATTGAGCAGCTTGCCTTGCTGGTCGTAAACCTGCACGCGCACATTATTGCGATCGGCCACATAAAGACGGCCGCGCGAATCCAGCGCAATCGCGTGTGGGATGCTGAAGTTCTCCCGGCCCGTGCCTAACGTGCCCCACGCCTTGATGAATTTGCCGTCCCGGTCGAAGTGCGCCACGCGGCTGTTGCCGTAGCCGTCGGAGATGAACACATCGCCGTTGGGCGCGATGGCCATGTCCGTCGGCTTGTTCAACAGGTTCGGCCCTTCGCCTCGTTTCCCGAGCGTGCCAATGGTGAGCAACACCTTGCCTTCGGGCGTGCATTTGCGGACAACGTGCCAGCCCACATCCGAGAGCCACACGTTGCCGTCGCGATCGATCTTGAGATGATGGGCGTTGCTCACCACGCCTTCACCCCATGCGCGAACGAACTTTCCGTCCGCAGTAAACACCTGCACGGGGGGATTGGTGCGCGTGAAGACCCACACCCGATCGCGCGGATCGACTGCGATCCCAGGCACGTCGCCCCAAGGCATGTCGGGCGGGCGCTGCGGCCAGGACGAATCCACCTCGTAATGCGGCGCGAGGTTTACCTGAGGATAATCGGCGTTGTCGCTTTTCTGGACTCCGGTCGCGGGCTGCCGTTCGGCGGCGAAGCATATCGAAACGCAGGAACAGGACATCACGAGGATCGACGCGAAGCGATGCGGGTTCATGGTGGCACTCTAGGCACTGGCTCGATGGTGTCAACCAAACGCCTGTGTACCAGGGAATCCCCTAGCACACGTTGCGTATTACCAACGTATCAATTCGCCGCTCCGGGAGTCGATGTTTTTCCTGAACTTAAACAGATCGATTTGAACGAAGACCACATGAAACCAGATTACCAGATCGGTCGGATATTTCTTCACCGGATACTCCCGTTGAGATTCAAAGGCGCTCGTGCGCGCCTGCCTCTGTTTTGCACGACGGATCGCAATGCGATGGTGGTGATCTCGCTAAAACCGCAAAAGACCCTCAAGTTTTCCAAGCACTAAAATTAAGGACTACATGAAAGCAGCTCTTGTTTTTTTCTTTGCCGGCGCGCTCATGGCGCACGCGCAACTCTCCAGGCTGGATGCGATCAGCATGATCGAGACTGGCTCCGACGATAAGATGGTCGGCCGCGCCGGCGAAGTGAGCCGTTATCAAATCATGCCGCGCGTTTGGAAGCAGTATTCCAACTCGGAAGCCTATTCTGACCCGGCCGTTTCTTCGCAGGTGGCCCAGCGGCATGTAGACTGGCTGGAGTCCTTTTTCCGAAACCGGGCCGGACGGGAAATGACGGAGTTTGACCTGTATGTGATGTGGAATGCAGGTCCGGGTTACTACGCCAGGAAAAATTTCTCCCCGGCTCAGGTCGCCCCCAGCGTCCGGGATAGGGCGGAGCGTTATGCGAATCTGCGGTCCATTTCTCCAACACAAAATCTCGCCGCCACGACAGTAAGGAGTACTGGCGGTCGTTAGGTTGGCAACTCGCTTCAAAAGGATCGGCACGCCTCGTTGTGCGGCCGATGCAATCGAAGCGACAGGACAAAAGAACAAGTTCCATCAACAAGCCTTTATGACACCAATAAACATCTGGTTAAGCGCCCTGCGCAGACGTCAATTTGATTTCCTGCTGCTTGTTTTCCTTGCGCTCTGCAGTTTGTCGGCTGACGCCTCGCCGCCGCCATCGGGCGTTGCCCCGGTCAATCTGCCCGCCGGAGGATTCGGCATCGATGGGAACTTAATCCCCAATACGCCGGCCGCGGATGTGGGCGATTGGCTCCTTTGCCCGGAGGCCGGGTTGCCTGGGACCGGGGGCGCGGTGCTCGATAAGGCCGGCCTTCTTCTCAACGCGACGACCACCTTTCATTTTATTGATGGGTATGGGAACGTAGGCACCGACCTTATCTTCTCCGGAGGCCTCAAGTGGACCGACAATCCCAACACCTGGCGATGGACCACCGGGAAACCATCCTCCAAGACAGAGATCAATAATGCCCTCATGCACATTGCCACTGACGCCGAAGGCCACATCTGGGTAACCATTTCGGCGGACCGCCTCAGTACGAGCGGGGACTCCTACATTGACTTTGAGTTCCTGCAAAACACTTTGACCCGAAACAGCAACGGCACTTTTACATCCACCGGACCTAATGGAGGGCGCACCACGAACGACGTGTTGTTAAGCCTCGCCTTCACCGGCGGAGGCAAGGTCGCTGATTTCTTTGCCTGGATGTGGCGGCCCAACGGCAGCGGCGGCTTTGCTTACGCGGATGTGACAGCGTCCATGCCTGCAGGACGAGTCTTTGCAGCGCTGAACAGCAATACGGTCGCGGTGCCTTATGGCGCCTTCGGCAAAACCAACTATGCGGCAAACGCCTTTGCGGAAGCGGCCGTCGATCTGACGGCGCTGCTCGGCAACTTCGACCAGTGCTTGTCATTCGGATTCAAGACCATCATGATCAAGACGAAGGCTTCCGCGTCGACCACCGCCAGCATTGAAGACTTTCTTGATCCAATTCAGTACTCGTTGAAGATCGGCCCGAGCGCTGACGCAGGACCTGATCAAACACGGTGTACGGAAGGCGCCTCGACGGACTTCCCTCTGAATGGCGTCGCTACCGCCGGGCTCAACCCGGTTGCCTCCGCGTCGTGGAGTCTCGTGGCTGGAACGGCCACCATCGATTCATTGGACGCGTTGGCGACCACCGCGCACGTCTTCTCGGAGACGGCGACTTTTCGATTGACTGTGGTCCAGTCAAACGGCTGCGCCGCCACCGATGACGTGATCCTGTCGGTTCAGCAACCGCCCGTCTGCGCCATTGCTGGCGTGACCAGCACCTGCGTGCGCACGACCAATACCTTCACTGCGCCCGTTGGCATGACCACCTACGCGTGGTCCGTGACCGGCAATGGATTCATCTCGGGAGTGGCCACTCAACAGACGGTCAAAGTAGTGGCAGGTGAAGTTTGCGGCGCCGGCTATACCGTTTCACTCGTCACGCGCAGCAACGTCTGCACGGTCTCCTGCGCCAGCGACGTTTTGGTGACCGATACCACGCTGCCAGTGCTCACGTGCCCGCCGGATCGCGTCCTCAATTGCCCTGCGAACACCAGCACCAATGCCACCGGCGTGGCCACAGCAACGGATTCCTGCAGTCGCGTGAGGGTGACTTACAGCGATGCTGTCACCAATGGCTGCGGCGTCAGCCAGATCATTGCGCGCACTTGGACGGCCACTGATGAATGCGGCAACAACGTCAGTTGCACGCAAATGATCACCGTTCGGGACATCACGGCGCCAACCATGACCTGCCCGGTTAACCGCACCTTGGACTGCCCGGCGGACACGAGCACCGCGCCGAATGGCGTGGCCACAGCCACCGATCTTTGTGGCGCCGCGAACGTCACGTTCAACGACGTCATGACGACGAATTGCGGCAACACTTTTGTCATCGCGCGCACCTGGACCGCCACCGACCTTTGCGGCAATAGCACCAGTTGCGTCCAGACTCTTACCGTGCGCGACATCACGCCGCCAGTCATCACCTGCCCGACGAATTTGACGCTCCAATGTCCGGCCGACACGACCGCGAATGCCACGGGGACGGCGACGGCCACCGACGCGTGCAACCGCGTCACCATCACCTACAGCGATTCGGTGACAAACCAGTGCGGCGGCACTTCCACGATCCGGCGGACTTGGACGGCCACCGATGACTGCGGCAATAAATCGACCTGCTTGCAAACCATCACCGTGCGCGACACGACGCCGCCGGTGATTACGTGCCCGCCCAATCGCACGCTGGATTGTCCTGCCGATACCAGCACCAACAACACCGGCGTGGCGACGGCCACCGACGCCTGCGGAACGGTTACGATCACGTTCACGGACGCCGTGACGAACGGTTGCGGCGGTACCAAAACCATCATCCGCACCTGGAGGGCCGTTGACCAATGCGGCAACGCCGCCACCTGCGCGCAGACCATCAGCGTGCGCGACATTACGCCGCCTGTCATTACGTGCCCGTCCGACCGCACGCTCGACTGTCCTGCCAACACTTCAACGAACAACACAGGAGTTGCGACCGCCACCGACACTTGCAGCTCCGTAGTGATCACACGGGTGGACACGGTGACGACCAACTGCGGCAACACCTACACGATCCTCCGTCGGTGGACCGCGACGGATAGCTGCAACAACAGTTCGAGCTGCATACAAACGATCGTGGTGCGCGACATCACGCCGCCGCTGATCACTTGTCCGCCCAATCTCACGCTGGAATGTCCGGCTAATACAACCACGAATGCCACCGGTGTCGCGACCGCCTCCGACACCTGCGGCACTGTGACCATCAGCTTCAGCGATTCCGTGGCGAACAATTGCGGAAACACCAAAGTCATCTCCCGCACTTGGCACGCCACGGACCAGTGCGGCAACCAGTCGAGCTGCGTTCAGACGATCACCGTGCGTGATACAAGGCCGCCAACAATCACTTCCCCGGCAAACGTCACCCTCGAATGCGGCGCCAGCACCGCTCCAAGTGCCACCGGGAACGCGACGGCGCAGGATACGTGCAGTGCGGTAACCGTGAGCTACAGCGATATCGTCAGCAATGCCTGCGGCGGCACCCGGCTGATCTCCCGCCGTTGGACCGCGGTGGATTCCTGCGCCAACAGCACCAATGCCGTGCAGACAATTACGGTGCGCGACACGACTGCGCCCGCGCTGACCCTGCCGTCGAACCGCGTGCTCGATTGCCCCGGCGACACGCGCACGAATGTGACCGGCGTGGCTACGGCCGTGGATATCTGCGGCTCCATCGCCATCAGCTACAGCGATGTGGTCAGCAACAGTTGTGGTATTACGCGCACAGTTCGACGCACATGGACCGCCACCGACCAGTGCGGCAATAGCACCAACGGATTGCAAACTATCACCGTGCGGGATACAGCACCGACGATCTCCTGCCCGACTGTCAGGGTCCAATGCGTGGACGACGTGCCGGCGGCATGCACGAATCTGGCAGCATTCCGGGCAGCGGGTGGGGTGGCGAACGATACTTGCGACGCCGCATTGGATTTCGCGCTGATCAGCGACAGCGGGTTGGTGGGGCGTTGTCCCGGGACGGTGACTCGCGTGTATCGCGTGACGGACGACTGTGGCCTCTTTGCCCAATGCACCCAGACGATTACTGTGGATGACACGATTGGGCCTGTTCTTACTTGCCCTACCAACAGAACGGTCGAATGCGGGCTTTCGTTGGATCCGGCGAACACCGGGCGCGCCACAGCGACGGACAACTGCACGACCAATGTAAGCATCACCTACACGGACGCGCTGGTGCCCAGTGAGTACAACATCAACTTTTACGCGGCCGACCCCGACTTAAACACCGGGCCTTACGGACCGACCTACCTGAGATTAGGGCCGGCTAGCCTGCCTCGCCCCGTTGCCAGGTCACTGGATCCTCTCCGCAACGCCGTCGCCTACGCGCCCTCCGGCCAGTTGGACGCTTTGACCTCGTTGGGAGGGGAGCCGATGGCGTTGGGCCAAGTCGTGCCTTTCGAAGCGGTCATCGAGCTGAGTGGAAGTCCGGGTCCTGAACGCGGGAAGATTGAATTCACCGTCGATTGGGCCACACACACCACGTCCAATGACAGATTTGGGTTCGACACGAATTACATGGTCTACTGCGCTTTCGTGGATGCGGCTGACCCAGGGTGCATTGATCCCAATTACAACGCCAGGGTGGATTCGTTCAGCTCGAGGCTGGTAAACACGGGAACAATCGACGAGCAGATTCGGGGCACGTTCCAAATCTCCGGTCTGGACATCGGCGACCGGGTCGTCGTGGAAATTTGGATGGTCTTTGATTCCCGGATGCCAGAGCATGTCGGGGGCACGATCGCCGCACAACTCGTCGCTGCGGAGAAGGCTCTGACACCTCCGGAGCCTATCACCGTGGGCAGCAAGACCATTTCGATTGGGAATCTAAACAAGACGACATCCCTGCCGCCGGCGCAGACTCAGCCGCCCCTGGGTCCGCTGCCTCCACAGCCACCGGTGCTTCCGGGTGTAACGGTCAGCGTGATGGACCGCACCTGGGCCGCTACCGACGATTGCGGCAACCGCAGCACTTGTGTCCAACGATTCACCGTGAGAGACACGACAGGGCCAGTGATCATCGCGCCTGATGTGGTGCTGGAATGTCCTGCCGACACGAGCACCAATAACACCGGCACGGCCACTGCGCAGGATGCCTGCGGCAGCGTCACCGTCTCCGTCGCCTACAGTGATATCGTGAGCAACAGTTGCGGCGGCACCAAGACCGTCTGGCGCACCTGGACGGCCACCGATCAGAACAACAACACGAACAGCCTTGTGCAAACCATTACCGTGCGCGACACGATCAAACCCACCATCGTCTGTCCACCCAACCGGGTGCTCGAATGTCCGGCGGACACACGGACCAACGTTACCGGCGTGGCCACCGCTCAGGACGGCTGCGGTCAAGTGACCATCGGCTACAGCGATGCGGTGCTCAGCGGCTGCGGCGGGACTAAAGTCATCACGCGGACTTGGACCGCTGTGGATACGTGTGGCAACAGCGCCAGTTGCGTCCAGACGATCGCCGTGCAAGACACGACAGCTCCGACTTTGGTGTGCCAGCCGTATCGGAGCGTGTCGGCAGAAGAGACATGGACTTTCGACACGCCGACAGCCACCGACAATTGTGGCACCGTGACGGTGCGCGTGCTCAATACCACGACCAACATGCTCGGCGACGGCGGCTGCATAACCACCTGCGCGTGGGAGGCAGTCGATGAGTGCGGCAACAGGAGCACCTGCCAACAGACGATCACGGCCGCGGCCCCCGTCTCACTGGTGTTGGAGATCCTAAGATCGACGCCGGGCCAAGTGATACTACGCTGGCCCGCCTTGCCCACGGGCGTTCAACTGGAAGCGTGCGACGACCTGACTTCGCTCAATTGGGTGCCGGTGTCAGCAACCCCGGTGACGAGCAACGGTTTCAACACAGTCGAAATCCCGCTTACGTCAGCTCAGAAGTTTTATCGCCTCTACAAGCCGGGCCTGTGATCCGGTCGAATCCCCATTTGAGTATGAATAATTCGGTTGCCGAGTCGAGGCAGGGTCATCGCACCGCGATGATCCTGCTCTGTCTGGACTTCGCGCGTTTTCCCAGGCGACGATGGCGCGCTTTCGAATCCGGCCCCATCGATAATCACCGATGACACCTGTGGTGCGAATCACCCGATGGCAGGGGATGAGATAGGCCAGGGGGTTTTGGCCCACCGCCGCGCCCACGGCACGAGCAGCGGAAGATTGGCCCAAAGTTGCGGCGAGCCGCCCGTAGGTGGTCAAATGGCCCGGCGGGACACGAAGGAGCGCTCGCCAGACGCGCACTTGAAATGCCGTGCCTTTGACGAATGCACGCAAGGTCGGACGAGGCATCTCGCCATTGCGTGGCAAGAACACTGTTTCAACCAGCGACTGCGCCGCGGAGTCATCACGGTGAAAGCTGGCATTCGCCCACACGGCGCGGAGTGAAGACCAGTCGGACTCTTCGCCGCCCGGTTCAACAAATGAGAGGTGACAAATGCCCCTGGCGCTTTGTGCGACCAGGCATGGCCCGAACGGACTGTCCGCGAACCCGGCTTCAATCGTCCCGCCCGCGCCGGCAGATTTGATCTCACCAGGCGAAGCGGCTTCAAGGGTCACACACAAGTCGTGCAACCGACCCGGGCCTGAGAACCCGGCATCCAGCGCCGCGTCGAGGACGCTTTCGCCTTGAAGGAGCAGCTGCTTCACGTGTGCGAAGGCGAGGCATTGAAGGAAATCCTTCGGCGTGACGCCTGCCCAGCGCGAGAACAGTCGATGGAAATGAAACGGACTCAGACCGGCGGATTCTGCCAGCGTGGCCAGGTCCGGTTGTTCGGCATGATGTTCGTCCAGGTAGCGGATGACGTTCGCAACGCGTTCGTAGTCGTTCATGGGAGCAGTGTGCCATTGTGAAGTGGATCTTCCACCCGATTCTTGCGGCCTGGCCGAAACTAAAATCCCGCCAGTGCACAGTGGGTTCGCATTTTAACCAGAATCGCTCCATAGGGGCTGCATTTCGCCCCGCCATTCCGGCAGCTTGTCCCCAAGCGATTTCCTGAAACGAAACGGTGCGTTATAACAGCCTCGTTCCACATGCAATGGCTTGTAGTAATAATCAGGGTGCTGGCTTCCTGCGCTTACGCGCCTCCCCTTTCCGCTCTTACCAGGAGCGTACGGGGCGACGAAGCCGGGCCACTTGGGATTTCCTGCTCGTCATTTGCAATGGCTGGAGGGGGCAGCTTATCAGGGCTGCTCCGTTTGGCTGATGGGGAACCGGACGGGCGTGAAGCCTTTCCGTTTTGTCGCGTTCCAGATGCAGTCTAGACTCAATACCGGCACGGAGGCCACAAATCCGAAGTGTAGTTTGTAGTTTTATGAAATACCGACCCTTGATTCATTCAGTGATCCTTGCGGCCCTGAGCGCCGGCCTTTCGGCCCGCGCGGATGTCGTGACGGATTGGAACAACGCTGCCCTTAACGCCATCCGAGGCAACCGGACAGCGCCACCCCAAGCTTCACGCGGACTGGCCATCCTGCACACATCCATTTACGACGCCGTCAACGGGATCGACCGCAGGCACGAACCTTACTTTGTGCCGGGCAAAGTGCTGGCAAGCGCTTCGCGGAAAGCGGCTGCCAGTGCCGCCGCTCACACCGCGCTGAGCGCACTCTTCCCGACGAACGCACCCGCTTTCGACGCGCTGCATGCATCGATTCTAAATGGCATTCCGAATGGTCCGCAGAAGGCAGCCGGAATTGCCTGGGGCAGGTCGGTGGCCAACCAGATCCTCGCCTGGCGCGCCACCGATGGTTTTAATGCTACGGTTGCGCCTCCGCCTGCGCTTGCTCCTGGCGACTGGGTGCCCACACCTCCAGCCCTCGCGCCGTATTTGACGCCGCAATGGGGTTTTCTGACCTGCTTCGCCATGACGGGTCACGCCCAGTTCCGTCCGCCGGGACCGCCCGCGCTCAGCAGTGCGGAATACGCTGCGGCCTTTAACGAAGTCAAAGCTTTCGGCGCCGCGACCAACTCTGTGCGAACTGCCGACCAAAGTGAAATTGCGCGGTTTTGGGCTGACGGCGCTGGAACGGAGACCCCTCCGGGCCACTGGAACAGCATCGCGCAGGACGTTGGCGCCGCTTTGGGCAATACCATGGAACAGAACGCCCGCCTGTTTGCCTTGCTCAACGTCGCCATGGCCGACGCCGCCATCTGTGCCTGGGACGCCAAATACGCCTTCCATAACTGGCGGCCAGTGACGGCCATTCGAGAAGCCGCCAACGACGGCAACCCAGCCACCGAACCCGACGCCGCCTGGAGCTCCTTTATCGTGACTCCTCCGTTTCCGGACTACGTTTCCGGCCATAGTACGTTCAGCGGCGCCGCGGCGACAGTGCTGGCGCTGTATTACGGCACCGATGACATCTCTTTCACGACCGGTTCGGACTTTCTGCCCGGAGTGTTGCGAAGCTTCACAAGCTTCTCGGCTGCGGCGGACGAAGCCATGAACAGCCGGCTTTACGGCGGGATCCATTTCCGGTTTGCCAACGAGGATGGTTTGCACGCCGGCGTAGATGTCGGCGAGTGGACTTTCTCGAATTACATGCAGCCGAAGGGCAATCGTTCCCGGAAGTAGGCGGGGCCGCCAATTGCTATCGGTGCGGCTGGGAGAACTCTTCCAGCCGCACGCTTTCCAGGTTCTCCGCCACCCAGGTCGGCTGGTGGGCGGCCAGTTGTTGAACATGATAACTGCCGGTGGCGACGGCCAGGACTCGCGCATCGATGGCCCGGGCGCATTCGATATCGAGCGGGGTGTCGCCGATAACCAGAACCTGGTCGCCACGCAATTTTTCCTGGAGCAGCGCCATCCCGCGGTCGCGAGCGATCAGAGCGATTTTGTTTCTATCTTCATGGTCGTCGCCGAAGCCACCCGTCTGGAAATGATGCCACAGCCGGTAGTGATTGAGCTTAATCTGCGCCCCTAAACGGATGTTGCCGGTGAGCAAGCCGATGGCCGGAGCCTGCGGCCACGCGCGCAACTGGCAAATCATGTTCTCCACTCCCGGCAACACTCGTCCGGAAAGCTGGCCCAGCATGTGATCGAGCCAGAAAACGTAAGTGTCGAAGAACCGAACAAAATTCTCCTGGCACGGCTCGATGTGATGGCGCAGGAAGAATTCGCGGACAATGGCAGGATCGGTGCGGCCGGCAAAGCTTAGATTCAGGGTGCCGTTGGGAACGTTGAACTCGTTGTCGCAAACGCGGGCAAAGGCCTTTTCACCCGCGCCGCCCGTTTGAATGAGCGTGCCGTCAATGTCGAATAATACCAGCCGGATCACTGGGCGCGAAACGTAGGCTGACTGCGGCCCGATGGCAATCTTTAGCAAGGGCGGGCGACGCCCTGCTGGGCGTCGCGGCAAACCGGCAGGTTTGCCCCACGTGTTCGGAAATTACTTTTGGCAATCACTCTAAACGTGTCGGCACGACATGGCCGCATCTCGTTTCAGGGCAGGCGATAGACTCGCAAGAATTGCTGATTGCCGCTGCGGCTCAACGTCCAGCTCAGATTGCTGCTCGTGGCCGTCAGGTTCGTGCTGAGCGATGACCACGAAATAAAATCGGGCGAACCCTCGACCCGATATTGGCGCCCTGTGGTGGTTTGCCAGTTCAAGCGAACAAGCTGGTTGCTCAACGCGATGGCCGTGAAGCCGAAGCGCGTGTCGTAAGGATTATGGAAAACCACCAGCACCGGCAAATGATCGGAAGCGGTGCGGCTGTCATTGGTGAAAAGATTCGGCGGCATCGGGCTGAGTCTGTCGCTGCGAAAGACCTGGCTGCTGGCCATATTGGAAAAGAGCAATCCTCCCGGCAGGACGTAATCGAAGCGCACGGTCAAACTGCTGTTGCGGATCGACCACGTTCGTTCATCCGAAGTGACTGGATTGCGCGGTGTGGTTAAGCGCAATCCGGTCGCGGCATTGACCAGGCGTTCAATCGGATGCTGGCTCGAGCTGGGCGGACGGCTCACATCCTCGTTCAAGTCGCCGGTCAGTAGATAAGGCCGCTGTCCATTGATGGGCAGAAATGTCGTCACGAAGAAATTCGAGATGGCGCTGGCCTCCGCAGCCCGGCGGGCGGCACTTTGAGAATCAGCCAGCGCCTTCAAGTGGGTCGTGAACACATGCAGGTGATTGCTAAACCCCGGCACATTGATTTCCGCCTCAAAGAGGTCGCGCGTGAAAGTAGGATTGGTATTGGTATAACCGAACGGCACGAGGCTCACTCCGTCCAGCCATTTCACCGAACGAACGATTGGATACCGGGAGATGATGGCGCTGCGAATGGCTCCGTCTGTGCCGGAGTTCATGGCCAGGAAATAGCCCGGTAGATACGCAGGCACAAAGTTTGTCATTTGCGACGAGTGGCTGAATGGCACTTCATTGAACGTGATGACGTCCGGCTGGAGATACTGCATCTGACGTCCAATGGCCTGAACCTGGACAGAGTTGGTGCTCCAATTGGTTGCGCCATTACCTCCGACATTGTAAGTGAGAATCGAAAGAGCATGCAGAGACGCCGCCGGAAAGAGGCAAAACAAGAGCAGAAGGCAGGCGCGCCAGTTGGCAGAGTGATGCATCAAAGCTAATCTCGAACGACGAACTCGAATGTCGAATCATCCGTTATTCGTCACTCGCATCGCTCATGGTCGCTAATACTTCTTGGTAAATTTCTTGCGGGACTCGGCGTCTTCAGGCGGAGCAGCGCCCGGCATGGAAGGCTTCTTCTCTTCCACGGCCGCGGTGGCTTTGCTTGCGCCGGGCGCAGCCGGAGTGGATGCCTCCGGGGACGCGGATGCCGCGGGTGCGTGCTCCACGGCTTCCACGAAAGCCATGCGCAAGGCATTCAGACTTTGCTTCAACAATCCTTCTTCGCGCTTGTCCAGATTGCCCCTGGTTTTCGCCTCCAGCATTTCCAACTGGTCGATGAACATTTGTGCGGTTTCGATGTCTTGAACGCGTTCGCCTGTCTCGGGATGCGGCGCCTTTCCCAGAAAGATCAGGGCCATGTTGGTTTGCTGGACGATCATGTTGGCGAAGAGCGCCGACATCAGTTCCTCGCGGCTGGCAGGGTCGCGAAGAACGGGAGGATTTGAAGAAGATTGTGGGTCGTTCATGTCGCGTCATCCTTTCGGGGCCTGTCAATTTCCGCCATCAGAAAGTGAATGAGGTGCTTCAAGCGCGCCTCCAGCTCCACTGTTTCCAAAATCGTTTGCCGCTCGATGGCTCCTGGCAACAAGGCGCAGGAAACCAGGTCCGCCACCTGGTCCGCATCGGGGAGGCTTTCGAGGTAATTCAATATCTCCTTCACCGAAAAATTTGCCGAGGCCTTGCTCGGTTTGGTTTTCGAGCTGGCCTTCTTGACGACCGGAAAAGGAAAAGGAAACGGGCCCATTTCGATGCGTCTTTCGACCAACTCATGGACCTTCGCAATCAAAGCATCGATCACCACACTGTCGTTGGGCTTGGCCTGTAAAGGTTTGATGGCCTGCACGCGATACGGTCTTACCCGAATCGTCTCTCGAAGTTCGACTCGTGTTATGCCCTGCAGAATCAAGTGTGAAGTGCCGTCGGCGTGACCAACGGAAACACGGATCAATCCCAGACCCGCTACCGGGCATGGTGTTTCGCGACTGCGTCCGGGTTTTTGCATGGCCACGGAAAACATCCGATCGGACTTGAGCGCGTCGGTCAACATTTGGCGGTACCGCGGCTCAAAGATATACAGGGGCAGCAAGGCCTGGGGAAAAAGAGTCGCGCTGGGCAGAGTCATTATCGGAACTTCTGATGGTAATTCCATGAATCAATTCTATGCGAGGGCGTCTTTTTATCAAGAAATTGGATTGTAACACTTGCCAATCGCTCCGCGAATGCGCATTGTGTGCGAGACATTATGAAAGCTGCCATTACTGTTCTGATTCTCCTCTCGCTGGGGTTGGGCGTGACCCTGATCGTCCGCCATACCAATGCCGTCAACACGGACACCACCCGAAAGGCGGACATTGTTACTTTCTCCAATCGCCTGGTGGAGACCAGCGCCAAACTCGATGAGCAGGAGCGCATGACCCTGTATTTGGAAACCAACAAAGCCGTGCTCACACGGGAATTGCTTTCGACTTCGAATACGCTGACCAAAACCTCAGCGGACCTGATGAAAGCCAGGACCGACGCTCAGGCCGCAGCCGAAGCTGCCAAAGCCGAAATGGCCAAGCGCGATTCCCGAATCAACGAACTCGAAACTCAGCGCGACGACCTGACCAAGAAAATGGACGGCCTCACTCTCGATATCAGCAATTTGGGCAAACAAATCGCCGACACCGAACAAAAACTGGCCGCCTCCGAGGGCGACCGGGAGTTTTTGTTGAAGGAATTGAAGCGGATGCAGACGGAGAAGGCCGAGTTGGAACGGCAATTCAACGATTTGTCGCTGCTGCGCACGCAGGTGGCCAAGCTGAAGGAAGAGCTTTCCATTGCCCGCCGCCTGGAATGGATTCGCATGGGCATCTATGGCACGCAGGAAAAGAAGGGCGCCGAACTGCTCATGTCGCCGACCATCGCGGGCACTCCGAGACCGGCCTACAATTTGAATGTCGAGTTGAAGCAGGATGGTGGAGCCACTGTCATTACCAATTCGCCCAAGTCGACCTCGAATCCTGCGCCTCCCAAATAAATGATCCGGTCCAATCTGTTGGTGGATTCACATGGCCGTGTTTTGCGGGACCTGCGGGTCAGCGTCACGGATCGGTGTAATTTTCGATGTCTCTATTGCCTGCCCGAAACCGAGGCAGCGCAGAACTTCTATCGGGACCGCTGGGCCAATCTTCCCCATTCGACACCCATTGCCCGCCAGTGGCAACCGCGCTCCAATATCCTCACGTTCGAAGAAATCGAGCGTGTCGTGGGCTGGCTGGTTGACCTGGGAATTCAGAAAGTGCGGATCACCGGAGGAGAACCTTTGTTGCGACAAGAGGTGGAGAATCTAGTGGAGCGTCTGGCCAAAATCTCCGGCATTACCGATTTGGCAATGACCAGCAACGGGTTTCTCTTCCTGAAAAAAGGGAAGGCGCTTCGGGACGCCGGCTTGCAACGTGTCAGCTTCAGCCTTGATTCACTCGACCGCGACAATTTCAAAAAGATCACCGGCCGCGATGGGTTGGAGGAAGTGCTGGCGAGCATCGAGTTGGCACAGGAATTGGGATTGAATCCCGTGAAGGTCAACGCTGTCGTCATCCGCGACATCAACGATCACGAGATAGAAGCGCTGGCTGACTTTGGACACAGTCACGGCCTGAGCATGCGGTTCATCGAATTCATGCCGCTGGATTCTGCGCGCGCCTGGCAGAGGGAACTGGTCGTGCCCGGCAGCGAAATCCTTCGGCGCCTGCAAGCGCGTTTTGAGTTGAAGCTGGTTCCGTCGGAAAACAAATCCGAGACCGCCAGACGTTGGACCTTTGCCGATGGCCGAGGAGAGGTTGGCATTATTGCTCCGGTGAGCGAGCCGTTCTGCGGCCATTGCAACCGACTGCGTCTGACCGCCGATGGGAAAATCCGCACCTGCCTCTTTAGCGTCGTCGAACACGACTTGCGCTCGCGTTTGCGCAATAAGGCTACAGACGCGGACGTGAGAGATTACTTGCAGGAGGTTGTCTGGCAAAAAGAAGCGCGGCATCACATCGGCGAAGAGGATTTTGTTCCACCCAGCCGTTCGATGAGCTGCATCGGAGGTTAGAAGTCATCTCCTACACTCGCGCGGCTGAACGGGAGCGGCGGTCATGGATGAGGAGATCTGAGGAGATGGACCCCTCAGCAATTTCGGATTGCGGATTTCGGGTCGCGGATCAAATAATGTTTCTTTCGGCATTGCGATTGCGTTGAGCCTTTTCTGATCCGCAACCTGCAGTCCGAAATCGAGTATGCCGACGTACCAATATCTTTGCACCAAGTGCGAACATCAGTTTGAGAAGTTTCAGCCCATTACGGCCAAGACCCTGACCATTTGCCCCGAGGAACTCTGCGGACTCAAAAAATGGGGCAAGGGCAAAGTCAAACGCGCTATCAGCGCCGGGGCGGGCCTCATTTTCAAGGGCAGCGGGTTCTACATCACCGATTATCGGAGCGAGAAATACAAGGAAGCGGCCAAGAAGGAATCTGGCGCGACAACGGCGACCGCCAGCGAAGGAAAACCGACCGCTGGCGCCTCATCGGGCAGCGAAAGCAAGGCAGCGCCGACAAAGACCGAGAACACAAAGGCTAAAAAAACGAAGACGGAACCTTGACCGGAGCGCGAAATCAGGATGCAGGAGGAATGCGTCAGAAGGGATAGCTCCAGGGCGCGACAGGCATCGTGCCTGTCCGAGAACGAGGAAGGGCCTTGTTTTCGGAAACGGTGGACGACGATTTCATCGTTTCTGGGGACGGGTCGGAAGCCAATCGTTCCTTCTTCAAGGTGGCTGGCCATTGCGGGTCCCTTGCTTCTGGGCCTTGCCTCTGTTTTTGCCGCCGAACCTCTGACCTTGCGCAGTCGTTCCGGGCAATTCATCGTGCGCGGCTTTCCCGCCGGCGTGCCGTTCCTCAACGGCGCTCCGACGTCGGGCGTCACTTATGTCCGGCTCGATCCAGCCGCGCTGGTTGTTTCCTGCGAACGCATCAAGGACGCGCTTTTGGCGGAATTGGCCTGGCGCGATTACTGGCGCGGCCAGATCTATGTCTCGTTGCATCCGGTTCGCGAAGATAACGAGCCTATCAGCATCACGCACCGGCGCCATCCCGAGGGCTGGAGTTATCACGTTGAGATTCCCGAGATGGTGGACAAAGCGCGGCTGTTGAAGGCCATCGTGCAGGTTTTGCTTGCGGAGATGGTCCATCGCAACCCAGGCCCGCGCGAAGTGGAACTTCCGCCTTGGCTGGTGGAGGGAATGGCGGTTTATCTGCAAGCAACGGCACGGTCGAGTTTGACGTTGGAGCCGCGCACGAGCATTGTGCGCAGCGGAAGCCACCCGGATCCCTTGCACGCAGCGCGTGAAAAGCTGCGCACCACACGAGCCTTGACGTTGAATGAACTGAACTGGCCAAGCGAGGAACAACTCTCTGGTGACGGAGCCGAGGTGTATGCCGCCTGTGCGCACGTTTTTGTTCACGAGTTGCTGCGTTTGAAGAATGGCCGCGCCTGCTTGCGTGAGATGCTTTTGCGTCTGCCGGAAAATCTGAATTGGCAAGTGGCCTTTCTGCACGCCTTCCAGGTTTATTTCCCTCGACTGATTGACGTGGACAAATGGTGGGCCTTAAACGTTGTGCACATCACGGGTCGCGACTTGACAGCCGTGTTGACTCGCGAGGAAACGATCGGGCAGCTCGAGGAAGTGCTCGCGATGGCCATGCAGGTGCGTCACCAACCGCAAGAACTTCCCTTAAACACTCAGGTAAAGCTCCAAAACCTCATTGCGCAGTGGGAATATCGCCGCCAAGTGCCGGTCCTGCGCCAAAAATTGAATCTTCTCCAGGCGCTGCGTCTCCGCGCATCACCGGATCTGGTTGGGCTGGTGGACAGTTATCGCTTTGCGCTCGAATCGTACTTGCGGAAGCGGAGCAACCCTCTGACGAGCGATTCATCCAAAGGGCAGTTTTCCAGCTACAGGACCTGTGTCAACGAGGCTCTCAAGCGGCTGGATGAGTTGGATATCCAGCGGGAAGCCCTGCGGCGGCAGACGGATGATCCGATGGCTGCAAAGTCGCTGCGGCTCAAACAGGTTCCGCCGCCTTCCAGGGTGGGCTTCGGAACTTTGAAGCCTTGAGCGTGCAGATTATTCCTCCACCTTGACAGGTCTGGCACTGAATTTATAGTGCGCTCAACAATGCATGGACATATGGCAGTGGAGACGGACGGAGGGGCTTCCGAATCAGAGCAACTCAATAAGCTAAAGGAGTTTCACCCGGCAGGTCGTGGTTTCTGGAGCGATGTGCCGGACAAGGATTGGAATAGCTGGCATTGGCAGTTAAGAAACCGGATTACAACCCTCAGCCAGCTCAACAAGCTCATGCCGACCTTAACGCCCGAAGAATATGCGGGCACTCAGTTGGCCAACACGAAACTCGCGCTCGCCATCACGCCCTACTTTTTCAACCTGATCGACGCGGCGGATGAGAACTGCCCCATTCGACGGCAAGTCATCCCGCGGCTCGAGGAAACACGGGCCGCCCCCTGGGAAATGAGCGACCCGTGCGGTGAAGAAAAACATTCGCCTGTCCCAGGCCTGGTGCACCGTTATCCGGACCGCGTGCTGTTTCTGGTGACAGATCGTTGCGCCAGCTACTGCCGGTACTGCACGCGCTCGCGGCTGGTGAGTAACGCCACAGGCTACGACTTCCATCCTGAGTTCGAGCGCCAAATCGATTATGTCCGTCGCACGCCGGCTGTGCGCGACGTGCTGCTCAGTGGCGGCGACCCGCTCCTGTTGAGCGACGACAAACTGGAATATCTGCTGCGCGAGTTGCGCGCCATCCCTCACGTGGAATTCTTGCGCATCGGCTCGCGCATTCCCATTTTTCTGCCGCAGCGCATTACGCCCGAACTCTGCGGAATGCTGAAGAAGTATCATCCCCTCTTCCTGAGCGTGCACTCCAATCACCCGCGCGAATTGACGACAGAGGTGCGCGACGCGCTGGGGCGACTGGCCGATGCGGGCATTCCCCTCGGCAATCAGTCCGTCCTGCTGCGCGATGTGAATGATGACGTTGTCGTTATGCGCGCGCTGCTGCAAAAGCTTCTGATGTGCCGTGTAAGGCCATATTATCTCTACCAGTGCGATTTGATCTCGGGCTCGGCGCACCTGCGGACGAGCGTCCGCAAAGGGCTGGAAATAATGGAAGCCTTGCGCGGCCATACGACGGGCTATGCCTTGCCGCAATACGTCATCGACGCGCCCGGCGGGGGCGGCAAAGTCCCCGTGAATCCGGAGTACGTCCTGAGTCGCAATGCCGATCGAGTTGTCATCCGCAACTTTGAGGGAAAGGTTTTCGAATACCCTGAAGCAGGCGATGGAACTCCGCTCCTCACGGCGCCCCTGGAGATGGAAGAGCCGGAGTGGGTTTAGTCCATGCCGCGCGAGTCTTCCCAAGCCAAGGCCGCTCGCACGCAGAAGATTATCGCTGACTTGCAAAAGGCCTACCCCGACGCCCACTGCGAATTGAATTACTCCAGTCCGCTCGAACTGCTCATCGCCACTATCCTTTCCGCGCAATGCACCGACAAGCAGGTCAATATCGTGACGGCCGGGTTGTTCAAGAAGCACCGCACGGCTGCGGACTACGCCAATGCTTCACCTGCGGAATTGGAACAGGACATCCAGCGTCTTGGATTCTTTCGCAACAAGGCCAGGAACATCCAGTCCTGCTGTCGGACGTTGCTCGAAAAGCACGGCGGCGAAGTTCCGCGCTCGATGGCGGAGTTGACCGAACTCGGCGGCGTGGGCCGCAAGACGGCCAATGTCGTCCTCGGAAACGTCTTCGGCATCAATGAAGGGATCGTCGTTGATACGCACGTGGCGCGCCTCTCGCACCGGCTTGACCTGACCGTGCATACCGACCCCTTGAAAATTGAGCAGGATCTGGAAAAGTTGGTCCCGCAAAAGTTGTGGGCGCTTTTCAGTCACTTGCTCATCTGGCATGGCCGGCGACGGTGCTATGCACGCAATCCCGATTGCGAACATTGCGAGGTGCTGAAACGCTGTCCCACCGGCCAAAAGCTTTTGCGTGGACGCGCCTAGCTTAAACGCCGAACGCGCAACGCGAAACGCGGAACCCGGAACTCTCTGGTTTCTTCTGCAATCCGGCTCGCGATGCGCGCCAGAGAACATGGCCGTGGACGAGGCATTGTTGGAAGCCACTTCGGAGCTTGGCCGTCCGCTGCTCCGCTTTTATAGCTGGGAAGAAGGTGCGGCGACCTTCGGCTATTTTCAGAAGTACTCTGAAATCGAACGCCTGACCAGGCTGCGACCGTTGATCCGCCGTCCGACAGGCGGCGGCCTTGTGCCACACGATGCCGACTGGACTTACAGTCTAATCTTTCCTCCGTTTCATCCGTGGTACGCTTTGAAAGCGGTTCAAAGTTACCAACAGGTTCATGAATGGCTTCGAGCAGCATTCCTCCGGACCGGCCTCGCCGCCGAGTTGTCCTCCGCCCGTCGCACCGAACTTCCCGAACAATGCTTCGCGGGCGCGGAACGGTTTGATTTGCTGTGGCGGAATCGGAAGATCGCTGGCGCCGCCCAACGCCGCTCCCGCCAGGGCTTATTGATTCAAGGGTCGATTCAACCGCCGGTCGCTGTGGCCAAAGCGGATTGGCAAAAGGCCTTGTGTGACATTGCCCACGAGCAATGGGGCGTCAACTGGATTCCATTCGACTTAAGCCCGGCCTTGGAAGAACGAGCCAAGAGCCTGGCGGAACAGAAATACTCAAAGCCCGAATACAACGGGCGACGATAAGCCAGGGTCCATTTTTCTGTTGGCGCACAATCGTTGCCGGGATAGGTTGCGGGCGCTGATGGTCCTGGTGATCGACAACTACGATTCGTTTACCTACAACCTCGTCCAGTATCTGGGGGAGATGCAGGTGGACTTGCAAGTCCATCGCAACGACCAGATCACTCTCGATCAGATTCGGGCGCTGAACCCCGAGCGCATTCTGATTTCGCCGGGTCCCTGTTCCCCTCGCGAGTCGGGCTTGTCCAACGACATCATCCGCACGTTCGGGCCGTCGATCCCGCTGTTGGGCGTTTGCCTGGGGCACCAATGCATCGGCCACACCTTTGGCGCGGAAGTGATCGTCAACTACCGGATGATGCACGGCAAAACCTCCCTCATCAGGCACAACGGCCGAGACCTTTTCGAAGGCATGCCTAATCCTTTTGCGGCTACGCGTTATCATTCACTGGTCATCCAGCGAGAAAACATTCCGTCTCATTTGGAAATCACCGCCGAGACGGATGAAGGCGAAATCATGGGTGTAAAACACAAGGAACACCCGATTTGGGGCGTCCAATTCCATCCCGAAAGTATTCTGACAGAAAATGGCCGTCAGATTCTGAAGAACTTTCTCAAGCTGGCGGCCCCGGCGTTGGCAGAAATTGGGACGGACTCTTACGGTTTGCGCAGCCGATAGAATTTGTTTCCTGTCGATGCGGGTGCGCTGATGCTGATGTGCTGGGCGTTCGTTTGATAAGGGTATCCTGCTTGCATCCAGGGAGTGGGGGCGCCTGTGAGCGTGGTCGTTTCATCCAAAACAAAGCCGGGAGCTGGCGCAGGCCAGAAAACAATCACGTTCGAGTTGGAACGCGTGATGGACAAAAACGGCGCGCCGGGAGTTTGAATCGCCAGAACGATGCCCCAGAAACCGCCATCCAGGACGTAGTTACCACCGATCAGTTTGCCGGCATCCGGTTGGCCAATCGTGCCGCTCACAGAGAAAACACCGCCGGTGCTCGTCCCGCCGCCGCCATCAACGGTGAACCAGTCGATGGCATAGTTCTGGGCTTTGACGGAACAAGGGATAAGAAGCAGCATCGAGCAGAGAAGCAACAGCTGTTTCATTTGTTACCTCGAGTTTCTTGTGGACCAGGGATTACACGAAACGGGCAGCTTTTGCCAGCAAATTCTTTTGAGGCGAGCGGTGGCAAGTGGACTCAATGCCATCTTATCCTCAAGAGGCAATTGACACGTTGTGGCTGATCTGCTCTACGTTTCGACCCATGAAGCCTATTCACTCAAAAAACCTCCTTGGCATTGTCGGGTTCATGATCGTGACGCTGGTGGTTTCTTTCCCAGGCATAGCATTGGCGGCGGAAAGCCTGGAACAACGGGTGGCCACGCTGGAAGCGGCCACGAAGGTCAGCGTGCCGCTCCTCAATGCCGGTGACAACGCCCCAATTCATGAATCAACGCCAGGGAGTTGTCTTCACTGTTCTGCTGGCAGGCATAGGCACTTTCATTCTCCTGAAACTGGTGAATACGATGGTTGGGTTGCGCGTGGCTCAGGACGAGAAACCCTGGGTCTTGATCTCAGTCAACACGGTGAAAAGGCGTATAACGATTAAGGGAAAGGAGCAAACTTTTGAAAAAGATCGAAGCGATTATCAAACCCTTCAAACTCAATGAAGTCAAAGATGCACTCCACGATATGGGCTTGCTGGGCATGACGGTCACAGAGGTAAAAGGTTTTGGCCGCCAGAAGGGGCACACGGAGATTTACCGCGGGAGCGAATACGTCGTCGATTTTCTGCCGAAAATCAAAATCGAAATCGTATTGCCCGACGCGCAGGTGGCGGCGGCAGTGGACACCATCATCAAGACGGCGCGAACAGGCAAGATCGGCGACGGCAAGGTGTTCATTTCAGCTGTGGAGCAAGTCGTGCGCATCCGAACGGACGAGCGCGGTGAAAAGGCTGTTTAGGGCTTGCGGACTACTTTGCCTGCGCAGCTGTCTCCGGCGGCGCTGTCAGCCACTCAAAGGAAATCGTAACGTCGTCCTTGGCGGTCAGGCCGACCAGACCCGGGCGTTTGATTCCAAAAGAGGACATCTTCAGCGGTATGCTTCCGCTCACTTTGAGTCTGTTTGGCTCCACACGGGTAAGAGTGATCGACATCACGACCTGGTTGGTCACGCCGGCCACCGCCAGGTCACCTTTGCTGTCGCACTTGATGGGCGCGTCCGCGCTTTTGGGAGTCTCCTGGAGCGCTAATTCGATCAGCCGGTACTCAATTCTTGGATTGGCCTGCACCTTGAGCGCGTCGTGCATGACGTTGTCCATGCCTTTCTTGCCGCTCTTCAACTGGCGCACCGGCACCGTCACACTGGCCTTCGCATTGATCTTGCCCGGTTTGGCCTTTTGCGGATCCGCCACAAAGGAGGGATCAAGTTCCAGATAACCGCCCACGATCTGACTCTCCACCGTCCAGACGTGCAAGGTGGAGTCGCCGTCGATTTTCATCTTGCTGCCCGTGGGCTGGGCTTGATAACGCGCGACGTCTTGCGCCTGGAGCGGCGCAACCAGCACCAACAACGCGCCCAGCATGCCGGTGACCCTGTGGAGTAAGGAGGTTCTCATGGTCTTCATTATTGTAACGACGAAAGGATAAGCATTCAAACAATAGACAGCGGCAGGGCCGTTTCTATTCTAATTGTTCCCTGTGGGTTCGGGATTCTGCGGAGGCATCAAATCTCAAACCACTCCTTCTGAAAGACGATCTTTTGCTTTTTCAGGATGGCTTCGTTGGCCTTAATGACTGCGACGGTGGCTTCATAGCCATCCTTGTAATTTGCCGCTGCCGTTTTGCTCTTGCCCAAAGTCTTGAGGTATTCCTTCAGCCCCTGGGCGCCTTCCCCGAAATTGCTGACGAAATCTTCCACCGCCGTCATCGTCACGCCGGTGTTCGTAATGAAGGCTTCCAGAGCAGAGGCAAGCGATGAAGCGGCAAATGGAATCTCCTCAGTTTGCTCTCCGCCAACGGCGGACAACTTGGTGGCATTGGCGACCAGGGCGATCCCGGTCTCTTTGTGAAACTGATCCTTGCGCGCGTAAACTTCCCACCCCAACAGTGGCGAATCCACCTCTTTGAACATCCAGGCGTTTTCCTGGCGCAACATCACCGCGCTGTCCGTGCCGTAAAGAATCTCGTGATCGCCGTCGAAAGAATTGGCCAGTGTGGCTTCATAACTGAAATGCACCTGGCCCGGGTATTCAAACACCGCCTGAATCGTGTCAGGCACATCGCGTCCGTCATCCCAGTGCAGCACCCCGCCAAAACCGGTGACGGAAAGGGGCCGGGCATTAATGAACCAGCTCCCCACATCGACCTGGTGAATTCCGATTTCGCCAACCAGCCCCAGTGAACTTTCGTTTCGCAAACGCCAATTGACTTCCTTTTCCCGCTCGGACGCCGGCGCGGAGCGGCGCCAACTCTGTTTCTTGTGCCATTGGGCGCGGCCTTTGATCGTTTTGCCCAGAGCGCCGGAGCGGACGAATTGCAATAGAAAGTGACGTTGCGGATCGGCGCGCAGTTGCAGCCCCGGCTGGAAATTCAGTTTGTCAGCGGCCTTGGCAGCCTGGGCGATGGCACGGGCATCTTCGATGGTGTTGGCCAGCGGCGCTTCGCAATAGACATGCTTGCCCGCTTTGAGCGCCGCCACGGCTATTTCACGGTGCTGATGCGAAGGCGTCGCCACGAACACCGCCTGGACGTTCTTGTCTGCCAGAACCTTGGTGTAATCTCCAACCGTTTCTGCTTTGGGAGCAAATTCCTTGGCGCGCCGAATGAAACCGGGCGTCGCATAGGTATCGCATATGGCCACGACCGGAGCATTTGGCAGCTTGGCAAGACCGCTCAGAATATCCCGGCCCTGGGCGCCGCACCCAATCACAGCACAATTGACTGGCGGGCCCGCATGCTTTTCGGGGGTGGCCGCCGCGTCGGCCTGCGGCTTGTCCTCAGCCTTGAGAGGCACGCCACCCATCATCACCATCAAGGTGGTGATCGAACTGCCTTTGAGAAAGGAGCGGCGATCCAAATCCGGAACTTTCTGTTTCTTCTTCATCTTAGTTTCTATGGAAGGGCGAGGGTGCGGTCGCCGCGAATTCTCCTTATTTCTGCTCCATTGGAGGACATTTGCCAACCGTTATTTTCCAGGCTCGGCTGCGGATTTGAGTTCCTTGATGCGGATATTTCGAAAGCTCACGGTGCCATGATCGCCCTGGAGAAAGATTGGGCCGGGTTCTTTGACCTTGTTGTCGATTTCAGAGCCGGTTGCTTTGTCGCACTCGACGTTATCATGGATTTTCTGGCCGTTGAGGATGACGGTGATCTTGTTGCCTATCATGGTGGCCTCGACCGTTTGCCATTCGTCAGCGCGCTTGGAGGCAAACGTGTCCGGCGCTTTAAGATTGTAAATGGCCCCGTTGCCATTCTTGCTCGGCTGGCCGCGCTGGTAGTCGCCCAGAATCTGGATCTCATGACGGCCACGCAGATAAAAACCACTGTTCGAGCCGTCGGGAACCATGAAGTCGTAGCGCACGGTAAAATTCCAGAACTTGTCCTCCGTGACCAGGTCGGTGCCGTGTTCGCCTTTATTGACGATGTTTTTCAGGACGCCGTCTTCGACCTTCCAACTGTTGTGGCCATCAGGCCGGCGCAGTTTCCAGCCGGTGAGATCTTTGCCATTGAAGAGCGGCCGGAAGCCTTCGGTGTCTTTGTCAGCAGCGAACGTGATGCCCGTTGACGTGAGCAGGATCAGCGTGGAGAGCCGGATGAATGTTCTTTTCATTTTTGGTTTTGGTTTGGTTGAGACTTGCTTTGGCTGGAGGACGGACGGATGGGCCCTACTTTGCTTGCTGCACCGCGTCGCCCGCTTCGAGGCCGAGCGCCCATTTGATGCCTCCCAGGATGTGTTTCTGGTAATTCGCGTTTTCCCAGACCGAGTCGTTGTGGCCAAGCGAAGTATAGAACACTTTGCCTTGACCATATTCCTTCGCCCAGGCGACCGCAAACCGTCCCGACTGCTTCTTCTTGTTCGGATGTTTGTCGAGGATGAGCAACTCATGGACGCTGGCGGCATCGTAGTTCTTGAACAGATAAATCTCTTCCTTCTCGATGCAGTAAGCTTCGCCGAAATGTTTCGTCGCTGGATGTTTGGAATCCTGGACCAGACATTCGACGCCCACTTGCGGGCCGTGACCGGCAAATTCGCCTCCGAGCATTTCGATGTAGGCGTCAACCCCGCCCTCAAGATGAAACGTATCACTGGCCGCGTGCATGCCGATAAAGGCCTTGCCCTCTTTGATCTGATTGAGGAACGCCTGCTTGTCCGGCAGCGGCAAAATACCTGTCGTATTGGCAAAGATGAAACCATCGTAATTCTTCAGCGCCTCGGCAGTCATTTTCGAAGCCATGTCCTCGGCATTACGGACATAGTCCACCGTGAAGACCTTGCTACTCTCGGCGAGCTTGCCCAGAACTTTTTCGGCGGTGGGGATGGAGCCATGGCGAAATCCTTTGGTAACCGTAACAACCAGCAGCTTTTTCGGCTCGGCGGCCGTCGCTGTCAACGCCAGCAAGGTCAAGCCCGGCAGGAGATTAGTAAGGAGAGACAAGTAGGGTCGTTTCATAGCATCGAATGAGAGTTCAACAGACGTAGTTTCAAGGATGGGAATTCATTAGCGGGACTGGAGCCAAGGTCAAGGCTGATTTTGAAAATGAATGAACACGGGGCGGCACTGAACGTTTTCTGGATCCCGAGGATTCGGGATTGGGTGCAGACACTGAGCCCTGAAAAAGAGCGCAGAGCCCGGAAGCTTTTAAGAAAAGAAAAGCTTTAAGCACTAGAACCAGATGGGTGACTGAACGGATCGCCTCCAAGAGGGGCTGGTCTGAAATCAGCAACAGAAATGACGGGTTCGAATCGAGCACAACAACGTTGAACCCTCAGGACAGAAGGAGCCCAACTGATGCCCGACGCTGATCTCTCAGCGAAATATGTCAATACCATTGACTGACCCCTTGACGTCTGTCCAAACCAATTCGAACCGGAGTCCTGTCAAACCGCTGCGTTCGACGACCGCCTTAAACTCACCGTTGTCAGCATCGCCTGTTCGTTCCAAGCAGTAGATTCCTACCGCGCCATCCTCTGGAAACTTGAATATGCTCTGCTCTCCGAACCGTTCAGCAATGAAGGCTGGCTTGGCTGGTTCACGATACTCATTTTGAGCGCCGAGGCTTTTCCATACCGTTTTCCCTGGGTCGAGAACATTGATGCAGTTTGTGGCGTTATAGATGTAGAAATTACCCGACTCTCCCTCGATGGTTACGGGCAGTAGTTCGCCCGACATTTCCAGCGGTTCGCCCGCAAGCTCAACCGCTCGTTCGTTCACGACCAAAGCTCCAGTGATCCCATAAAAATCAGCCCTCGGCAGTCGTGGCGTGTTGATGAAAAATTGAACTGACTTCCACTCTCTGGGAAATGGCCGCCCACAACCAATCGGACGCAAAAGCTTGGCGTCCTGCTCTCGCATCCCTAAATCAGCGTAGGCCGGGAACCGGCCTCTTGGTGGCTTTGCAGAAGCCGAAATCTCGTAAATTTTCATCAGAATTGTTTACGGAAAGGGTAGAGTAGGCGAAGTGGAAGGAGGCGGATTGAACTGACCGCAGTTGTCAGTGCCGCCCCTTCCACCTCGCCCCTCATCAAACCGGACGAACGGGTTTCCCGTATCCGGCTTTCCGAGT
>Ga0137465_1000154_pt1 | contig 50883 bp, 47 predicted proteins | sample EasRivERMGT828_2_FD_104906 | JGI IMG/M metagenome (GOLD analysis project Ga0137465, IMG submission 104906) | Soil microbial communities from meander-bound floodplain in the East River, Colorado, USA - East River MetaG ERMGT828_2 | ecosystem: Environmental > Terrestrial > Soil > Floodplain ... | reverse complement strand
AAGACAATCACAGCCGTTACAGCCGCGGCGACCTCCGTGAATACATCCGCGAGGCCGATGCGCAGATCTACGTCATCGACCTCGGGCGGGCCCTGCTCGGCGATCTTGCGGAGATGACCGGCGGGCGTTCCTATCGCGCGTCGGTGGACGAGCTCCAGGAGGTATGCGAGAAGATCGCGCTCGAGATCAAGAGCCAGTACATCATCGGTTACGAATCCACGAATACCTCTAAGGACGGCAAGTTCAGGAAGGTTCGCCTTCGCGTCAACTCGCCTGCCGGGATGGGCAAGGTCAGCGTCCGCACCCGCGACGGATACTACGCCGCAAACTGAAAACCCGCTTCAGGCCGCGTGGGGTTCTCTTTCCTTTCCTAAGATGGCTCCTGGGGGAATGTCGAGGACCGGAATGTGCGCCTCCCGAATGATCGTTTCGGATACTGGGCCGAACGGCGTCCGGATGGTCATCATGATCACATCCGCGGATGTTCTTTCAGCCGCTGTCAGGATGGTGTCGGGGGCGGCTCCCTCGAAAATCATGGTTTCCGTCTCGATGTGATTCCGGTCTGCTTCCTCTTTGAAGGCGTCGAGTTTTGCGCGAGCGTCTTCTACCCGGTCTTCAGTCAGATACTCGGCGGCTTCTGCGCCTCCGTCCACACCGACGTCGACGGCATGAACGGCGATGAGAGTCGCATCCGCCGACTGCGCCCATTTCATCGCATAAGAAGAAGCCTCGTTCGAGAGTTCCGAAAAATCCGTCGCAAACAGAATGCGGTTGAACGCGGGAAGTTTGGTTACGTGGGAGACCGTCATGATGGGGATATCGATCTTCTTCAACACACTCTGCGTGACGGATCCAATCAGCAATCGGCCGATGACACCTCGACTATGTGTGCGCATGACGAGGATGTCTGTGCCCTCGTCGCGTACTGCCGAGAGAATCTCGTCACGAACATCGCCGCATCTCACGAGCCCACGCACATCGAGAGCCGCGCGATCCTGAGGCGTAATCATTGCGGACAGCATGCGTTGTGCGCGCTCTGTTTCGAGTCGGATCGTTTCCGGAAGAGTGACTGTGTGGGGCATCTCGACAACGTGCAGCAGGGTCAGGGAAGCCCGTATCTTTCGCGCCAGCGTGACGGCATGATTCAGAGCAACCACGGAAGGCGTCGAAAAGTCTGTCGGAACGAGAATTCTTCGAACCTGCATGGCACACCTCCATCGCGCGGGCTGAATGCATAAGGACTGCCTGCACGGGAGTTGCCGAATTGTATTGGCTGTGTCTTTTACTGCTGGCGCTGGCCGCCGCCGCTGCGTGGAGCGGGTTGCCTTTGCCCGCCGCCGGTTCGTCCGCCGGCAGGGGCTTCGTTCGTGGTATACGGGCGACCCGTCGTGAATGTGCCGCGCGGCTGGTTTTGCTGAGGCAACTGCATCCACTGTGCGCGAGTCAGTTGCTCGCGCATTTCCAGCGTCATCGCCGCGCTCGTGCGTTCGACTTCACCGCGAGCCTGAACGACGCGATCGATCTGTGAAAGGACGGCATTTTTGTCGAGCGGCTCGGCTTCGAGAAGCCGGCCGAGTTGTACTTCCTCTTTCTCGAGCTGCGCTGTCGCGGCCGTTATGCCCTGTCGATGGTTCTCGTACGCTCTCTCGATCCTTGCCTTTTGCTCATCGGTTATGCCGAGCCGGCTGATGAGGTTCGTATTCGTCCACCACGCTCCGCCGCCGCGAGCTCCCGCGACCACATTGAGCTGATCGATGATTGCAACGGGGTTTCCTGTTGCGGGACCGCCGCCGCGGCCTCCGCGCTGCTGCTGAAAGGTATAACCCACGTTCGGCACGATCTGGAGGTTAGGCGGCTCCGGCGGATGTTGCGCCGGGACCTGCTGCGCGAGCGCTCCGGCCACCACCATGAGGGAAAGTACGACGACGAGCAGAACCTTGACGGCTTTCATTGGACTCCTCCTGATTTGGTGACCGGTTCCTCATCAGGAATCAGCACCATGACCCGTTCCATGGGCGCAGGGACAGTTCTCGACAGGTGCCGGTATACCGCATCCATCAGCTCATCCGGATTCGTCTCGACGGGCGCTGTTTCAACGACGACTTCCTGTGGCATCAACCTGTCTCGGGTAACGAACGGGACTACGGCAATGACAACCATCATCGCGCCGGCCAGAGCCCATTGCCACTTCGAAACGGCCGTCGTCCGAGACTGAACTGGAAAGGGAGGGAGGTGCGCCGGATGAGAAGCAACGCGGACATCGACGCGGTCGCGTACAGCGTTTCTGAAGGCCGCGATCGTGCCGTCGAAACGCTCCACTTCCGACCGGCATTGCCCGCAGCCGGCGATATGTTGCAGTTCCGCTCTTGCGGACCGGCCGACGATATATTCCGCGACCTGGTCTTCTGTCAGATGATTGTTCATGCCTGCCTTCCTACGCGTTTCCGGATACCGCGGACGGCCCTGAAAAGGTGCACATTCACCGCGTTCTCGGTCAGCCCGGTGGATTCCGCAATTTCCGGGATGTCCATATCTTCCACGAACCGCAACAGGAAAACCGTGCGCTGCCTTTCCGATAACGTTTTAGTCGCTTCCCAAACCGCCTGCACTTCCTCGTTCAACGCTGCCTTCTGTTCCGGCGACAACTGCCTGTCGGGCCAGTCGTGGATCTCCTCGCTGCCGACCCGTTGTGCTTTTTTCCAGAACTGAAAGCGGCGGCTGCGCGTGGCATCCCGGACCAGATTCACGGCAATCGTCATCAGCCACGTGTTCAGACTGCAATTGCCGCGAAAAGAGAAGCGGCTCCGGTAAGCATTCCAGAAGCAGTCCTGAGTCAGCGTTTCGGCCAAATCCATATCGCGCACGGAGGCGAACACAAATCGTAGCACCCGGGTCCGATATTGCTCTACGACCCGTTCGAAGTCCTCGATTTCCAAAGCCGGGTTCTCCATGCTTACACTGATGAACCCGGATGTCGCCGTCGGTTTCATTTAATCCGTATAGACGAGTTTTCCGGTCGCAACTTAACACCATTTCAGTTTTTTTACTAACCGGGTGTGTCGCTTCGCTCCACGCCCGGCTAAGCTCCCTGCAGCCCTTCAGGCTGCGTGTTTGTCACGCCCGGTTCAGCGCAACCCCGCAAACCGCAGTCCCGATAAAAAACTTCGAATGTTAATCCGCGTCCGAAAACTGCGTCTATACGTGTGCAACGCTGGAGGCTCGCATGTTCACGATTTCGCTCAAGAGTACTCTGATCGCAATCGGTCTCATCTGGGTTCTGCTGACAGCATCTCCTGCAGCCGCGCAGGAGCAGACGGCCGATGAACTGTGGCAGCTTGGCCGTCAGAGCGCCTTCGAAGGCAAACCTATCGAGGCTGAGCGGTTCTTTCGACTCGCTCTCCAGAGGCTCGAAGCGAATGAGGCCCCGGACGGGCAGCGCGTTGCAGAAACTCTTGCAGAGCTGGCGTCGGTTCTGATTTCGCAACAGCGGCATGAGGAGGCTGAAAAGCTTCTCAGACGTGCAATCGGCATTGCAGCCACGGAAAGTCGAGTACGGCTTCGGCAGATGTCGATATTGCTGGGAAATCTCGGCACGCTTTATCAACTGACCGGACGGTTCACGCAAGCCGAGCCGATTTTCAAGGAAGCGCTGTCTGCCGTGGAAAAGCTCTACGGGCTCGGCAGCGTTGAGAGTGCGTCGGCGCTCAGCAACCTTGGAGTGCTTTACACCCAGATGGAGAAGGACAAGGATGCGGAGAAGTTCATGAGGCGGGCCATCGCGATTACAGAGAGTAAGGTCGGCCAGGACAGTATTCAGCTCGTGCCGATCCTGACGAATCTGGCCGCCACATACGAGAAGCGCAAGAAATGGTCTGAGGCGGAGTCACTGCTTCTGCGGTCGCTTGCCGTTGTCGAGAAGTCTGTGGGCCGTGATCATCCCGAGGTCTGCATCGTGCTCGAACATCTCGGCGTCGTGCACCTGCGCCAAAAAAGATTTGATCTAGCTGAAACCGAACTCCGTCGCGCGCTCGAGATCGAGAAAAGAGTCACGAGAGCGGGCGGCGCGAGGATCGCGGGGGTGTCCTTCCATCTTGCTCGCGTGCTTGCCGCAAAAGGCAGCAACGACGAATCCAACGTTCTTTATGCCGCCGTTCTGGAGTGGCAGGAGCGCAATATCGGGCCAAGGGCCGTCGAAGTCGCTACGACTCTCGAGCACTATGCGGAACTCCTGCACAATACGAAGAGCGAAACTCAGGCGCGTGAAATGGAGTTCCGCGCAAAACAGATTCGCGCGGAACGCGCTTATACCGTGACTGTTCGTTGAAAACCCGAAGCCGGTGAGTTACTGCCCCCGGTTTCCTCCGCCGCGCTGTGGGCGGGGAAGAGGTTTGCGCGGGAGCCGTTCGTCACGGTTTGCGGCGTGATAAGCGAAGCTTGCGACGATGACCGCGTTCTTCATCATGTCCGAGGCCTGCACTCGCTCGTAGACATCCATGTTGGAGTGATGCGTCCGGCTGTTGTACTCGATCGGATCCTGGATGAATTGGAATCCCGGTAATCCGACCTCGTCGAACGCGAGATGATCGGTGCCACCGGTGTTGCGAATCGTCAACGTCGTCATGCCGAGATTCTTCAAAGGCTGCATCCACGCCTGAAAGATCGGCGCGACGCCTTCATTGCCCTGAAGGTACACGCCGCGAATCGCGCCGGTGCCGTTGTCCAGGTTGAAATAGGCTGTGAATCCGGAGTGGGCGGGCTTCAGATTCATGGATTGACGATCGGCGAAGTGTTCGCCGACATATGCGCGAGAGCCAAGATATCCCTGTTCTTCACCGGTCCAGAGACCAATGCGGACAGTCCGGCGCATCGTCAGTCCGGTCGCCTTGAGAATTCGCATTGCCTCCAGCATGACAGCCGATCCGGCGGCGTTATCCGTCGCCCCTGTTCCGGTGTGCCATGAATCGAAGTGCGCGCCGAGCAGGACCAGTTCGTTCGCTTTGTCGGTGCCGCGGATTTCACCGACGACATTGAACGCATTCAGATCTTCATCGTGGAATTTGTTTTGAATATCCATCTCGAGACGGACCGGAACGTTGCGTTCCAACGTCCGCCAGATTCTTCCATAGTGTTCGACAGCCATCACGACCTGCGCCGGCACCGGCGCGTCGCTCGCGTTTCTGCCGCCGCCGCTCTGGACGAACAGCGTTCCGCCGCTGCCCGTACTCGGTTCGATGGTGGCGATCACGCCTTCATCGAGAAAGAACTTTTGCCGCCGCTGATTGAAGTTCTGGTTATTCCCACCGCGTCCGCCGCCCCCGCCCTGTCCTTGTCCGCCTCGCGGCGGCGCGACCGGCTGGTTCGAGATTGTCTGGAGTTCGTCGTCGGTGTAACGACGTCCGGGCGCCTGAAACTGGGGCTGAACTTCCGGCGGCGCCGCAATCATCACGAATTTGCCTCGAAGCTGGCCGCTAAACTTCTCGAGATCCTGCTCTGTGGTGAGTACGGCGCGAACGACGTCTCCCGTCACGGGCCCGTTGGTTCCCGGCGTCCATGCTTTTGGATACGCGATGACAGAGAAGCTTCCCGATGCGGCTGTTGCTGTAGCTGTCAGTTTTTCATTCGTCCAGCCCCGGCCGAACGGCCCCCATTTTTCGAGGGCGACATTCGACAGTTCCCACTCCGTCAACTTTTTCTTCGTCCATTCGCCGGCGGCTTTCATCTGCGGAGAGCCTGTCAAACGCGGGCCGTAAACGTCTGTCAGATAACTGGTGATGTCCATGATCTGCGATCGATTCAGGCCTTCATCTTTGATCTTGTAGACGGCGTCAAGATCCACTTTCTCCGGCGGCATCTGAGCGACGATCGGAATGGCAACGGACAGGATCGCGAAGAAGGCAATGACTCGGGCACGTCTCATGGGCGTTCTCCTTTGGCAATTCGCGGATTATACAGAATCGTGGAGAGTGCGGCACGAGCCGCGTGGTATCCGCACATGCCGTGAACGCCGCCGCCGGGCGGTGTTGACGAAGAGCAGATGAAAAGACCTTCGGCAGGCATTGCGTAAGGTGTCACTCGAAGCGATGGTCGAGCGATCACCTGCAGCACGTCTTGAACGCCGCCGCTGATGTCGCCGCCTACGTAATTCGGGTTGTACGCTTCGAACTGCGGCGCATTCATCGTGTGCCGCGCGAGGATGCAGTCTCTGAAACCGGGCGCAAAGCGTTCCACCTGGGCTTCGATGCGGCCCGCCATGTCCACCGTAGAGTTGTTCGGCGCATGGCAGTATCCCCACGCGGTGTGTTTGCCCCTCGGCGCGCGAGTTTCGTCGAAGAGACTCTGCTGCGCCAGCAGAACAAATGGCCGCTCCGGGCATTCTCCGCTTGCAACACGGCGCTCGCTCTCGACGATCTCTTCGGCCCTTCCCCCCAGATGCACCGTCGCCGCCTGCAGGCACTCCTGAGCTTTCCACGGAATGGGCGAACTCAATGCCCAGTCGACTTTGAACACTCCCGGGCCGTATCTGTACTTCTGCAGCTTTCGCCGATACGTCGCCGGCAGCCGGTCTCCTGTGATCTCCAGAATCTGCCGGGGTGTCAGATCGAAGAGAATCGCCCGCGATGTGGGGATGTCACGCAGCGACCGGATCTGCTTTCCCATGACGATCCGTCCGCCGAGCGACTCGAGATACGACGCGAGCGCATCAGACAGTTTCTGAGAGCCTCCCTTGACGAGAGGCCATCCGTCCACATGCCCGAGTAATCCGAGCAGCAGCCCGAACGCCGCAGTCGGAGATTTGTCGAGGGGCATGTTTGCATGTCCTGCGATTCCCACGAACAGACTGCGGGCGCGGTTGCCGCGGAACCATCGCTTTGCCAGTCCATACGCAGATTGCGCGGCATTGATGCCGAAATGCGCGAGGAGCAGCGGATGTTTTGGCAGATGAATGGGCGGAGCAAGGATTTCCGGTACCAGTTTCTCCGCATGTTGAACAAGACGCGAAAAACGCTTTGCATATGCCGCCCCGTCCTCACCAAGCGTCGCGGCTGTGTCGCCGATCGAGCGATAAAGGATCGCGGCTGTTCCGTCGTCGAAAGGATGAGCAAGGGAGGCGGGCGGGTGGATCCACTCCACTCCGTGCGCAGCGAGCGGCAGCGTCCTGAAAAAGGGTGAAGCGATTCCAAGCGGATGAATCGCAGCACAAACATCGTGCAGGAATCCGGGCAGCGTCAGTTGTTTGGTCCGCGCTCCACCGCCCGGGGTGTCTCGCGCTTCGATGACGCAAACGGTATGACCGGCGCGGGCGATCTCGATCGCCGCGGCAAGACCGTTCGGACCAGAGCCCGCAATGACGGCATCGAATTCCATCGACTCATTGTATATGCCAGTGCGAACGCCGCTCCCGCGACCCAGCCCCGGTGCGTTGTGAGCCGGGTGCAATTTGTCCGCCAGAGACGAACTACGCGCGGAGCTCTTTTCGGACGACGAGCTTCAGGCCAGACCATACATCCGTCACCGCGCAGACCTTGATGTCGACGAAGCCAAGCGGCAGAGCGATTTCCCGGATCGTGTCTTCCGTAATGTCCGTGGGAACTTTCGATGATTTCTTGGGCCACGATACCCATACAGCCGCAGTCGGTTTCAACTTCGTCCGATACGAACGGAGCGCAGCTTCGAGCTTGGATCGCCGGACAGTGAAAATGTGTACAACATCCGTGTTCCCGGACAATCGAGGCGCGATCTTCACCCCGTCGGGCAGGGGATTCACGAGTGTGAGGTAGTCATCTGGCGCGCCGGGCGCGTGAACTTCAAAACCGGGCTTGATTCCGAGTTTTGCGACCAGCGGAGTTCCTGAATAACCTGCCATGGGCGTAATGTATCATTCAGCCTCTATGGCAGCCGAACGGATCCCGATCCCTGAACTGAAGAAGAAACTGGAATCGAAGAAGAAGCCCATCGTTGTCGATGTTCGTGAGCCATCCGAGATCAAAGAGAGCGGGGCAATTCCCGGCGCGATCCACATACCGATGCGTCAGATCGAGAAGCGATTAAATGAACTTCCGGTGAACGCGGAAATCGTTTTCTATTGTGGCGGCGGTGGACGCGCGTCGCGCGCCGCGGAGACGCTGGTGAAAGCCGGCTACAAGACCGTTCAGTTTTGCGGTCTTCGGGATTGGAAAAAGGAAGGACTGCCGACGGTGAGTTCCCTCACCTGACCTCGGCGAAAGCCCGCACCGGAACAATGTCATTCACTGCGGGTTCAAGCGGCACGGCGGTGAATCGAAATCCGAGACGCGGAAGCGAAGCCAGATCGCGGAGGTTTTCGACGATCGCGATCTTCCCAGACGTGATCAGCCGCGTTTGTGTTGAACGTCCGCTGACCGGAAAGTCCACACCGGCCAACTTCACTCCTGAACGAACCATTCGAAAAATCAAATGCTCGTGGAGATACGGACCCGGTTCCCAGTACGCTTCCGAGCCCCACTTCTGATCCCAGCCGGTCTGTATCAGCAGCGCGGCCTGTCGTACTTGTGAATCGTGGAACGGCACACTGACTTCGTGAGGAACAGGCCCGACGGACAACAGCACCATCGCCCGCAGTCCTGCAAATGACGAGGAGCTGTGGGGAGCGCCCACGTCGCCGTCCGAATGTCCAAGTTCGATGACCATTTTGTCCCTGCCCGGAAAATGTACGAAGCCGCCAGCTCACGCCAGCAAAGGATCTTAGACGAGTGGAGAGTTCCGTGCACTTCTCATTATCCGGTGATTCCGGGACGGTTGCGTCGTTTCCCTAATTCGCGCTTTTCAAGAATTAGGGAAACGACGCAACCGTCCCGGAATTTCGCCTTAGAATACCCAGCATGCAGCATGGCGATGCATTGCTGATAGTCGATGTTCAGAACGACTTTTGTCCCGGCGGGGCGCTCGCGGTTCCCGCCGGCGACGAAGTCGTGCCCGTCCTCAATCGATGGATCGAGGAAGCAGGACGCAGCGGCATTCCGATATACGCGTCGCGAGATTGGCACCCGCTTCATCACGTCAGCTTCAATGAACGCGGCGGTCCATGGCCGCCCCATTGTGTTCAGGAAACACCGGGAGCGGCATTCCACCATGAGTTGCGGCTTCCGCCAGATGCCCTCGTCGTCACGAAGGGCTACGACGTCGATACGGACAGCTATTCCGCATTCGGAGGCACCGATCTTGAAGAGCGCCTGAAACGCGCCGGCGTCCGCCGCATCTGGATTGGAGGGCTGACTCAGGACTACTGCGTGCGCGAGACCGCGATGGACGCCATACACGCAGGCTTCGAAGTCCACGTGCTCGTCGACGCGACACGCGCCGTGAACGTTAACCGAGACGATGGGCAACGGGCTCTTGAAGACATGCTGCATGCGGGCGCGATCCTCGAACAAACATGACGTCACCGTGGGTCAGCGATTCCAACGCAGCTCTTCTCACGGATCTCTACGAACTGACAATGATGCAGTCGTACTTCGACCAGGGCATGAATGATGTCGCGGCCTTCGACCTCTTCATCCGCCGCCTTCCTTCTCATCGCAACTATCTCGTCGCCTGCGGTCTCGAGCACGTGCTGCATTACCTCGAATCGCTGGTCATATCGGACGAAGCTGTTGAATATCTGCGAACGCTGAAGCGGTTTTCCGACCCGTTTCTCGAGAACCTGCGCCGGTTCCGGTTCACAGGCGACGTATACGCGGTTCCGGAAGGCACAGCGATTTTTGCGAATGAACCATTGATCGAGGTGATCGCCCCGTTACCGCAGGCTCAGCTGATCGAAACATTTCTGATGAATCAGATTCAGCTCGCGACGCTTGCGGCATCGAAGGCAACGCGTGTCGTTCATGCGGCCGAAGGCCGGTCCGTGGTCGACTTCGGGGCGCGCCGGATGCACGGAGCAGATGCAGGCATCAAGCAGCCGCGGGCGTTCTACATTGCGGGAGTGGATTCAACATCCAGTGTTCTTGCCGGACATATCTGGGGGATACCGGTTACGGGCACAATGGCGCACAGCTATGTGCTGTCCTTCGACAGCGAGATCGAAGCATTTCGGAATTTCGTTCGAACCTATCCTGCATCGATCCTTCTGGTCGACACGTATGATATTCAAGAAGGCGTCGAGAATGTCATTCAATTATCGACAGAGCTTGGAACCGAGTTTCGAGTGACCGGAGTCCGCCTGGACTCGGGCGATCTGGCAAGCCATGCGCGCAATGTGCGGCGTCAGCTCGACGCGTCGGGGCTTCAGCAGGTGAATATCTTTGTCAGCAGCAGTCTCGATGAATATGAGATTCACCGCCTCGTCTCGGAGGGCGTGCCCATCAACGGTTTTGGCGTCGGTCGCCATCTTGCCGCATCGTCGGATGTCCCTGTTCTAGACACGGCGTATAAGCTGGTGGAATACGCGGGAAAGCCGAAGATGAAGCTGTCCGAATCCAAGTCGACGCTGCCCGGCCGGAAGCAGGTCTTCAGGGAGCGGGCCGCGGGCAAAGCCGTAGGCGATGTCGTCGGACTCATAGACGAGCCCATGTCCGGCGAACCGCTGATGATCAAAGTGATGGAGAACGGCGTCCGGCTGTCGGGCCCGGAGCCTCTCGACGTTGCCCGCGCGCGATGCCGCACCGAACGAGCCGCGTTGCCGGATCCGTTGTTGAGTTTGTCGAAGGCCCACCCCGGATATCCGGTCGAATTGAGCGAGGGTCTGAAGCATCTACAAAAGACGGCCGACAGAAGGTAACTCCCGGGGCGGTATAATTTCGCACGTGTTACGCGACAAAGTGATCATCATCACCGGGGCCTCGAGCGGCATCGGGCGCGCTACGGCTGTAGCCCTCGCTGCAGAGAAGGCAAAGCTCGTCCTGGTTGCCAGACGCGAAGAACGGCTCGCGTCTCTGGGCATAGAGGTTGAACGCGCGGGTGGTAGTGCGTTCGTGTTGCCGCTGGACCTCAGGGAGATGGACCGCGTCAAGCAGATGATCCATTCCACGCTGGATCGGTTCGGGCGCATCGATGTCCTCATCAACAACGCCGCATTCGGTTTCTACGGTTCCGTCGAAAGCACGCCGCCGGACGTTGTTCGCGAGATCTTCACTCTCAACTTCGAGGCGCCGCTGATCGCCACCCAACTCGTCATACCCATCATGAGAACGCAGGGCAGCGGCCACATCATCAATGTCTCGTCGGTCGCCGGGAGGCGCGGACTGCCGCTCAGCGGGATTTACAGCGCCACGAAGTTTGCGTTGCATGGACTCAGCGAGTCGCTGCGCGTCGAGTTGCAGGATTCGGGAATCGAGGTCAGCGTCATCAACCCTGCCGCCACCGAGACGGAGTTCGGCGATCACGTCCGGCACGGCGATGTGAAGCAGAAATTCAGGTCCACCGGACACGTGCAGCCTGCGGCTGAGGTCGCAGCCGCGATCGTTCGCTGCATCAAACAGCCCCGCCTCGAAGTCTATCCGTACGGCCGGAGCCGCCTGCTGGTCTGGGCGAACGCGGTTGCTCCGTCTCTTGTCGATAAGATCATCACGCGCGTTTTTCGCGACAGATTGCGAGCGAGGGTCAACGTCAGTACGTGAGGCGAGTTGCCATTGTTGGCGGCGGCCTGTCGGGTCTCTCCTGCGCTTACGCTTTGAACCGCCGTGGAATCGACGTCACCGTTTTTGAGTTATCGGAACGCCCCGGAGGCCGCGACACCGCCGCGTTCTATCTTCTGGAGCCGGATCTGTTTCGGAACACTTTCCGGCTGATCAACGAACTCGGACTGGATAGCGAGATTCTTCCGATCGCGCCGCATCCAGGCCAGTTCTACAAAGGCCGCGTCTACCGCCATCGCGTTGCGTCCGCGGCGGGTTTGCTGTCCTTCAAAGGCCTGAATATCGCCGACAAGGCGCTTCTTCCGCGCATGGGGTACTTGCTCGCCCGGCATGGCTCGCGCCTGGATTTTCATGCCCCGGAACGCGGCCTCGACTTCGACAAAGAGTCGGCCGCGTCATTCGTCAAGCGTGAGCTTTCGCAGAATGTTTTGAACTACGTTGCGGGGCCGTTGATCTCTACCCTTTTTTTTTACGGCTCGGAGGAGACGTCGGCCTGGCTCTATCTGATCCTGGCGAAGCACATGTACAACGTGCATATGAGTACGGTCCGCGGGGGCAAGCACCGGCTGGCCGAAGCTCTTTCTAAAAACGTGGACGTCCGTAAAGGCCGAGCGGTTTCCCGGATCGAGGCTGAGGGAGAGGCATATCGGATCGGCGACGAGCTTTTTTCGGATGTCGTCATTGCTGTTCCGGGTGATGCCGTACTGCGCATCGAGGGCGTCGAGAGTCTTCTGCAGGAAGAAGACCGGCAGTTTTTTCGAGATTGCCAATATCAGCCGGTCGTGAGCGTCCGGATCGCAACACATAAGCCGGTCGATGGAAGCTGCTATGCGGTTTCGATCCCTCGTGTGGAACAACTCTCGGCTTCTACCATTTCGTTTCACGATTTCATCGATCCGGCTTCCGTCCCGGCCGGCGAGGGGCTCCTGACCATTTCCGGCGGAGGAGTGGACGTCGACGCCGAGAAGCTGCTGCGCGATCTGAAAAGACTGTACGCGGTCGATACCGAGCGGACCGACGTATTCGAATACAAGCCCGGCATGCCCAAGTTTCCGCCCGGCCGGTATCTCGAAATCACAAACTTTCGCCGGCGCCGGCGCAGGCCAGGTTTGTTTTTTTGCGGGGATTATCTGCTTGGGCCCCTGATCGAGGGTGCCGTAACGACAGGATTGAAGGCCGCAGAAGCTATACCTTGATGGTCCGGAACCTCGCCTGGCACTCCAGACATCGGTACACGCGGACAAAGAAGAGGAGTCGTTCGAACGTCCGCCTGTGTGATCTCCGAACCCCGGCTCCGCACTCCGGACATCGCAAGTCCTCTGTTTTGTCTTTGTCTAAAGGTAGTTTGCGCCTGGGCTTAGGCGGGCGGCTCAACGAGAGGTCGAGGAATATCGAACCAAGGCGAACGCGATCGCATTTCTTACACCGGAACGGACGCCTCAGTCGAAGGATTGCAAGACGATCCATCCATGTTCGCGGTGTTGCTCTGGCCCAGTGATTATTGTTGCAGCGCGGACAGACCATAATCGGGCAGGCCAATATAGCTCATTTGTTGCGATCCTGCCATTCTTCGAGCCAGGCCATCTGGATGGCTTCGAGTTTTTTCTCATTCGAGTTTTTCGGATCGTCACCGAAACCTTCGAGCCCCACGACCCACTTGTAGAGGTCCGTGAATCTAACGGTAAGAGGGTCGGTATTGGGGAACTTGTCGGCAAGCGCCAGTGCAACGTCTTCCGGGTTCGTCCACGTCAAAGGTCTATTCATTTTCGATTTCCTTAACGCGCTTGTCCTTCAGCGCTTTCGAGATCGCCTCGTTCATGATCAGTTCGGCGAGGCGCATCGTTGCGTTGCTGAGTCGTTCGATGGCATCGCGCGTTTGCTGATGGTTATTGCCCTTCATCAGTTCACGAAGATTTTTGGCGGCTGATCCGATCTCCGCCTTTTCTTCTTCCGACAAATTCGCGTACTGCTCGTCGGCAACGCCTTTCATCGTGGCGTTCAATACGGTTTCGGCTTCGTTCCGCGCCTCGATGACCAATCGCGCTTCGATATCGGCTTCCGCGTATTCGAACGACTCCAGGATCATCTGTTCGACCTGTTCATCGGTCAGGCCGTACGTTGGTTTCACTTCGATCGACTGATATTTGGACGTGCGCTGTTCCTGCGCCGAAACACTGAGGATCCCATCGGCATCAATCAGGAACTTCACCTCGATGCGAGGCATGCCGGCCGTCATCGGGGGAATGTCCTTCAAGTCGAACTCGGCGAGGCTGCGGCTGTCTTTGACAAGCTCTCGCTCGCCCTGGAGGACGTGGATCTTTACGTTCGTCTGGCCATCGATGAACGTCGTGAACATTTCGGTGGCGCTGGCGGGGATGGTCGAATTGCGCGGGATGATCTTCGACATGACGCCGCCCATCGTTTCGATGCCGAGCGAAAGCGGCGTCACATCGAGCAGCAGCATCCCACGCTGACCTCCAGCGAGAATGTCCGCCTGGACGGCAGCGCCCAATGCGACAACTTCGTCGGGATTCAGTTCCGTATGCGGAACGCGTCCGAAGAGTTCCTGCACGCGTTGGCGGACGAGAGGAATTCGTGTGGATCCGCCGACCATGACCACTTCATCGATCTCGCTCGGCTTCAAACCGGCGTCCTGAAGGGCCTGCCGGCACGGCTTCAACGTCCGTTCGACGATGGGATCGATGAGTTTGTTGAACTCGTCACGCGTGAGTGTGCGCTTGTAGTTGAGGGAGTCGACGACGATCTCCGAATGCTCACCGGAAGACAAATCCTCTTTCGCCTTGTTGACAGCCTTGCGGATCGCCGGGATTGCAGCCGATGCTTGTCCGCCGGCTTCCTGCCCACCGGCTTCATGAAGGACGAGGCGAATCAGCACCTCATCGATATCGTCACCGCCAAGATGCGTATCGCCGCTTGTTGACCGCACCTCGAAGATGCCATCGCTGAGTTTGAGAATCGATATGTCGAACGTTCCGCCGCCGAAATCGTAAACGGCGATCGTGCCCTGATTCCGCTTATCGAGACCGTACGCCAGCGATGCCGCCGTCGGTTCGTTTACGATACGGAGCACATCGAGGCCGGCAATGCGCCCCGCGTCTTTTGTCGCCTGGCGCTGCGCATCGTTGAAGTATGCGGGAACGGTAATGACCGCGTTCTTGATCTCTTCACCCAGAGCTGCTTCAGCATTCCGTTTGAGCTCGCGAAGGATAAAGGCCGAGAGTTCGGGAGGCGTGTAATCGCGGCCAAAGACTTTCAGCCGGATGATGTGCTCGCTTTCCTGCGACACGTCAAATGGGAGCAAGGGCAGATCTTGCCGGACATCTTCGATGCCCTTTCCCATAAATCGCTTGATGGAGAAGACCGTGTGCTTCGGCTTCTCGACCATCTTTGCTTTGGCGCTGTTGCCGACGGAAACCTGCCCGGCCTCATCGAAATAGATGACCGAAGGCACGAGCTTGCTCCCATCGGTCCCGGCTATAACGCGGGGTGTGCCGTCCTCCACGATCGCGACCAGGCTGTTGGTTGTTCCTAAATCAATCCCTACGATTTTCGGCATTATTCCAATTCACTTTCCAGGTTCCGTATGTACGACGATTCCGACAGAATCTCCGCCAGTTTTGTCAGCTGTAGCTTCTGCTTCTCCTCCGGCGCTCGGCTTTTCATCAACTCATCCCACTCGAATGTTGCCTTCTGCAGTTCCGCATCGAACCTTTCCCGCTTTTCCCTGATCTGCGCCTTTAGAGAGTCGATATCTTCTATCGACGTGCGACCGGCTTTCACTTCCTCGAGTTGTTCGTTGATTTCGAACACTTCCATGAGCAGCGCCTGCGGCACCTTGCTTCCGTCGGATTTGAATCCGTAAAGGCTCAACAGGTATTCGACTCGCCGGACGGGGTGCCGGAGCGTGCGGTAGGCATCGTTGAGCAGCGCGGTCATGCGGACGGCCTTCGTCTTCTCAGCGGGTGACGCGGTCGAGAAGTAGTCCGGATGATACTTCCTGCTCAGCTCGTGAAATGTTTTCTCGAGTGCTACCAGGTCCAGGCCCAAAATCCGGGCCAGACCGAACACCTCGAAGTAATCCATGGTTTTGAGGCGGGATTAAGTTGAGAACGAGCTACCGCAGCCGCAGCTTTTCTTTGCGTTGGGGTTCATGAATACGAACCCTTTGCCCATCAGTCCGCTGTCGAAATCGAGAACGGTTCCATTCAGGTAGATGTAGCTCTTCAAATCGCAAAACAGTTTCACGTCCTCGCGTTCGAATACCTTGTCGCCGGTGCGGGCCTGGTTTTCGAACGTCAGGTTGTACGACAGGCCGGAACAGCCTCCGCCCTTGACGCCGACGCGCAAGCCAGCGGCCTGCACACCTTCCTTCTGCTTCATGCGTCGAACTTCATCGACGGCATTGTCGGTAATTTCGATCGCCATGTTTCCGTATCAGCCCTTCTCTTCGTGCTTCTTCTTCCAGTCGGTAATTGCGGCCTTGATTGCATCTTCCGCAAGCACAGAACAATGGATCTTCACCGGAGGAAGGCTCAGTTCCTTCACAATGTCTGTGTTCTTGATCGCCAGTGCTTCAGTCAGAGTCTTGCCTTTTACCCACTCGGTGGCGAGGCTCGAGCTGGCGATGGCGCTGCCGCAGCCGAAGGTCTTGAATTTGGCGTCCTCGATGACTCCGCTCTCGTTCACCTTGATCTGGAGTTTCATGACGTCGCCACACTCGGGAGCTCCGACAAGGCCGGTACCCACACTGGGGTCCTCCTTGGGAAGCGCGCCGACGTTGCGCGGATTGTTGTAGTGATCGATCACCTTGTCCGAATATGCCATTACAGTCTCCTTGTAAACTCAGCGTGTCCCCCACGCTTATTACGCTTCTGTAGCCCAATGCACCGATTTCAAATCGATGCCTTCTTTTGCCATCTCGTAGAGCGGCGACAGTTCCCGCAGCCGGCGGACGACTTCGATGACGCGTCCGGCAACGTAGTCCACTTCCTCTTCCGTATTGAAGCGGCCGATTCCGAAGCGGATCGACGTGTGCGCCAGATCTTCACCGACTCCCAGCGCCTTGAGAACGTACGATGGTTCCAAACTCGCCGACGTGCACGCGGAGCCCGACGAGACCGCGATGTCGTTGATACCCATCAGCAACGATTCGCCTTCGACATACGCGAAGCTCATGTTCAGATTTCCGGGCAGCCTCTTATGGAGATCGCCGTTGATGTAGAGTTCGTCGAGTTCCCGTTCGAGTGTCGTGCGAAGTTTTTCCCGCAGCCGGAGCATCTCAGTCGATTCCTTCGCCAGGTCTTCACGAGCAATCTTGGCGGCCTTGCCGAACCCCACGATTCCCGGAACGTTCAGCGTGCCGGATCTCATGCCGCGCTCGTGACCGCCGCCATCGATGATCGGCGTCAGAAGGACGCGGGGACTGCGGCGCCGGACATACAGAGCGCCCACACCCTTGGGTCCGTACAGTTTGTGCGCGGACATTGATGCGATGTCCACGTTCATTTCGTTCACGTTGAACGGGATTTTGCCTGCAGCCTGAACCGCATCCGTGTGGAAGAGCACACCGCGTTCGCGGGCGATTTTGCCGATTTCCTTAACGTCCTGAACCACGCCGACTTCGTTGTTGGCGGTCATGATCGAAATCAGGATGGTTTTGTCGGTGATCGCCTTGCGAAGGTCATCCAGATCGACGAAGCCCTTGTTGTCCACGGGCAGGAACGTCACCCGGAAGCCTTCTTTCTCTAGGTGCTTGCACGTATCGAGAATCGCTTTGTGTTCGGTCACTGCGGTGATGATGTGATCGCCCTTCTCGCGATACATCCATGCGACACCTTTTACAGCCAGGTTGTCCGATTCTGTCGCGCCGCTCGTGATGACGATTTCGCGCGGATCCGCGCCGATCAAAGCGGCGATTTCCTTGCGCGCGTTTTCGACCGCTTCTTCGGCATCCCATCCGAACTTGTGATTGCGGCTCGCGGCATTCCCGAACTTGTCCGTCAGGAAAGGCATCATGGCATCAAGCACGCGCGGATCGAGCGGAGTCGTCGCATGATTGTCCATGTAAATTGGCAGCTTAACCATTTCTAACCTCTAAAGTTCTAACCTCTAAAGTTCTCTAACCTCTAACGCCTCTAGTTTGTCGCTAACTCGTAAATCGATGTGTCGCCAAGGACCCGGACTACTTTCGCCTTGATCTTCAACAGCGGATCCCGGACCGAGCACATCTGCATTTGCTGGCAGTCATCGCCTCGTTCGCATGGAGTAATCGAGATCGGGCCTTCAAGGGCCTCAACTACGTCCACAATGGAGATCTCCGCCGGATCTTTCGCCAGGACGTATCCTCCATTAGTACCTTGCTGGGAGACAAGCAGGCCCTTTCGAGCCAATCGCTGCAACACCTTAGCCAGTAATTCGGCGGGAATATGATAATGAGCGGCTATCTCTCTGGCACTGACCGACTCGTCGGAGTGCTGCGCCAGGTGTTTCAACGCGATCAGACCGTAGTCGGATTTTTTGGACAGCCGGAACATTAGTCCCTCTTTCCGTATGGTAACTCCGACCGAATAGGTCGGACTTACCTAATTTAGGGACTTGGGCATGGAAAATCAAGGAGTAACTTCGGTCAGGACCTCTCTTAATGAGGATATACGGCGCAGCTTGGTCCGGGCGATGTACCGGTCCCTTCGATCGACCAAAACGGCATCCAATCCTGCCTTCAGTGCAGGCTCGACGTCGTCGTTGGGGTTGTCGCCGACCATGAGGATCGAAGGAGCCGGCACGCCGAGCTTCTCGACAGCGACATTGAAAATCCGGGAATCGGGTTTGGAGTAGCCGGCCTCGCTGGACGTTATGACGGCGTCGAAGAAACTCTGAATGCCGAGACTGTCGAGCACCGAGTAGACGCGCGTGTCGAAGTTGGAAATGATCCCGAGTTTGAGGTTCAGGCCGCGCAGTTGTTCCAGAACCTGGAACGTTTCGGGAAACAGCATCCAGCCCTGGGAGTCACGGAATTTGTCGTAGAGCCTGTCGAAGAATTCATCGAAGTTTTCCACCATTCCGACGTCGGTAAAAACGCGGTGCACGACGTCCTTCCACCATTGCTTCTGGTCCTGCACCGACAGTGGTCCCGATCCGGCGAAGTGCCGCGCGAACGCGGCTTGAATCGCCTCGGGTTCAGCGCGGGATCCATGCCGGCTTGCGATACTGGCATAGATTTCCCCGACCGATCCGCGTGTGGTGAATAGCGTCTCTGCGGCGTCGAACAGGACGGCGCGGAATTTCACGGATGAGCTTGAGACTGGATTTCGATGCCGTTGAGGTCTACGAGTGAGAGGCCATTCGCATCCTCAGCCCAGGGAATCCGGACGACGAGCGACTGCCTGGTGGCGACGAGTTCCGCATGACGCGAGGGAGAATCCCACTCGCTCGTCATGTGCGTGCTGAAGCCTTCTTTCTGGAAAAATTGCTGTATGGTCGGAACGGCATCCTGGTACGCACCATCCCAGTTCTTCCCGAAGTCGTTCAACATCAGGAATTGTTCCAACCGGCTGATCCACTCCTGTTTCATAAAGGGGACACATTCTATCGCCTGCTCCTCATCACTTCAACGCCCCCGGACTTTCTAGTAGAATCGGCGCCATGCTGAGCCTTCTGTTGATGCTACAGTTCGTCGCCGTGACGAGAGCCGGATACGTGAATTACGTTCAGAATCCTGCGAACGTCCGGGCCACGCAAACTCTCGACGTCCGAACGCCGATCAAAACCGGCAGCGGCGGCTTTGCGGAAATCCTGCTGAATCCAGGTTCATATCTCCGTCTGGCAGAAAACTCCGAAGCGATGCTCGAAGGAGTGGAGATGCCGAATATCGGACTGCGTGTGATCGCCGGATCCGCACTGATCCAGGCGAGGGGATTCGACAAGCGAACAAGGTTGAACGTGATCAACGGGAATCTGAAGGGCGACATAATAGAGGACGGCATTTTCCTTATCTCTGACGGCAAGGTCCTGGTCCTTGACGGCAAGATTCAAATCGAGGGCAGCAGGAATTCGCACGGCAGGGGCTGGCAGTTGTCTAACGACAGAAGTTTTCAGGCAGTCAAGTTTGGTAAACGGCAACCGACTCCACTCGAAGCGTGGAGCCGCGATCGGTCCGAGGAAGCAGCGCATGCGAATTACGAGGTTGCTATGAGTCTCCGCCAGGAGCCCAATATTTCGGCGACATCCGTCTTCGATGTGTGGTTGTGGAGTCCGAATTTCGGCGGGTTCACGTACATGCCGGGCAACGCCTACCGGTCTCCGTACGGCCATTCGTATCTCGCGGTGAAAGACGTGTTTGTGATGTCCGGCGTAGTGTTTGGTTTTCCATCGCGCGCCAATGGCGCTGACGCGGGGCGAGGAGGGGATGCCACGATTCGAACCACGGGCATCGAGGTCCCGGCCGCGACCGCTCCGACCAATCCGACGACCCCCGTCCCCGCGACGCCTGCCGCGGGCGGCAAGTAATGGCAATTCGCGTCGTACTCGATCACAAGACCATTTACAAATATGACCGCCTGGTTACGCTGTCCCCGCAGGTCGTGCGTTTGCGTCCGGCGCCCCATAGCCGCACGCCGGTCACGGGTTACTCCCTGAAGATCGAACCTGCGGACCATTTCATCAACTGGCATCAGGACCCGCACGGCAATTTTCTGGCGCGCCTTGTGTTTCCAACACAGACTCGGCAGTTCTCGCTCCAGGTCAGTCTTGCTGCCGAGATGACGGTCATCAATCCGTTCGATTTTTTTCTGGAGCCTTCCGCCGAGAAATATCCGTTTCGATACGACCCGCTCGAGGAGCGCGACCTGAAACCATTCCTCGAATCGCTGCCGTCCGGGCCCTTGCTCGAGAAGCTTCTCGCCTCGGTTGACCGGCGGGAAAGACGAGTCATCGATTTCCTCGTGGATCTCAATCAGGGTTTGCAACGCGACATCCGGTATCTCATCCGGATGGAGCCGGGCGTTCAGACACCGGAGGAAACGCTCGAGCGTGCCAGCGGATCATGCCGCGATACGTCGTGGCTTCTTGTTCAGGTTTTGCGTCGCCTTGGACTCGCTGCGCGGTTTGTCTCCGGATACCTGATTCAACTCAAGCCGGACGTGAAACCGCTCGAAGGTCCGGTCGGTCCGCCGGAAGACTTTACCGACCTGCATGCGTGGGCCGAGGTCTACCTGCCTGGCGCCGGCTGGGTGGGACTCGATCCGACTTCGGGACTATTCGCAGGCGAAGGACACATACCGCTGGCTGCCACTCCGGAGCCGCGTTCCGCCGCTCCGGTCTCCGGACTCGTGAGCGAATGCGAAGTTGAATTCATTCACGAGATGAGGGTCACGAGGATTCATGAAGATCCTCGCGTCACGAAGCCGTATACCGACGAGCAGTGGCAGTCGCTCTTGGAACTCGGTGATCGGGTCGATGCCGAACTTGTGGCCGGCGACGTTCGACTGACGATGGGCGGCGAACCGACTTTCGTCTCCATCGACGACATGGACGGCGAGGAGTGGAACACCGCTGCGTTCGGCGCCGACAAACTTCGGCTGGCAGGTGAGCTGGTCAAACGTTTGCGCGGGAAGTTTGCTTCCGGCGGGTTTCTTCACTTCGGCCAGGGCAAATGGTATCCGGGCGAATCGCTGCCGCGATGGGCGTTCAGTTGTTACTGGCGAACGGACGGAGTGGCCCTGTGGAACGATCCGCAGTGGATCGCGGATCCCGATCGCAACTACGGCCTGGGCGAAGCCGATGCGCAGCGCTTTGCGGAAGAGTTTGCGCGAAAGCTTGCCGTCGATCCGGATTTTCTCGTGGCGGCGTACGAAGATCCTCTCGCGTATATCGTCAAAGAGCGGCAGCTACCGATCAATGTAGATCCGAGAGACAACAAACTGGACGATCCGGAAGAACGCGAACGCCTTCGACGCGTGTTCGAACGCGGGCTCGGCAAACCCGCCGGTTTCGTGCTTCCGCTCCAGCGCGGTTATGGAAAGAACGGTCCCGAGTGGCAGACCAGTCTGTGGATGCTTCGGGCCAGGCATCTGTTTCTAGTTCCCGGCGATTCTCCGATCGGCTTCCGGCTTCCGCTCGACAGTCTGCCGTGGGAACCCGCCGAACAGATTCGGCAGATGTGGGTCATCGATCCGATGGCGCCCTCGGCGCCGCTGCCGGTACCGACGCGCCAACGACGTCTGGATTCCGCAGGTCCTCAACCGAGCGACGCCCGCGCGGGCGGGGTTGTTCGTACCGCTGTTGCCGTGGAAGTTCGGGAGGGCCGGCTCTGGGTCTTTCTCCCGCCGGTGAGTGCGACCGAAGATTACGTGGAGCTCGTCGCTGCCGTAGAGGACACAGCGGCTGAGCTGAAGATGCCGGTGCTCGTCGAAGGTTATCCGCCGCCGAACGATTCACGGCTGCGCGTCATCAAAGTCACTCCGGATCCGGGTGTGATCGAGGTGAACGTCCACCCGGCTGCCGGTTGGCGCGAGCTGGTGGAGAACACGGTCACTCTGTATGAGGAGGCTCGCCTCTGCCGTCTGGGTACGGAGAAATTCATGCTCGATGGGCGGCACACGGGTACCGGTGGAGGCAATCACGTCACACTCGGCGGGCCGACACCACCCGACAGCCCGTTTCTGAGGCGTCCCGATCTTCTCAAGAGCTTCATAGGGTATTGGCTGAATCATCCGGCGCTTTCGTATCTGTTTTCGGGTGTCTTCATAGGCCCGACAAGCCAGGCGCCTCGCGTCGACGAAACGCGCGCCGACGCAGTCTATGAGCTGGAGCTGGCATTCAGCACCTTGAATGGTGTGGCAAATGGTTTGTGTCCGCCGTGGCTGGTGGATCGAATCTTTCGCAATCTGCTCGTCGACGTGACCGGCAATACACATCGCACGGAGTTCTGCATCGATAAGCTCTATGCGCCCGATAGTGCAACAGGCCGGCTTGGTCTCGTCGAGATGCGCGCGTTCGAGATGCCGCCGCATGCGCGCATGAGTCTTGCGCAGCAACTCCTGGTACGCGCGCTTACCGCCTGGTTCTGGCGGGAGCCGTACGATGGAAAGCCGATCCGCTGGGGTACGCGGCTTCACGACCTCTTTCTCCTGCCGTATTTCGTCGAACAGGATTTTGCTGCAGTCATTCGCGATTTGCAGGGCGCAGGCTACGCAGTCAATCCGGCGTGGTTTGCTCCGCACGCCGAATTTCGTTTTCCCGTGTACGGCTGCGTGTGCTACGAAGGTGTTGAGATCGAGCTGAGACAGGCCATCGAGCCGTGGTACGTGCTCGGCGAGGAGCCCGGCGCGTCCGGCACGACACGATACGTGGATTCATCAGTGGAACGAATACAGGTCAGAGTCAAAGGTCTGGTCAGCGAAAAGGTCACCGTCGCATGCAACGGACGCCGGCTTCCGCTGCAATCGACCGGTACGCACGGTGAGTTCGTGTGCGGCGTTCGATACCGCGCGTGGCAGCCGCCGCGCTGCCTGCATCCCACGATTCCAGTTCATACGCCTCTCGTCTTCGATGTGATCGATGTCGCGGCACAGCGTTCCATCGGCGGTTGCACATATCACGTTGCCCATCCCGGCGGACGCAGCTACGAAACCTTTCCAGTAAACTCCAACGAAGCCGAATCGCGGCGCGCGGCGCGATTCTTCGGATTCGGTCACACTCCCGGCCCTGTTGCAGTGCCGCCTTTGGAAGTGAATCCGGAGTTTCCAACGACTCTCGATCTGAGAAGGCAACCGTGTCCATAAAGACCGATTCCAAGAAAGACCAGTTAACGTACAGTCCGGTAGCCGGTCATTGGGATGAAGCGCTGTTGCCTTCGGGGATGCCGCGGCGGCACTGGCGAAAACTCTTCGTGGAAGTCGGACGCATGGGCCTGGGACAGTTGACCCGCCGGTGGCAAAGCGGTCAGCAGTTGATCCAGTCGCAAGGCATCACATACAACGTCCGCAATCTTCCCGAGGGAAGCGAGTACACGTGGCCGATGGATCCGATACCTCTTGCGCTGAGCGGCGAGGAATGGGATTCCATCGAACGAGCCGTCGTTCAGCGGGCGACGCTATTCAACGCGATCCTGTTCGATCTTTATGGAGCGCAGCGGCTGCTCCATGAAGGACTGCTTCCTTCAGCCGTCGTTTTCGCGAATCCGCATTTCCTGCGTCCATGTTTCGGGCTGGCTTCCCCGGGGGGCGTGCATCTGCATACTTACGCCGTGGATATCGCCAGGTCCCCCTCCGGTCATTGGTGGGTGATCGCGGACCGCACGCAAGCTCCGTCCGGCATGGGTTACACCCTACAGAACAGATTGGTCAGTGCTCGAACGCTGCCCGGCGTATTCGATCAATGCCGCGTTCGGCAACTGGCACGGTTCTACGATTTGAAGCGGGACTCGCTGATGGCGCTCGCTGGAGGTGGTCAGCGTTCGAACCCGACCATCGTGCTGTTGACGCCGGGACCACATAACGAAACGTACTTCGAGCATTCGTTTCTGGCGGGACACTGGGGTTTCACCCTCGTGGAGGGCGCCGACCTGACCGTGATCGACCGCCGTGTGTATCTGAAAACGTTGGGCGGGTTAAAGCAGGTCGATGGGATTCTGCGCCGGCTGGACGACAGTTTCTGCGATCCACTCGAACTTCGTGGCGATTCATTGCTGGGAGTGCCGGGGCTCGTTGACGCGGTTCGTAGCGGCTCCGTCGTCATCGACAATGCGCTCGGCAGCGGCCTCGTCGAAACGTCCGCCCACATGGCATTTCTCCCAGGACTGTGCCGCCATTTGTTGAGCGAGGAGTTGCTCATGCCTTCGGTCGCGACCTGGTGGTGCGGACAGGAAGAACCTCGGCGCTACGTGATAGAGCATCTGAAGGAACTCGTCATCAAACCGGCGTTTTCACGCTTCGGACACCATCCGGAGTTCGCTGAGTCGATGGATGCCGCGGCCCGCGAGCATCTCGTTCGCAGAATCGAAGCCCATCCGGAAGAGTTTGTGGCGCAGGAGCGCGTGCCGTTGTCGACGGTTCCGGTGAAGGCCGAGAGCGGCCTCGCATCCAGGCATCTCGTGCTTCGTGTGTACGCTGCATGGAACGGACAATCCTTCACCGTTCTGCCAGGTGGCCTGACGCGCGTTTCAACGCAGGCATCATCGTTCGTCGTATCCATGCATCTCGGTGGCGGCAGCAAAGACACGTGGATCCTGGGTGGCACCGCCGAAGCGGCGTCCGCGCGGCGTCAGTCGTCGCTTCAGGTTCCGGTGCAGCCCACAGTGCACGATCTGCCGAGCCGCGTTGCGGACAATCTGTTCTGGCTGGGCCGGTATGCGGAACGCGTGGAATCGCGCGTCCGCTTCGTTCGTGGTTTATGGCCGGCCCTTTCGAGCGAAGAAGACTTCGGACGCGCTGTATCGCTGGAAACCGCCACTCGGATCCTGCGCGGATTGGAGTATCTGCCTGACGGAACCACGGCGTCGTCCCTGGGAGAGCAGCGCTGGCAGCTGCAACGCACCCTGACGGAAATAGTCTACGACCCATCGCAGATGTCGAGCCTTCGATGGAACCTGAGAGAATTGCGCCGCGTTGCCTGGCACTTGAAGGAGCGGCTGTCGTCCGATACGTGGCGCGTTCTTCAGCAGCTTGAAGCGCAGTTTTCCGGCTTCGCGCCGACGAGTCCGGATCATCGGTATTTCGGCGGTCTGGATCTGCTCGACAACGTCGTGCTGACACTCTCCGCCTTTTCGGGTTTGCTGATGGAGAACACGACTCGCGGAATCGGCTGGCGTTTTCTCGAAATCGGACGGCGGATGGAACGCGCGCTCCAGATGGCGGAGCTGCTGGGTTCGAGCCTGAGTTCCGCGGCGTCAGAGCCGGAGCCCTGTCTTCAGGTGCTCCTTCAGATCGCCGACAGTTCGATTACATACCGAACGCGATATCCGACCGTCCTGCAGGCAGACCTGGTCCTCCACCTTCTGTGGGCCGACGAATCCAACCCGCGCTCCATCGGCTTCCAGGTTGCGTCGCTGCTTCACCAGATGAATCGGCTGCAGGAAAAGGATCAGGAACATCGGATTTCAGCAGAACTCGAGCTGGCGGTAAGAGCATTGGACTCCGTGAGGTCCAGCGTTCTCGGCGATCTTGCCAGACGCGACGCGGACGGCACTTTTGGCGCGTTGGAGGAACGCATCGGGGAACTCAAGATGACGTTGTGGGAGCTCTCCGACGCATTGACTGCGAGTTATTTCAGCAACCTGACTGCCCGTCAGCTGACGGCGTCTTCTTAAGCGGGGTCCGCAGTGCTCTTTCAAATAACGCACACGACGCGCTACATCTATCAGGCGCCGGTTTCTCATTGTCTCAATGAAGTTCGTCTGACGCCGCGATCGATGCCGTCCCAGGAAGTGCGCGAAGCCAGGATTCGCGTCGATCCAAAGCCGGCTTTCATGCATCAGCGGAAGGATTACTACGGCAACGACGTCACAGCATTCGAGGTTCTGGAGAAGCATGAAAAGCTCGAGGCTACCGCCGAGGGCACCGTCGAGGTTCGACCGACCGCACTCGACGACTTTTCTTCGATCAGCTGGGAGGATGCGCGAGACCGCGTCGCTACGCCACCCGACGCGGCTTGTGTAGAGGCCTCAGAATTCGTCTACAACTCGCCTTTCGTTCCTGCCATACCGCAACTCGACGAGTACGCGCGCAAGACCTTCTTACCAGGACGGCCTCTGGTCGAGGCGTTGCAGGATGTCGTGCGGCGGATACACGCGGATTTTAAATACCATCCGAAGTCGACCTCCATCGACGTCCCGCTCGAAGACGTTCTGCGGCGCCGGCGTGGAGTGTGTCAGGACTTTGCGCATGTGATGATCGGCGTCCTCCGCGCTGTGCGGCTGCCTGCGCGCTATGTCAGCGGATACGTCCGGCCCGGCCCGAAGGTCCAGGGCGCTCAGGCTTCTCATGCATGGGTCTCCGTTTTTGTTCCCGGGAGCGGCTGGATCAGTTTCGATCCGACCAACAACGTCATCGTTTCCGACAGCCACATCACGCTCGCATGGGGCCGCGATTATGGCGACGTCACGCCCGTCAAAGGCATCGCGCTCGGCGGCGGCACGCAGACGGTCGAAGTCGAGGTGTATGTGCGGCCGCTGGAGTCGGATTAGGTACTGCATTTCCGATCCATGACCGGAACCACTGAGACACAAAGACACAGAGGCAGAGCGGCTCACAGAACCCCCGACCTCCCTGGCGGCCAACCTCCACATCGAAAATGGACTTTTATTTCCTGTCTGGTTGTGCACCGGCCTACTCGGGAAGTCGCCATAAACACGGAAAAGATGGTTGGATTTATCGCGCCAACGCCGGACTCTTTGGCAGGGCGGCCGGGTAACTCCTTTGAGGGACCGCGGCTACAATTGGCTTAACCCCTGCTTATAGCGGGCGTGCCCGCCTCCACCTGTGAATACACCCCGCGCGATCCTGCAACAAGTTTGCTGTACCGCGTCGTTGCCGAACAACTCGAGACCTTTCTCACCAGGCAGCAGGAGCGCGATCGTCCCGTTCCGAGATTCGTGGAAAAAGAATTCAGGGCTTTTTTGGATTGCGGAATTCTCGCGCGGGGTTTCCTGCGGCTTCACTGCCAGGATTGCGGACAGGATCGATTGCTGGCGTTCTCCTGTAAAGCTCGGGTCTGGTGCCCGTCGTGTGGTGGAAGACGCATGTCGGATACGGCGGCGCATCTGGTAGATCGCGTCTTTCCAATCGTGCCAGTACGGCAGTGGGTCTTGTCGCTGCCTTTTGCGCTACGCTACCGCATGGCCTTCGATGGGCGCCTCACCACCAGTGTCCTGAACGTTTTCATTCACTCTCTGTTTGGCGAATTGCGGCGGTGCGCCGACGAACTGTTGGGGCTTCGCTCGCCGGTGTCCTTTCGGCAAAGCTGCGTAGAGCTGGCCGTCAGGGGTTCCTTGCGGAGTTTGGTTAGGTTGTTGAGGGGCCGTTTTGCCTTCACGCGAGGTTGGAATCTCTTTCGGAGCTGGCGGTTGATGTCGATGAGCGAGAAGGCATCCGGATCAAACGGGCCGCGCCAGCGGAGCCAGCTTTCGTACTCCTCATGCTTGTCATCGGCGAGGGCGTTCAGGTAATCCTCAAAGCCGGCAGATCCGCCGACATCCTCAGGCGGACCACGGCGCTCACCGGTGATGCAGCAAGGGTACTGCTGGGCCGAGTCTGGCAACAGGATCGCTTCCCAGAGTATGTCGTGGTGCCAGCTATCGCCAAAGTCATACAGATACTGGAAAGCAGTCCCGACTCGGGGTAGCACGTTCAGGAGGCTCTGTCGGCGCTCGTCAATGACCTTGCGTTCATACAGATCGTCATCCGCATCGGGCATGCTGTAGAGACGCCGGCCGATCATAAACTCGTGAAGATGAGAATCCTCCCATCCGATAACAATCTGCAGGATGTGATGCAGTTGGTCGAGAGTTGTGTCTTCCCAAACCTGGATTCGACGCCAGATGGGTGGGTCGATATCACGCAGCGTCACTTTGAGTTGGTATAGCAGTCGGTCCTTCTTAGCCATTCGCTCCTTTCGACAGGATGCGTCGCACGGAGGTTCGGCCGATTTGGAGCTTTCGGGCAATCGCGGCTTTGCTAATGCCAGAGCGGAAGAGTCGCCGAATCTGCTTGGCATTTAATGCTGCAGTGGGAGGTCGACCGAGACGCGTTCCGTTTTCACGGGCATGAGCCAAGCCAGCGCGGACGCGCTCACGCAAGATCTCGCGCTCAAACTCTGCAAAGACGGCCAGCAGTCCTGCCATGGCCCGGCCGGATGGTGTAGTGAGATCGAGAGCTTCTGTGAGCGAAACGAAACCGATGTCGAGATCGCGCAGTTCCTGGAGGGTCATCACGAGGTCGGCCATCGATCGTCCCCAGCGGTCCAGCCGCCAAACGACGACCACATCGATATCGCGGCGGCGTGCAGCTTCGAGCAGTTTTTGCCGAAGTTCGCGCACGGAAGCTCCCGATCCCACTTCCTTGATCTCGATGGCGACTGTCCATCCGCGGCGGGCGGCATAATCCTGCATCGCGCGGTTTTGCAGCTTCAGTGTTTGCTGGTCGTGCGTCGACACGCGGGCGTAGAGACCGGCGCGGACTGGCGTTTTCGGACCCTGGCCGAAAACCCGGCGTGATTTGGTTTTTCGCGAGGCCCGTTGTGCAGGCATTTCGGAGGATCTCCTGAGCAAGGCCGGAAAGAATCGTTTTCGGCCACGCCGGCAGAATCATAACTCAGGATAGTTCTAACCGGAGTCGACGGCAGCGTCCGCGCGTTGAAAAGCCTCACGGTAGTTCCACGGCATCCACTGTGATGGATTCTCCTTCAGTTCGTCGGCGTGATGCTGCAACTCGGTGAGATAGTTGAAAGGATTGGCATCACACAGCTCCGCGGTATGGATCAAGCTCATGAAGAGGTCGCCGACCTGAGCGCCATTTTCGGTTTTATAGAACAGCGAGTTCTTGCGGTGAAGGATCGCCCTCTTCAGACTTCTTTCACAGATGTTGTTATCAACCGGCGCCCCGGCCTGCCGCAGAAAGAGCGTGAGCCGGCCCCAGTATTTGAGCAGGTAGCTGATCGCTCCGCCCAAGCCGGAGTTCGGCTCGACCTTCTTCTCTTCCAGTTGAGCGATCAGCCAAGCGTGTAATTGGTCCATCACCGGACGACTGCGCTGTTGATGGAGCAGAAGCCGTTCGTCTGGCGATAAGCCGTGCTTGTGGGCGAACGCGTCATGATGATAGACCTCGCCGAGCGCTTCCAACACATGCTGGCACGCTTCGGGGAAGTTGGGCGTCACTTCCACAAAGCGTCTGCGCGCGTGAGCGATGCAGTGGCTGACAATCACTTCCAGGGCCTCAGGCATCTTCGGCAGATTCCGCGCCAGCGCATCACACATCTGGATCGGAGGCTTCAGCGCGGCAGTTCTTTCGGTGAGTATGTCGCGTAGATTCTCTCCAGCATGTTGGCGGCCGGTGAAGAACAGAGCAATCTTCCGGCCTTCCCGCGTGGAAACAATCCCGCTAGTAAAGATGCCGGTCCGTTCCGTCTCGTGGCCTTCATCGTCGATCTTCCGTCGCAGACTCAGCACCTGCATGGACGTGTCATCGTTGTGCAGCACGTCGCCCTGCGCCGCTTGACGGATCAACTCGTCAAAGACCGGCATGATGCGGATCGCAACGGCTCCGACGATCTCCCATTGCACCGAAGCCGGCAAAGGAATGCCCAGACCGGCTTGCATCCTTTCTAACCGGTGCATCGGAAACCCGCTGCCGTAGCGGAGCACCGCGATCATGCTGCCGACTGTCACATCGTATTTTTCTTCTTCATCCACTCCGTCGGGAGCTTTGGCCGTGAACACTTCGCCGCAGAGATTGCACCGCAGTTTCTCCAACTCATAAACGGTTGCTTCGATCGGAGCCCGTCCGATCAAACGCACCAGCACGCCGGGCTCACGCTGAAGGTAGACTTTGCCGCGTTGACACTCGGGGCACAGGTCTCCGGCTTTCAATACAGCATGGGCAACATGGACCTTATGCGCTCCGCGATATGCTTGAGCGGCATGACGGCCGTGGCCTGGCGCTTTCGGCTTTGGCGCTGCAGGTGGCTTATCCGTCGCCATGCCGGCGCGCTTGAGCACGGCGGAGGTTTTCTCCGTCTGCGCTGAACATAACAAGTTGCGCAGCGACTGCAGTGTGGTCTGTTGATCTTCCAGCAACTCGGTGACGTAGCCGAGTGTCCGGATCGCCGCCCTTAACTTCTGATAGCCCGCTTCATCCAACACCGGACGCGCTTGTTCGACCAACGCCTCCAGTTCTTCCGGCGTGGCGTCCAATCTTTCGATACTCGGTTTCATCTACGACTGCTGCAACAACTGTCGGAAGCGCGCCGTCAGCGGATACGCCAACACCTGCTTGATGGATCGATTCGGCCGATGCGTCTGGTCGTTCTTGCCCCGGCCCGTCGTTTCACCCAGCACGACCCAGTTTGCCGCACGGTAACAGGTCCCGCGAAACCGCTCCGTATCCACAAACGTTTCCAGAAGATAAATCGGATGCGCGTAGAGAGCATGCCAATCCGCCGATATCGCCTGCGCGATGCGCCCCAGAAGATGCGAGGCCAGATGCGGAACCTTCACCCACGGCATGATCAGGAATCGTGTGTTGTAGGCGATAAACCGGATATTGCGCCGCCGCGCTTCTTTCGTCCAACCGATGAACCGGTCCCGACAGCCCAGGTGTCGCACCGCCGATGACCAGGCCAAACATGCGATCGGCCGTCTCTGGCTCCACGCAACGTACTTCAAGTGCTCGCCGACGGGTTGCTCATAACCCAGGTAGTGATGTTCCTCCATCAGACTGTTGAACAACGCCTCATCGCCAGTGCGCCGCACCTGCTGGATCTCGATCGGCAGGAGCCTCTTCAATCGGTCTTCGATCGGAGTCGTATCGATCAGGATGGGGGCGGGCTTCTCGCGTCGCGCCAAGGGATTCAGCGAACGTTGCCGCACCGGCGGTAACTGAATCTGCCCTGCACGGTCCAGCATCAAGAGCAGACCACGGCATACCATGTCCCGCAGCGCGCCGTTGGCCTGCTTCCACTGCCAGACCTCGCACAGTTTCGCCGACAGCTTCCGCCGACTGAGTCCGGCGTTGGTGTGAATGAACTGCTGGATGAAAGTAATGTCGTCGGCCGTGATGATCCGGCCTCGATACTTCCTCTCCAAAGGCATGCCGGAGTGTGGCACATCGAAAACTGGAACGCAAGAGCGAACTTTAAAACGCACTTACTCGGCGCCACACCGGTGCGGCGGCCGTTTCCGGATTGCCTGCGGCCAACAGCAACTGCGCCTGATGCGCTTCCAATACCCGCGCCGCCTGCTTTCCTGTCGGCCACCACTGAAACCGTCCCTTCGACAACCGTTTCTGTGCCAGCCAAAATCCCTGGCCGTCATAGACCAGAATCCGGATCGACGTCCCGCGCCGGCTGCGGAACAGGAACATGAAGCCCGAAAATGGATCGGCCTGAAGTTTCTCCTGACACAGCCGCGCCAGCGAATCGATTCCCTTTCGGCCATCCACGGCCTCGATAGCGACGAGAATCTTCATCTGCGGTGTGATCTGAATCACGCCTGCTCCATAATCATCCGGCCGAACTCGGCCACATCCGACGCCGTCATCCCTTTCCAGTGAATACGCATCTTACTGTGCCGCCCTTCCAGTTCGATGACGCACTCCGAAACCGCCGGCTGCGCCATCAGTTCGACAAACTGTGGGGCCGGTCGGGTTGTTCCCTTCGTGGGCTTTCCCGATTCCACGTACTCCTTCAGCTTCTTGAACTCCAGGTGTAACGCTTTAGATGTCGGGTTAATCCCATGCTCCCGCGCGACGGCTGCAGCTGCGGCCCACAGCCGCTTCGGAATCGGCTCTCGCCCCCGCCGTATCTTTCTCCAGCGTTCGAGCCGTCGATAAACCTTCTCCATTCCGATCGGAATGTCCGGCCGTTTCTTGTAAGGCACACTCCCTCCTCATCCATTCGAACGAAGGAAGGTATCAACTACCTAGCCGGACCGTCACGCAGGCTTGCCGAAAGGACACGCTCGCCGCAATGTGGCGCCGTGACGTTCGTGCAGCGCTGGGGAGATGCCCTGAATTGCAACCCCCATTTCCATTGCCTGGCGCTTGACGGGGTTTACACAGCCGGCTGCGATGGCCGTCCGGAGTTTCACCAGTTGCCGGCGCCCAGGGATGAGGACGTTCTCCTCTTGACGACGCTCGTGAGTCAGCGGGTTCAATCGCTGTTGGAGCGGCGGGGCCTTGGTAGTGATGCGGATTCTCGGGAAAAAGTAATTGTCGCCGGACAAGGGACAGCAGGACAAGCAGGACAAAGCAGACGTTCCATTAATCGAGCTACTTTTTGCGGAACACAACTCCATTGACCGGCCGCGAAAAATTGCTAAGCAAAATCCGGATTGGCATCTCTATTCGGTTTTCGCTCGAAAGACGTACCCTGCAACCAAATCCTCCGTTGAGCCTCGCACACCCGACAGAGCAATCCTGTAGTCACCGGGTTTGACTTGCGTCGAATCTATTTGGAATTCAGCTACCCTCTCGCCGGCGGCATTTTGACTGAGGTGCAAACCAGTCAATGTTCTGGACCACGATCCGTCAAGCGCATCGAGCTTTGCAACATATCCTGGATAATCGTGCGAAGAGACCACGAGTTGTAGCGTAATGATCCGCGCATCATGGGGCAGTGTCACCGATTCCTGTTGTCCCACGCTTCTCTCAACGGGAAAGAGCACGGCGTCGATTGTCGGGACGCGTCGCTCAATCGGCGCTACGAGAGGAGGATCGGGAACGGGGACCCTAGGCGACGATGCAGGCCAGCGATTCAGGGCAACCACGGCGAAAAGCACCATTCCAAGACACGCCGCGGCGACCTGTACTCTTAACGGTATCGAAAACACTGTTGTCCAACGGGGCCTGATTCTGTGCGCAACTAGTCGTTCCGATTTCAACGTCCCCATAACCCGTCCGAGCGCGCGAGCGAACTGGATGCGCTCCGTAACAGCAGGACCTAAATTCCCTACTAAATACTTCTGTTCATCGACGCTCAACTCGCCACGCACGTAAGAGTCAAGAAGTTCTGATTCGACAGCGATAATCTCCTGGTGGAGGCTATCATCGGCGAGATACTCGCGTTCCACGCGGTCGCGATCCTCCGCTGACAGGCGCCCCAGCAAATAATCAGTAAACATCTTCGTATTTCCGTTACTCGACCGCAAGTCTTCCCGCCTTATAGTGATTTCTGGGGACTTTCGTTTCACTTGTCTACGCTCATACAATGCCTGACGCAATCCTCTAGCTTCTGTTTCACACGGTAAGCACGTACTCTGAGCGTACCCGGGGTCGTCCCAAACGTGGCAGCCATCTTCTGATGCGATGCAATTTTCTCCGCCTTCGCATACTTATAGTATTCAAGCACCAGAGATCTTTGGCCCACATCCAGCCGTTCAAGGCACCGGTTTAGGCAATCGAACGCTTGCTCTTGCCGTTCCGCTTCTTGGCGGTCCGGGAAAAGTTCTTCTGCACGTTCGGACTGTCCAGTCAGGCTGACCATTCGTTTGCGATCCCTCATTGCCTCAAAACGGACATTCTGCGCAATCACGGTTATGAATGCGCCCAAGTTGTCTATCTGAATCTCAGAGAGCCGTCTCGCGGCGATGTCCATTGTTTTGTCGAACAGATCGTGTGCTTCTGGAAAGCCGCTGAGCCGAAAAAAGGTTAACAGGCGCTGGCGAAGAGATTCATAAGCTTGCGCCGCGCGACCGCGATCTGGATCTAACGCTGCCATCAGCCGGTCAAAGCGTTCCGCCGTGACTCCAGAGCCAACCCGATCTCGACTCATTTTCGCGCCGTAACCAGCGACTCATCCCTAAACTCGCCCTGTAGCGTAAATGCGGCCCAGAAGTATGGTGAAGACCACGCGGGTTTCTTCATGATCGCCTGCTTAGCTGCGCGTAGAGCGACGGCAGGGCTTTGCCCTCGCAGCAGACCCTGGTAAAAACCTTTCATCAATTCGGCAGTAGCCAGGTCGTCCACATTCCAGAGACTCGCCATAACCCGATTCGCTCCTGCATACATAAAAGCTCGTGTCAACCCAACTAGCCCTTCGCCTTTTATCACCGTTCCGAGGGCAGTCTCGCAGGCGCTCAGCACCACCAAATCCGTAGGAAGAATCAGATTGAAGATGTCGGCCATTTTTAGCAATCCGGGCTGGTGATTCCCTGATTTGTCCACCAATGACAGCACCAACGCAGAACGCTCCGGATGTGCACTATCGAGCAGCCCATGTGTCGCAAGGTGCAACATGCGATACTCTTTCATCTCCGGAGATTTCACAGAATTTAGGTTCGCCGAAAAATCGAGGATCTCCCTCGACTGCTTACCGGGGAACAGCCGGTGAATAGCATTCGCTTCATCCCGGCTGAAAGCCAGACGTGTGAGCGAAACTGGCAACACGGCCCGCTCGTTCTCTTTGTCCACGGCACTTTCCTCTGAAGAACCTCGCGAGATGGCTTGGGGCAATGGCTTCGCTCCATGTGCTACCCGAGGGTCCGAGGTTTCAAACACGGGGTCGGCGAAAACCGCGACCAGTCCTTCAGTCCGAGCATGCTTTCGGTTCTCGCCGCGCAGGACGGGAATTGCAGAAGCCGACGGAAGGGTGCTGATCACATGCCTTGCAACCAGTGGAACATAGGTCTTTGCAGGGGCTCCTGGATCGCCAACTGCGTCGAAAGGGATGTAGTAAAGAATACCAGATGGAACGATGACCAGCTTCTTTCCCCGGATTGCTGATGCGATCGGTCCGAATAGCACGACACCCAGTTGCCGTCCCGATTCCTCAGCTAGTGCACGAGAACTTTTTCTAGCTGACACACTATTGTAAAAGGCACGCGCCAGTTGCTCGATTTTCTTGCCTGATGGCAATTCGAAGGAGCGAATCGCAGTTCGGGTAACAAACCATCCGAAGCTTTGTTCGGCTCCGAGCGAAAACTCGACAATCGCGGTGGTGTCATCTGGGATGGCCCTCCGGATGTCCTCCGCTGTGAGCGCAACCGGCTGAGTAAGCGCTGTATACTCGGGACTGGCGCTTCGGATTTCCGATTCCGCGCGCTGATGCTCGCTGGACAACCTGTCGATCTCTTTGTTTAATGCAGCAATGGCATTAGTATCGCTTTTCCCCGATTGAAGCCGAAGACGTTGCTCGATTTTCGCATTAAGAAGTTCTCTCGTAGCGCGTTCCCGGGTGAGTAACTCCGGTGGGATACCTTTACGAATACCGGCACCAGCCTCCCGAAGCAGTTCAACCAGTGTACGTGCTTGCGCTCGTTCGTTTACAGCGAGGGCATGGCTAGCGTAACCGGATGTCGGATGTTGCTTGTGCAGAGCCATCAATATGTCGATAGCCAAACCGTAGTGGTCGCGGTACTGGGCAAAGTACGAGGTACGAAGATCGGGTAGAACCAATTCGGCGCGTGTCGTCTCGATCAAGTGGAGAGCCGACTCGATCAGAACTAACGCATCCACGAGCCGACCCTCCGCGGTCTTCACCCGAGCCAAACCCTCGAGTGCTCCCACTTCGGAATTACGATCCCCGATCTCACGAGCGATCGCGAGGGCTTTCTGATACTCCTCCGCCGATTCGAAATATTTTCCCAGTCCCATGTATGCCCGCCCGAAACCATTGCGCGCATACGCCTCGCCCCAGCGATCATACATGGAGGCCCTGATTGTCAGAGATTGCTGGTAGAATTCCAACGCTTTGCCGAACTGCTTCAGTTCGCAATAGACGCTGCCTATGTTATTCAACACGACACCTTCTGTGTGGCGATCCCCAGACGACTGAATGAGCGGCAAAGACGCCTGCAGGTTCGCGATGGCATCATCGTATTGCCCGGTAGATGTGGCAAGGTAGCCGAGATTGCTCAGCACGATGCCTTCTCCGCGGCGGTCCTCCATCTCTCGACGCAGCTTCAACGATTCACGAAGGTAATCCTGAGCGCGGCGGTACTCGCCAATGTTCTGATAAAGGATGGCCGAGTTGTTCAATAACACACCTTCAACGCGCCGGTCTCCCGCGACCTTGGCAGCTGAGAGAGCACGCAGTGAGAAGTCGATGGCCTTCTGGAATTCGGACAGGAGTCCATAAACGCGGGACAGATTTGTGAGAACAGCCAATTCTAGGCGCGGGTTGTGTAGCGACGGAAGAAGAGCAAGAACCCTTTCCAATTCTTCAGCGGCGGCACGGTTTTCACCTTGCAATGTTAGGATGTTGGTCAGATTGGCAATCGAGCTTGCTTGGCCCGTCCTATCGCCAAGGACCCAACGTGTGTCGGCGGCCTTCCGATAAAGTTGTATCGCCTTCGCGGGATCTCCGCGAAGACCATATACATTCGCCATGCCACTGAGCGTTTCCGCCTCGCCTCGGCGGTCGCCCGTTTCACTGCGAATGGCAAGTGCGCGCTCGTATTGTTCCAACGCGGACGCAGGGGCACCAAAAACGCTCTGAGCGTCGGCTCCAGAGCTAACAACTTGGCCCTCGGCACGACGGTCGCCAATCATGCGCCACAATCTGGCCGCTTCATCAAGTGTTTTCACTGCTTCGCCGGGCTTGTTCTCGAATATCTTCGAACGTCCGCTCCAAGACAAGGCGAGCGCTTCGCCGCGAGCGTCGTTCATGCTGCGCCATCGGCTAAGTGCGTCTTCGAATCCCTGTGCTGCGCTTCGGAGCCCGTCTGCTGTGCCCTGCCCCAGGTTCCGGACGCCGGCGAAAAACGAATTTTGCGCAGCGATCCAATTTCTGTCATGCTCCTCGGCCGGGCGCTGAAGTTCGAGAGCAATTGTGAAAGCGCCATCGGCTGCCTCCCAGGGGTCGACACGCACAGTGAAACGTCCATCGTGCGGTATTAACAGGCCGAATCGCTGAACGCCATAGGCGCCGCCAATAGCTTCAACTCGCAGGACTTCGGTATTGTTCGGGTCAAGGATTGTTACAGTCAGACTAATGTCTGCCGGATCAACGGCGATACGGACGAACTGATTCGCGTAGGCTCGAAATCCGGCAGCGAAAGGCGCCGCGGGCCGCAAGTGCTCTGTAATCGTTTGCCCTGATTCGAGCATCGTCGGAGTCTGCCCGAATAATCGCACGCAACCCAGAACGATCACGGGAAGCCATCTGGTCAACAGAAATCTCAACAACCCTTGTTCCATAAAGTGTTTTGTGGTTGCGAATTATAGCGGAATCTCGGTTGTTACGCTCCCTATCGCATACCGTGCTGTAACGTTTTGCAGTTCGCCACACAATAGGATGACTGGGAAAAAAGAATGTCTGCATCATGAAATCGAGAGACAATGCGCCTCGATTGACGGTGGCCCCGGTGGTTCGCAATGGCAGGACTAGTGACGCCAGTTATAGGGAGAATGGATGAGATACCTTCGATTGCTTTGCGTGACAATATTTCCTTGGATCTGTTTCCTTCAAAGCGGTTTTGCTCAAACAATAAGTACGTACGTGGGGCCTATGCTTCCGATAGACGGAACACAAGCGACGATACAGTCGGTCGACGCACCCTCTGGCGTAATACCTGACGGCGCTGGAGGGTTCTACATCGTAAGTACAACGCACAATCGCGTGTATCGAGTTAGTGCATCTGGCGCAATAAGTGTTTTCGCGGGTAGTTCCTTCGGCTTCGGCGGAGACGGCGGGTCCGCTAAGGCGGCCAAACTAGCAACCCCAAAGGGCTTGGCAATCGATGCTGTAGGGTCCGTGTACATTGCAGATCTAGGCAATAACCGCATCCGAAAAATTACATCTCAAGGCGTTATCACGACTGTTGCCGGCACCGGTATCGCCGGCTTTTCCGGTGACGGAGGCATTGCCACTTCAGCGCAGCTAAACAGGCCGTCTTACGTTGCCGTTGATGCGATTGGAAATGTTTATGTTTCGGATGAGTTCAACCACCGGATTAGGAGAATAAATCCGACGGGCATTATAACTACTATTGCTGGAACCGGCTCAGCTGGTTTTAGTGGGGACGGAGGATTGTCCAGTTCCGCTCAAATATCTTTTCCAGGCGGAATCGCTATTGCCTTCGATCATGTGTATTTCGTGGATGGAGGTAACTACCGAATACGCAAGATCGCCCCAAATGGCGTGATTAGTACAGTCGCCGGCACCGGTATACCGGGATTCGCCGGCGATGGAGGACCCGCACTCCTCGCACAATTCAATCCTAGCGCGGTAGGAACTGGAATGGCTATCGATTCCGCGGGCAACGTGTACTTTGCCGATGGAAACAATTCTCGTATCCGTAGGATTTCAACTGCAGGGATAATGAGTACATTTGCCGGTGGCTCAAGTACACCCGGGACAAACCCTGAGCAGCACTTTGGCGGCGATGGTGGCCCCGCCACTCTTGCTCTTTTAGACCAACCTGCCAACGTAGCAGTCGATTCGGCAGGAGGTGTGTATATTGCCGACCATTTTAATGACCGGGTTCGACGAGTCGACAGTAATGGCACGATAACTACGATTTGCGGGGATGGCACAAAGGGGCTCTCCGCCGATGGCGTACCGGTCAGCGCAGCTAGGTTGGCAGGTCCTGTTGACGTTGCTTTTGACCGACAGGGTAATCTCTACATCGCAGAGCTGAGTAATCACCGCATCCGTAAGGTCTCCGCCTCTGGTGTCACTAGCACTTTCGCAGGGGGGGGAGCCATTGATGGAGACGGGATAATGGCAACGACGGCCGCGCTCGCTTTGCCTTTGGCGGTCGCGGTAGATCTAGGGGGCAACCTCTATATTGCTGAACGGGACAGGCATCGGATTCGAAAGGTGGACACGGCCGGAATCATCTCAACAATAGCAGGAACTGGTGCGAGCGGGTATGGCGGTGATGGTGGTCCGGCCACCGCAGCCCTCTTGAATTTTCCAACGGGCGTCACGGCTGATTTGGGAGGGAACATCTACATAGCGGATAGCAGAAACCACCGGGTCCGGAAGATCACGCCTGGAGGCATCATAAATACCGTGGCGGGAAATGGACTGGCTGGCTATAGCGGGGATGGGGGGCTTGCAGTGCTCGCTCAAATAAACGAGCCTCTGGACATAGCTGTCGATAGTAACGGCAACATCTTTGTTGCGGATTATGGCAATAATCGCGTGCGCAAAGTGAACACGTCCGGCAGCGTGAGTACGGTCGCGGGAGGCGGCCCTGGTTCCGCTATGCAGAGCGATGGTGGACCAGCGACGGCTGCATCAATTCATCCGGTAGCCGTCACGCTCGACTCACTCGGTAATCTATACGTAACGGACTTGGATGATCGGCGAATTCGGAAGGTAAACCCGACCGGCACCATCACTACTGTCGCCGGTTTCGGAGAAGGGTTTGGCGGGGATGGAGGTCCGGCCACGGCGGCCCAGTTACACTCCCCTGTCGGGACAACTTTCGATGCAATCGGGAATTTGTACATTGCAGATCTCTCTAACCATCGAATTAGAAAACTTTGTTTCAACTCGTGTGAACAGCGACGAGTAGGGACGTTCGCGCAAATCGCATCGGGAGGTGGGTGGAAAACAACGCTTATCTTACTCAATTTGTCCATGACTACCGTAACTGGAGAGATTAATTTTTATAGCGACGCTGGGCGCCCTCTGGTGCTGCCGTTCTCGACGAGCGGTTTAGCAACAATCAGTTCGGCTGCCCCGTTTAGTATTCCTGCCAAAGGTTCTCTTGTCGTGGAGACTGGAAGTGCGGCTGCCACTGTGACCACCGGCTGGGCCGATGTAAAAGGATCAAGCCAACTTGCTGGGTATGCGATCTTTCGTCAACAGGTAGCCGGTATGCCAGACTCGGAAGGCACTGCGGAACTGCAACTCGGAAATCCATCTACGATCGCCTTCGGTTATGACAACACCGCCGGTTTTCAAACCGCCCTAGCGCTCGTGAATCTATCAATGGGGGACTCCACCGTTTCGGTGACTATTAGAGATCAGGATGGAATAGAGCTAGGCTCTGTACAGTTTGCTATGTCCGGTGCGGAACATACTGCGTTCTTTCTCAGCGATCGGTTTACTCTGACGGCAGGGCGACGAGGTGTCATCGAGTTCCAGAATTCTGTGGGTATTACTGGTGTGGGGCTGCGGTTCAGCCCGTCGTTATCCTTCACATCGATACCTGTCGTCCGCAATTAATCGATCAATAACACTCATGCCGGAATTTTCTCAAGCCGGTATTGGTGATGGAGGCCCGCCTCGCCCGACTGCTGCCACCAAAGTTTACATAAAACTCAAACCGCGACAGTATCGCCCACGACATACTTGACGGGCACCCTTTAAAACGCTTATCCGCACGTGTCACGCCCACAGAATTTAACGTCGTGACTGAAAAATGGACGGGGTCGCCGTTCGATCTCGTCATTGCAACGAATGTCCTTGTCTACTACGGCAGGCTCGATCAGTTGCTGGCATTTGCGGCTATTGAATCGATGTTGCAGCCGGGGGGCTTCTTTGTTACGAACAATGCCATTGTTGAATCGCCCGTCTCGCGCTTGCGATCCGCAGGTGTCGTTACCGTCCAACACTCTGCTGAGAAAATCGATCACGTCTTCTGGTATCGGCGCAACGCGCAATAAAACCTGAAACCGCTACGGGTTCATTCGCCGGAACTTCTGGACTCGCTGGCCGGTGTTGACTTCGGTTGTGTAGAGATTGCCCCGGCTGTCTATCGCGATGTTATGAACGACATGGAACTGTCCTGCCATGCGTCCAGGGCGTCCAAGACGCGCCAGAGTCTTAGCGCTCTGACGATCGACAACCCTTAGTTCATTGTTAACGCCGTCCACCATGAAAACGAACTTCTGGTCCGGGTCTCGAGATAAGACAAGATCCGAGACGGAGCCGTTGAGGAGGGTGCTTTTCTCAAAGAAACTTTCGGACACGAAAGTTCCGTCCTTGCGGAAGGTCTGGTATCGGTTGTTAACGCGGTCGCAGACATACACAAGGTTGTCTTTAGAGAACTTCACGCAGTGGACGGGACTTCCAAACTGCTGCGAGGGTGGATTCGCGGGGTTGTATGCCGGCATCGGAGCGTCGTTGGGGGTTTTGCCATACGCGCCCCAATGACGCTTGTATGCGCCGGTTTCGGAATCGAAGACGATGACGCGCCGATTGCCATAGCCGTCGGCCACATACACCTCGTGTGCGGATTCGTCCACGTTGATGTCTGCCGGACGGCCGAGGTTCTGCGTGTCGTTGCTGCCTTTATTCTGTCCGGCCTTGCCGATCTGTAAGACGAACTTGCCATCGAGCGTGAATTTCAAAATCTGGTTATCCTTCGCGTCATTGCCTCCGATCCAAACGAAATCGGAGTTGTCCACGAAGATGCCGTGCTCCGACGTCGGCCATTCATATCCGCTGCCGGGGCCGCCCCAGAAGCGAACCAGCTTGCCGTCCTGGTCGAACTCCAACACCGGCGGGGCCGCAAAGCAGCACTTACTGATGGGCGGGTTCGGCATCGCCCCTACTTCTCGATCGCTCAAGGAATTGGGGCGGTGGATGATCCATACATGGTCGCGCTTGTCGACATAGACACCCGCAACTTGCCCGATCAGCCAGTTGTTGGGAAGCGGCTTCGGCCAGAACGGGTCTACCTGAAACTGCGGAACTGTCTTCGGATTCACACCGGCCACAACATCGGTTCCTTGCGACATCGTTGCCCGTCGCTCAGGCGGAATCTCACGACGCTGTATAGCTGTTTGTGAGAAGGCCGTCAGGATGCAGGCGGCCATCATCAGCATGGCAGAGGTGCAGAGCGGGGGACCATTTAGGCGCATCGTTTGTCCTCGATCCTGGTGATTTCGAAAGCCTAACCTTCCTCCCATCGGAAGCAGGCCGCGGTGATGGCCGCGAAGAGGGCTGCGAAGCCGAGCAGCACGAGCACCGGCAATACCGCGCCACTCAATCCGATTCCGCGCCAACTCATCGCATCGAGCCCATCGACGGCCCACCGCACGGGAATGATCATCGTGAACTGTTGCAACCAGGCAGGGAAGATGAACGAGGGAACCCAGGCGCCTCCGAGCATTACCATCATCAGCACCGCGAGTGTCGTCACGCCGCGCGCGGTTGCAGGAGTGTTGCCCAGCGCCGCGACCAGAACTCCGAAGGCCGACGCCATTAGGGAGCAGGCGAGCGCGATGCCGAGGAATCCGATAGCGCTGCCCTGAATGCGTACGCCGAAGACGATAATGGCGAACGCGAACGACACGAGCAGGATCGTCAGCGAGATAATCGTGCCGCTTGCCATCTTGCCCGCGATCAAGGTCAGCTTCGAAACCGGCGCGCTGCGCAGGCGACTCCAAAGACCGCGCTCGCGCTCGACCAGCATCTCGATGCCGAGGTTCGCCATCGCGAACAGCAGGAACTGGATCGCCATGCCGCCGAACGAGTGCGCGTAGCCGTTATAGGCGATGTTGGACCCCGCGGTCATCGGTTCTTCATGCACGGTATACGGCATCGTGATGCCGATTGCACCATTGCCGCCCCCGCCGGCGCCTGCCGGTGTCTGCTGGTTGTAGAAGCTCTGGATTGCGCTGAGCATCTGCATCAAGGCCCGCTTTTGATCGCCCGGAATCGTTGAACCCTGGATCTGCGGGAGCGTCCGATCGACCATGGCGCGGCCCTGCTCGCCGCCGAACATTTCCTTGCTGACGGCTTCCATCACGTGCTGCGTCATGATGCCGCGCACCATCGCCATTTCCGTGGCTCGCGAAGGATCGAAGAGGACATTGAGCAACGGCCTCTCGCCATTGCCGAAAAACGCGCTACCGGCCGCCTCGCCAAAACCTTTGGGGATCACGACTGCTGCCGCAATGCTTCCTTTCCGTACGGCGTCGCGCGCCTCCGCTTCCGCCGGCGACGTCACCTTGAAGTTCTTGTCACCCAGCATGCCAACAACAATGCCTTTCGAAATCGCGCTCCCGTCCTGGTCGATGACGGCAACGGCGATGCGCGCCGGTTCGCTGTTCTGGCTCGGACCGCCGAAGATCGATCCGAAGAACGACGCAATGGCGATCGGTACAACGAAGCTGACAATGACGGAACGCCGATCTGCGAAGAAAAGTTGCAGATCCTTGCGGATCATCGCAAGTAGCGGTATGTAAGCCATCAGTCTCGCAAGCTCCTTCCCGTCAAGGTGAGAAACACGGTTTCCAGGGTCGCCTTCCCGTCGCCGGCTGTCGCAAACGTCGACTGCAGGCCCTCGAGCGTGTCGTTGGCGATCACCTTTCCGTGGTCCATGACGACGATGCGATCGGCGAGGCGCTCAACTTCTTCCATGTAGTGCGTGGTGTAGAGCAATGCTTTGCCACGGCCCTTGAGGACCTCGAGGTTCTCGAAAATGGCATTGCGGCTCTGGGGATCGACGCCGACGGTAGGCTCGTCGAGCAGCAGGATGTCCGGATCGTGCAGCAGCCCGGCCGCGAGGTTCAGCCGCCGTTTCATGCCGCCGCTGTAGGTCCGTACCCGATCCTTGAGACGATCGGCGAGACCGACGAGTTCGGCCGCCTCGTCGATAGCCTTCTCGATCCGCTTGCCGGTGAGACCGTAGAGTGCGCCGAAGAACCGCAGGTTTGCGTGCGCTGAGAGTTCGTCATAGAGCGCGAGATCCTGCGGCACGAGGCCGACCTGCCGTTTCTTCGAATCGGTGTCCCCCATCAGCCGCTCGCCGCCGATGAGAACGTCCCCTCTTTCCGGCTTCATCAGTCCGGCAATCATCGAAACGGTAGTCGTCTTCCCGGCGCCGTTCGGCCCGAGCAGCCCAATCAACTTCCCACGCTCGAGCGCGAACGACACATCATCCACAGCAACGAGCGGGCCGAACGACTTCCGGAGATGTGCGATTTCAAGCATCTGACGGCTCGATCTTCGCACGGACATCCTTATATATGTACGAGTTTTACCGATTCGGTCAGCGTCACCATCACGGCAGGCATGGTGAATCATTCGCGAAGACTGGTGTGCCCGGCGATAACGGCATTTGGCGCCGCCATCGAATCGGTTGGTGTAGTATTCGGGCGTGCTCGTCACACGGAGGAATCAAGTGAATCGTCACGTATACCATCTCGTTGCGTTCGGCATTTTCCTGGGTTTGGTTCCGTCGGTCGTGGGTGCCTTTCAACAGGAGTCCTTCACGACCCGGATTGTCACAACCGGATTGCAGAATCCGTGGGAGATTGCGTGGGGCCCGGACGGCCATATCTGGGTGACCGAGCGCGTCGCCATGAGAGTGACGCGCGTGAATCCGGCGGATGGCGCAAAGAGTGTTGCCATCACCATATCCGAAGTATTCCAGAATCACGGCCAGGACGGATTGCTCGGAATGGCTCTCCATCCCGACCTGTTGAGATCCGGCGCAAACAATTACGTTTACGTTGCGTATACCTACGACGCCGATCCCGGGCCGGAACTCGGCCGGCGTTTGAAGGTGCGTCGATACACTTACGACCCGCGCGCGCAGACACTGGCAAACGGAGTGGACGTCATCACGGGCTTGCCGGCAGGCACCGATCATGTCTCCGGCCGTCTCGCGTTTGGTCCCGACCAGAAGCTGTATCTGAGCGTCGGCGATCAGGGCAGCAACTTTCTGGCGAACTATTGCAACTTGAATCGCGCGCAGGAACTGCCGTCCGCAAATGACATACGGCAGAAGGATTGGACCCTGTATCAGGGGAAGCTGCTGCGCTTGAATCCGGATGGCAGCATCCCGGCGGACAATCCTGTTTTTGACGGTGTGCGAAGCCATATCTATACATACGGACACCGCAATGCGCAGGGACTTGTGTTCGGTTCAGGCGGGCGCCTGTATTCGTCCGAACACGGACCAAACACGGACGACGAAGTGAACCTCGTCGAAGCGGGCAAGAATTACGGCTGGCCCTACGTCGCTGGGTTTATCGACGACAAGGCGTATGTCTACGCGAACTGGTCGCGATCGGCGCCTGAGCCATGCGCAACGCTGAAGTTCAGCCCGACTGCTGCGCCGCCGCCATCCGTGCCTCAGCAGAAAGAGAGCGCCTGGAGTCATCCTGACTACAAGAAGCCGCTGCAAACCTTCTTTACTGTGGAGCAAGGGTCATCCACGATTGCTGCCGGCGGCCTCGACATCTACACCGCGAAGAATGGAATCCCAGGCTGGGCCGACTCCCTGCTTGTGTTGGGAATGAAGAAAGGACTGGTATACCGCCTCAAGCTTTCCAGCGACGGCCGCTCGGTGGATGGCGATCCGAAGGAAATTTTCAAGTCGACGAACCGTTACCGCGACATCGCGATCAACCCCGACAACAGGACGATCTACATCAGCAGCGATAACGAAGGAAGCACGACCGATGCATCCGGACGAACGGTTCGAACGCTCGAGAATCCCGGAGCGATTCTGGAATTCTCATTCAAAGGTGCGCCGGGCCGTTAAGCTGTTTCTATGGCCAGGATATATCCCTTCCGCAGCCTTCAATACGCGCTCGACTGTGTCCCGATCGAGAAAGTCGTGACACAGCCCTACGACAAAATCTCGAAAGAGATGCAGGCGCGATATTACGAATCGCATCCGAATAACATCGTGCGGCTGGTTTACGGTAAAAGCGATCCAATCGACTCTCAGGCAGACAACGTTTACACGCGTGCGGCGGCCCTTCTCAGGGCATGGCGCGAGGGCGGTTTTCTTTGCCGGCTTCCGGAGCCGGCGTTTTTTGTCTACTTCCAGCGGTTCACGGTGCCGGGTAATAACGAAGTTCGAGTGCGAAAAGGTTTCGTGGGTCTCGGCGCTCTCGAAGACTACTCCAGCCAGGTTGTATTCCCGCACGAACGAACGTTGACTGGCCCGAAAAAAGACCGCCTCGAACTGCTTCGACACACGAGGACGCAGTTCGAACAGATTTTCATGCTCTACGAGGATCCCGCTCGGAGAATCGATTCGATGATGGATGAGGTCGCGGGCCAGAAACCCGACATTCATATCGAGGACGAATATGGCGTCGAGCACACGATCTGGACGGTCACCGACCGTGATCGTGTCGAATTCCTTCAGACGCAGATGGCGGATAAGAAACTCATCATTGCCGACGGCCACCATCGGTACGAGACCGCTCTCGCCTACCGAGACGAAATGGGAGGTAAAGACGGAAGCGACCGGATGCCGATGTCGTTCTTCAACATGGACAGCCCGGGCCTCACAATCCTGCCGACGCACCGTGTTCTTGCGAAGGTGCCGGGATTCGATTCGAAAACACTGTTCGATCGCGCGGCGGAGTTCTTCGACTCATCGGTAAGCGGAGGCATCACAATCGCTGTCTTTGCCGGCGGCAGTCTCTCGACTCTGCACCTGAAGCCGTCCGTGGACCTCGCTGCTCTGATGCCTGACCTGTCGGAGAAGCAGCGAACTCTCGACGTCGTCGTTCTGCATCGCCTGCTGTTGGAAAAATGCCTCGGTATATCGGAGGACGCCGTGAAACGGGAAAGCTACATCACGTATGTGCGCGAACGCGAAACGGCGCTTGAGATGGTCCGCGAAGGAAAGGCGCAGTCTGCATTTCTGCTCAGTCCCACACGGCTGGATCAAGTTCGCGATATTGCCTACGAAGGAAATGTTCTGCCCCAAAAGTCGACCGATTTTTATCCGAAGGTGCTGTCGGGACTGACAATGTACGCGATGGACTAACGCCTGGGCATCAGCTGCGGCGCGTTTTCTGCTCGGTCGGATCCATTAGCCAGCTCGGCCAATTACTTTCGAATCTCGCGAAGCTGAATCACCAAACGGAGCGCTTCATTTACGGCACGTGCATTTGAGAAAACTTTCGCAACATCGGGCTCAAGCAATACGACGTTAGTGCCTTGGCAATACTGTTCAACGTACTTACCTCGAACGCCCGTTTTAAGCAGCTTTTTGAGGTCGTATTCACGACGGAGTTCGTCTTTATCGATGCTTTTCTTCTTCATAGTCTTTCCGCTCAGCGGTTGTTAGCTGCCGAGCGCTGATAATTCTCACGCGGCTGCCCCGATCAATGTGGCTGACTATGAGCGGGCGGAGTTGATTCGAATAGCCAACAATAATCATGCGATCCTCCGTTTCGGAGTGATCGGGATCTCCAACCGTGATGCTTAGTGGGTCTGCAAAGACAGTCGTTGCTTCAGGGAAATCAACACCGTGTTTCTTGAGATTCTCGTCCGCCTTGTTGGGATCCCACTCGAATTCCACGACTTAAGTGTACCCGCCGTCCCTGTCCGCTCGCTAGGGAGCGATCACGTTGTCCCGTCTGGCTAGCGATTCTGGCGCTCAGCCGCGAGCGGCGCGAGAGCCACCGCCGATCAGGTGAAAACAATACGCGCCGCTCGTCGGCTGCAGCGCCTTGATGCGGCCCCTTTACTTTCGTCGGTTCGCAGCAAGGTATTCGTTGATGAAAGCATCCGCGAGGTCTCGCGCACGAGTTCGCACTGTGGCTTCCAACAAATCCGAACGTTCGAATCCCAAGAATGCCTTCGACCATGAAGCCACCGATCTGACGGGACCCACGATTCTGACGCAGGTTTGGGGACGCTGGCTTGGTAGTCTCGTAATCGCGCCATAGGTTCTAAGAGCTGCAGCGTCGCGACGTAGATTCGGTAACCGGTTGGTCCCGCTCCGACCTGCAAGACCAATTGCAGATTCGAATCAGCTTTCTCGGCCACTCGCACGCCGTTCTGTCTGAGGCGTAACTCAATGTCTGTACGGAAAACCTCTTGTGGTGTCGTCGCCCCGTTGAGTTCGATAGACACCGCGACCGGACCACGGCCCTCTAAGAGGGGCCGTTCTGTTGGCACCTGTGCTGAGGCGTATACCGAAGCAGCCAGCAGCAGCACAGCCGCTCCAACCGCCAGATGCGTGAACCTCTTCAATCAGTCACCTCCGATTCGGGGTGTGTCCGCATAACGACTTGCCGCTCAGCCGCCGCGTTTTCCAGGGTCGGCTGCGGCAGCGTGGGCAGTTGTTTCGGCAGGTTCATGTTTTTTCTCGCCCGAAAATAACTCGGAGCACAGCCCTCTGGCTGCACGAACCCAAGACCGACCTCGAGCCAATTGTTCGGAGCCCACCGAAAGATATTGGCACCTTGTATGCGAAGGAAGAACCCCTCCCATGCGACAGCGGACACGAACCGTATCTCGTACGAACCGGATGAAATGCGCTGAACTGAAAAGTGACCTGCAGAATCCGTTTCGGCCTGCGAAAGAAGAACTCTCTGGCCGTTCTTCCACAATTCCACTTTTACCGCATCTCCCCGTTCGTCATGCACTCCCGCTCTCGGTACTAATTGACTCGACCTTGAACAGCGGAAACGGAGAGACGCTCGAAAACGCATACATTCGCAAAAGCCGTAGTACATCCCAACGCCAGAACTATGCTGAAAAACGCTGTTCTTCTCATGCTTCCTTATGGGGCATCTGCCCAACGGCCTCACGCTCAAGCGCGAGCGGCGCGAGCGCCAACCTGCAAAGAGCCGCAACCGCTCGTCGGTTCCAGCGTGGTGTTGGGCCGTCTTCATCGTGAAAGAAGTCTGTTTCGCTCCTCACGAACTTCTCGCCGCATTTTTCGACGTGAATCTCTGTGCTGCCAAAACCTCAAGAGTCGATTTGGCAGTTTGTGAACATAGCATCTGTACTCCTGGTCGGCACCGGTGCGCACGGAAAAACAGGACACCTCGCGAAGATCTAACTTCGTTCTTTCCACGAGTACTACCGTTTCAGGGTTAGCTTCCGAAAGGACTGAACCGCCGCAATTCGGAATCAAGTAACCGCCACCTTTGTACAACAAGGCATCAACGCGGTTGATCTGAACCTCCCTGCGCCCCTGGTTAACAATTCGGACAACGATGTACTCTTTTGCTGGATCGTAGTCATGGTAGCCGATCACCGTTTGATTCAGGCCGAAGGAAACGCGCATTCGGGGACGATCGCGGCGGTAGTTTAGCAGGCCCATCACCAGACCTCCGATGCCTGTAATGGCTCCGACGGACCCGGCAATGAGCGCGATCCATTCGTGCGCTTTCTGGGGCCACCATGGTTCCATAAAAGTTTCAGGGGCTGACGTTTGTTTTGGCATCGTGGGCGTCCCTACACCCACAATACCGGAAGTACGACCATTCCCTCCGGAATCGTGTATTGGGCTGAGTATTCATACAGCTTTCGCAAGTCCGCTTCAATCGAGGCGCGACTTCGACGCCTAATGTTCCGCTCGCAGGCAATCAAGTCATTTGCGAAGAAGCGCCAGCCAAGTTCGATACTCGGAAATTCCGCGCGCAGTACAGCCTGGGCTTCGGCGCGCGATTCCGGCTTGCAGAAATCGATGTCGGCAACGGCACACCTGCTATTGTCGCGTATGGCTGCCTGGAGGGCTGCATACTTCCTGGATTTTTGAAACTGAGGAGAGTTCTGGTATGCATTAGCCTTGAAGTCGTCGAAAGTTCGCCAGCTTTCCTTCGACAGTTGATCCAGATAAGTCGTCTTACCACAGCCCGGCAGGCCGGCGATCACAAGTATTGTTTCGTCCACACTCGCTGCCCCGCCTCTCCGTCGGCCCAACTCTAGTCCGCCAGTCGAACATCCACGAGGTTGTCGTAGAACGTGGCTCCACCCCCGATGTCGGTAATCTCTTCCGAAGTTGTGCTGTTCGCGTTGCGCCCGCCGGGAACGAGCTTGCTCCACCAGACCGACGGCGCCGACAAAACGCCCTGACGCGTTCGATCCGTGACAACTGCCCGCGCCAGGAAACTGCCGCGGGCGTTGAAGATTTCAACCGGCGCTCCGTCCGAAATGTGACGCGAGTCGGCGTCGAGAGGATGGATCTCCAGCGTCGGTCCCGTCTCCTTCTGATGGAACAGGTTCACGAAGGTTGAATTCAGGAAGTGATGCGCGGGCGGCGAGATCAACGCCAGCGGATACTGCTTCGCTAAGGAGGGATTCGACAAACGATCTTCGCGCGGAGGAATGTAGGTCGGCAGGGGATCCAGGTGTTCCAGGGTCTTCATGCGTTCCGAATAGAATTCGCATTTCCCCGAAGGCGTTGGAAAGCCGCCGCGCGCGAACGGCGCGTCGCCGACACCTAACGAAGCCCAGCCTTTGGATTCGAGTTCTTCAAGCGTCACGTTTCCATTCATGCCGATCAGCGACTGTCTGGTCATCTCTTCATCGGAGTCTTTGAAGCATGCGTCATCGAAGCCCATTCGCGCTGCCAGAAGCCTGAAGATTTCAGTGTTGGGCTTGCTTTCGCCCACGGGCTCGATAGCCGGCTTGTTCAGCATCGCGTATGTGTGACCGTAGGTTTTATGGATGTCCAGGTGTTCCAGTTGCGTCGTCGCCGGCAGGAGAATGTCGGCGTAATCGGCCGTGTCCGTCTGAAAGTGTTCGAGCACGACTGTGAACAGGTCTTCTCTCCTCAGTCCGGCCAGCACGCGTTGCTGGTTCGGCGCCACGGCTCCGGGGTTGCTGTTGTACACAACCAGCGCGCGCACCTGCGGCTCGGCAGTCGTGAGCGCTTCTCCCAGCTGGCTCATGTTGATCGTGCGAGGATTGCCCTGGATCAGGTCCGGCCTTT
>Ga0137465_1000153_pt1 | contig 52183 bp, 39 predicted proteins | sample EasRivERMGT828_2_FD_104906 | JGI IMG/M metagenome (GOLD analysis project Ga0137465, IMG submission 104906) | Soil microbial communities from meander-bound floodplain in the East River, Colorado, USA - East River MetaG ERMGT828_2 | ecosystem: Environmental > Terrestrial > Soil > Floodplain ... | reverse complement strand
GCGACGGGATCTACGTGACACAGACAAACGGAAGCTGTGCCGGGCAAGACGTTTTCCACTATCACATGCATCTCTATCCGAAGTGGGATGATCGAGAGGCCAAGCACCGTTGCCAGTCCCGGGAAGAGCTTGCAGGCAGGATCCGAAAGGCACTAGTTTCCACCCGGCAGAAAGAGGAGACCGACAAAAAGCGTCATTCATAATGCTGAATTCTGTTATTGACGGAGCGCACTCCCAACGCAACTTCTTGATTCCCTGTCGCTGACGAATTGGAACCTGGAGTGCCTCACAGTGCTAGTCCACAAAGTTGGTGTGCCTTCGCCGGACAACTGACGCCGCCGGTGTGGCCACACGTCAATCTCTTCAATAACCTGGCCCGCTCTCCCGCCTCAGTGTGTTTTTCGGACCCAAATTTGCATCTCAACCCGCCGAAATGAACCCCGCGACACACAGATCTCTTTCAATCGACGAATTCGTTGTTCAATTTGAAAATGCACTCAAGGAAAAACAGAGTCTCGAGTCTCGCCTGGCAAAGGCACTCGAGGAACTTGAAACGCTGCGCGCACAAGTCAAGCACGACCCACGTCTGAAATCGTTCCTGGCATTGCAGGAGAAGCTGATCCGCGATGAGTTCGAAATGAAATACCGGGATCTTCAGGTCCAGGTGAAACAGATGCGGAAGAAATACACCCAGCAGGTTGAGGAAATGAAAGCGCAACTGTCAAACTGCATCTGCCATGGCGCCCGCTTGGGTTAGCACGGTGCTGGTAGGCCGAGTCAACCAGCGTTTCTTTTACACATCAAGGCGGCTCCCGGCCCCGGTACAACTTACGGGGCATCGCTGCATCGGGAAATCGAGCATCTCGTGAAGGCAGGCATGACGCCGGTCGCTGCCCTTGCGGCCGCCACCTCTGTGCCCGCACGTTCGTTTCAAAGGTCGTTTGATGCCGGTTTCCTTTGCGCCTTTGTGCCTTGGCGTCTTTGTGTTTCATCGCGGTTGAATCTTGTAAGAAAGAAAAACCAGGTCTCTCTCGTATTGGGGAACCGGCCACTCACCGCAGCCTGTCGCTTTGCGCGCCTTCGCGAGAGGCAACACCTCATGCCTCCAGAACCGCTTCAGTTCATCGAGATACTCCTGGACCTTGCCCGGCCTGCGCCGCGCTCCGGTGTTTTCCACGAGATTGAGGACAAGCTCTTCCATCGCGAGTGCGGATTCCCCCTTATAGAAGGAGGCCCAGGCTCCAGGCCAGTTCACCGGCAGTCTTCTGAAACTGAAGATATAGCTGTGTCTGGGGGCCCGGTTGCGGCGACTCGAAGGATTCACATGACCGACGAATCTCAGCAGCCGCATCAGCGCGAAGAACGCGTCTCCCGTGATCCGCCGCGAGCGAAACGCTCCATGGAACTCGAAGCCCGGAAACTCCTTGAGGACGGCTTCCGGAGTGGTCGTCATGCAGAACTCGAGGTTGCCGTTCGCGGATCGGATCCCGATCAGCGGGTAAAGAAACGAGAACGCGCCGGCGATGTTCCAGCGGGGCCGATGTCTTTGAATCAGCCTCGTCTCCGTGAGGCACGCGTCGAGATGGGTCTCCGCACATTGAATCTCGATGCGCGCGGCTTCCTTGACGATGCCGCGCATGCGGCGATGCTTCTTTCTCTGCACGGTGTTGCGGTACTGCGAAAGGCGCCGTTTCAGATTTTTCGCTTTTCCGACGTAAATCAGCTCGTCTTCCTGGTCGTAAACGAGGTAGACGCCGGGAGCGCCGGGAAGTGACTCCAGGAATTCCGCGCCGAATTTCCGGTCGAAACTTCTGATGGCCATGGCTCATCGTAATTGTTCGCCGGAACAGTTTGGAAATTTAATCGCGGTTCGAACGCTTCCAATCATCAATCCGTAGATTGAGAGCCTCGCTGCGGTCGGCAAGCTCAGCAAGGTGGTCAATCTTAGACTGGCAGCAATGGACTAAGTAATGTAAGCGATTAATTCTCTCGTTAACAGAGCGGCTGCTCGCACGTTATGAGGGAATGAGAACCATCCCGCGTCTCGATTCCTGGTGGTTGGATGTCAAGCTTGGCCTCCGGATGCTCGTCAAGTATCCCGGTCTTGCGCTGGTCGGGGTATTCGGCATTGCGGTAACCGTCGCGATCGCCACCGGCGGGTTCAGCATCATTTATGGCAACTTCCTCGCTCCTTCGCTGCCGCTGGAGGAAGGTGACCGCATCGTCTCGATGCAGATTTGGGACTCAGCAGCCAGCAAAGCCGAACGGCGGATTCTGCGCGATTACCAGGTCTGGCGCGAAGAGCTGAAATCCGTTCAGGAGATCGGCGCATTCAGAACGATGACGGCGAACCTGATTGCTCCCGGCGCGACGCCGGAGAGCGTCGCCGTCGGTTCCATGAGTGCCTCGGGATTCGGCGTGGCTCGCGTCCGGCCGATGATGGGCCGGCATCTCGAGCAGGACGACGAACGTGAGGGCGCTGCCTCCGTGGTCGTGATCGGCGAGACCGTCTGGCGGAATCGGTTCGGAGCGGATCCCGCAATTCTCGGACGGACCATTCAACTGGGGAACAACTCGTTTTCCATAGTCGGCGTGATGCCGGAGGGCTTCGCGTTTCCGGTCAATCATCGCTTCTGGGTTCCGTTGCGCACGGGCTCCGCTGTGCCCGAACCATTGACGGGGCCGGACCTGATTGTTTTCGGAAGGCTGGCGCCGGCTGCAACGCTCGAAAATGCGCAGGTCGAACTTGCGACCATCCAACAGCGCATGGCCCTGGCGTTTCCCGAAGCCTACGCGCAGCTTCGGACGCAGGTGATGCCCTACGCCAGTTCTTATAGTGGCTTCGGCCAGACCACGAGTGTGGCAGAGCTCCTGATGATGAACGTCATCACGACGATGCTGCTCGTGCTGGTGTGTTTGAACGTCGCGATTCTGGTGTACACACGCACGGCGATGCGGCAGGCCGAGATCTCCGTACGCACCGCGCTGGGAGCGAGCCGCGTCCGCATCGTTGTACAGCTCTTTATAGAAGCGTTTGTGTTGTCCGCTGTGGGAGCGATCGTCGGAATTGCAGTCGCCGCGCTCGCTCTCCGTCAGGTGACGATCGCCGTGCTGCCTTTTGAGGCCGTGCTGCCGTTCTGGGCGACGTTCCAACTCTCGCCGGAAGCAGTTCTGTATGCCGGTGGGCTCAGTGTGCTCGGTGCGGCGATCGTGGGCATCGTGCCGGCGCTCAAGGCAACAAGCCGTCGAGTACGAACGGGCGGCAGGGTCATCGGAGCGGGTGGATCCGCCATGCGGCTCGGGGGGACCTGGACTGTGCTGATCGTCGCGCAGGTCGCTTTCGCCGTGACACTCTTGCCCGCCGCGGTCTTCAACGCATGGAACAACGTGCGGCTCGAGTTCACCGATCCTGGATTCCCGGCAGATGAGTTTCTTACCGCGCAGCTTGGGACGGGAGACGCAAACCGGCACGCCGAACTGATGCGACGCCTGGAAGCCGAGCCACGAGTTTCCAGCACAACGTTTGCGATGGCCATTCCCGGCAACGAACCCTCTGCGTTAATAGACACGGAGAACGCGGGCCACCTTGACGTCCGGTTCAATCGCGTGGACGCTAACTTCTTCCGCGCGCTCGACGTTCCAATCCTCGCCGGCCGCGGGTTCGAACCCGCGGATGTGGCTCCCGACAGCGGTGTGGTCGTGGTCAACCAGTCGTTCGCGCTGCGGATTTTCGGCGGCGACGCTCTCGGCCGGCGCATCCGTGTGGAATCCGGGCGCTGGTACGAGATCGTCGGCATTGTGCGTGACTTTCCTGCCGGCGTAACCCCCGGAATGTTGGAATCGCAGCTCAAGCTGTTTCACCCGGCCGCCGCCGGTCAGGTGCAGCCCGTTACCTTAGCGCTTCGAGTGCGGGACGGCGCTCCATCGACCTTTGCCCGGCGCCTGTCTGAGATCGCGGCGGCCGTCGATCCCGATCTTCAGCTGCTCAACATTCGCACTCTGGACGATGCTCTGCACCAGGAGCAGTGGATCCGGCGCCTGGAAGCAGCGATGCTCGGCGGTATTTCGCTGAGCGTTCTTCTGCTCTCGTCGGCGGGCATCTATGCATTGATGTCGTTCACCGTCTCGCAGCGCCGGAAAGAGATCGGGATTCGGATAGCGCTGGGAGCTAATCGCAGGCGCATCATCGCCAGCATTTTCTCTCGCGCGCTCGGACAGCTTGCCGTGGGGGCCGCACTGGGCGCTGCCGCGGCGGCCGTGCTCGAGTCGGGGAACAATCTGATGCGGGACAGCGGAACAGTCGTCCTGCCGATTGTCGCGCTCTTCATGATGGCGGTGGGCTTTGCGGCTGCGCTCGGGCCGGCACGCCGAGGCCTGCGCATCGAACCGACGGAAGCGCTGCGAGAGGAATAGCCGGCCTCGTCAGTTGCCGTTCACTGCTTGCGAGCCACGGCCAGGATATGGCTCGAAGCAGCAAGCATTTCTTCTTTCGATTCGACAAGCCGGGCCGCTTCAAGTATTGCGTTGCGTTTGACTGGGTCCGCCCACTTTTCTTCGAAGTCGCTCACGAGAAAACCAGGCCCTTCGACATTTAGCAGCGCCAACATCTCAAAGCCGGCTTCATGGACTTCCTGCGCAAGTTCCTGCGGCAGGTGAAAGTACGCAATTGTGAAGAGTCGCTGCCCTCGGAACACACCAGTCTCGACAGCTGTTTTGACAATCTCGAAAACCTGCGGTTCGTGCAGCTTGCCCAGACGCACAAGTAGATCCAGCAGCGCTGCATATCGAGAGATACCGGCTACGAAAACCCACCCGCCCGGCCGCAAGACCCGGCGCGCTTCCGATAATGCCCGCAATCGATCCGTCCGCTCGATCAGGTGATAAAGAGGCCCAAGGAGCAGGACGATGTCGGCGGACTCATCCGTCTGTGCCAATTGGCGCGCGTCACCGATCTCGGCGGCGATGTGGCCATGGGCTGAACGTGCCTGCTCAACGTGGAGTGAAACGGGGTCCACGAGATGTACCTGATGACCAAGATCGGCGAGCCAGGCGGCATAGGCTCCAGGTCCTCCACCAACATCGAGGATCTGCACCGGCGAAGACGGCAGGTATCGACTGATTATTTCTTTCGTGCGCTCGAATTCCAACGGCCCGGAAGGAAAGCCGCCCAGGAGGCGGTTCGCTTCCCCGCCCCTTTTGTAGTACTCCATGATGTCGGGATCCAGGTGTCGCATCCGGCTGATTATGCCCCAGCGCAATTTACCTATAGTCAACAAACTTGCTCGTTTGAAATGGTGTTTGCCACCTGTAAGTACTGCCGTTTCACTGGCCCACAAATGGCACATCGGTTGCAGTGTGATAGCCGGTGCGATGTCTTCACAGCATCTAGCAAGGAGCGAAAAGAATGAAGACCAGAACATATGCCGCCCTGTTGGGTTTGTCCTTGTTGGGTCTGGCGGCTACTCCGGCCCGCGCCCAGGTAAACGTCAATATCCGTATCGGTCAGCCGCCGCCGGTCGTCGTTTACTCCCCTCCGATGATGGTCATGATGCCCGAGCCTATGATGTACGTGGCTGTCGGCGTCCCCTACGACATCTATTTCGTTAGCGGCCGGTACTACTATTTGCACGGCGGTCATTGGTTCTGGGGACCGGGTTATGGTGGTCCATGGACGTATGTTTCGTTCAACGGGCTGCCTCCGGGCCTCCGGAAATACAAAGTCAAACAGCTCCATGAATTTCGTGAGCGGGAATACAAAGTCTACAGAGCGAAGGGGCCAGGTCCGAACGGAACATACTTCGTGGCGGAAGAACATCCCGGACGAGGTCACGGCAACGGCAAGAGCAAGGGAAAAGGCAAAGGAAGATAGTCACGGTCCGAACCCTCCGAACTTCATGGCGCGGCAACTTACCGCGCCATTTCTTTTTCTGCGTTTTCTTTGCTAATTCCGCAGCAGAGACAAAGCCACAACCGACGATTCAAGACGTGAACCTGGAAATCGAGGAACTCGAAAAGATAGTGGCCCCGAAACTCGCGACCAATCACAACGAGACTTTTGCTCGGCCGCGCTGACGGGCTCCACGCCATAGGAGTTCCTTCAATGACTGGCAGCTCGAAGCAGCGTCTCCTCGATAAAGCTGTATTTTCAGGGCGTTTCTTCACTCTTCTAGTATGACGACCCTTGAAAACCACGTCCCGACGCAAAGGAGCTGTATGCTCGCGGAATGGACTTCCCAAAAGTGGACCGATGGAATCCAGGTCGATGAATTGAATGATTCGGAAAGAGTCATTGCAGAAACGGCGAACAGCATCTATGAAATCACCGTCATCTGCGCATCTACGGGAGATGTCCTCGTACGGGGCGGGAAGTGTTTTCCAGAACAGACCCGCGCACAAATTATCGGCGCATCCTGGGGCGGGCCGACGCTAAAGGTTTCCGGAATCTACACCGGGATGAACGTCGAATTCCGCCTTGAAGGCCAGCGTGTTGTGACCAGCCCCGTCCAAAGCGTCAAAATCGTGCCTGCCTGATAGGCATTCATCTCATCGTCCGCTGGAGGCGCTGAAGGCGGAGTGACTTTGCCGGCCGGTATGCCATAAAATCCGCGCCGGAGGTCTCATGTTTTCGAGAACTGTCATGCTGGTCGTGCTTGCCGCATCTACTGCATCGGCGCATCACAGCTTCGCGCCGCATTTCGACGCCAGCAAGAAGGTCAACATCTCGGGTACGGTGACGGAATATGAAGCGAGGAACCCTCACAGCTATCTCCATGTCAACGCCGTCGACGAAAACGGCAGGACTCGGGAATACGTTTGCGAATCGCACGGGTTCACTCAGCTCAGCCGCATCGGGATTACGCCGCAGGTCCTGAAAGCGGGGACAAAACTGCGTCTGTCGGGTTCGCTGTCGCGGCACAGTCCTTACATGTGCTTCTTCGAAACCATCGAACTGGCGGATGGCCGCACGTTGAACGTGAACGGTCCCGGAGGTTCCCAACCAACTCCGCAACAAACGAAACTGGCGCCGCGCAAAGATATCTTCGGAACCTGGCTCCTTGCGCCGATCGCGAATCGAAGCACGAGCGGTCCTCAACCGATGATCCAATTGCTGACGCCGGCGGGCGAGAAGGCCGTCGCAGCCTACGATCCGTTCAAGGACGACCCCGTTTTCAGATGTGATCCGGTTGCGATCCGGCGTGTCTGGGGTGCGCCCAGCACACCTCTGGAAATCGCGCGCAACGGTTCCGACATCGTGCTGCGTCACGAATGGATGGACGTACGCCGGGTCATTCACATGAACATGAAAACCCACCCGAAAGACGGGCCGCGAACTACGCTCGGATATTCCATCGGTCATTGGGAGGGCGACACACTGGTCATCGAAACCGAAAATTATTCGGCAGGTGTATTGAATCAGTACGTCGAGCAACCGGGCCAGCCGACCAGGGGATTGCTCCGCTCGGCGGCATTGACGACGGTCGAGCGAATCCACCTCGACGCGGCGCGCCAGCGGCTCGTCGTCGAGGTCGATATGACGGATCCCGAATTCTTCAAACAGCCGTTCCCGCGCGCGACGCTCGAGTACTCGCCCTCGGGTCTGAAAATCGAGCCATTCAAGTGCTCACCCGAGGGATTAACCGGTACGATTAAGAAATGACGTCCGACCAATTGCCAGACCGGCTCAGCATCAATCCAAACAGCCCGTACTACAACGAAGAGATCCTGAAGCGCGAAGTAGGTATCCGCTTCAACGGAGTCGAAAAAACAAACGTCGAGGAGTACTGCATCAGCGAAGGCTGGATCCGCGTGGCCGTCGCCAGGAAATTTGATCGGCGCGGCAATCCTCTGGTTATGAAACTCAGCGGCGGCGTGGAACCGTTCTTCAAGGACGCGCCGCCTGCTGAGAACAATTCGGGGACGGTCGCCTAAATTCCCTAATTTGAACTGCAATTAGGGAATTTAGGCGACCGTCCCCGAATTGTTCTAGTTCAGTGGAATAAACGCGAGACCGTTGTTTGCGTTCATCGGAATCACCAGCTGATTCGAGCCCGAGTCGTAGCACATTGACGCGGGATTCGGGATGTTCTGAGCGATGAGTTCAGGGGCCTGCCCCGGACGAATCCGCGAAACACCGCCATTCTGAACGCTGCTGACGTACTTGACGCCATTCGCCATGATCACAAGGCCATCGTTGCCTGGCTGCACGGCCTTTTCGGTTCTTACGAGCTGGCCCGCCGGAGAGAAGGTCAGGACTTCTTCGTTACCGATGTTGACCACCACGATGTTGCCCTGAGGATCGAATGCGATCCCGTTCGGCTGTCGAAGCGGCGCGCCCTGGATAAAGATGGACGAAGCGCCGCTCGGCGTGATCTTCCACACCTGCCACGACATCGGATCCGGATTCTGACCTCCGGTACCTGTCTGCGTGGCATAGATCGTTCCGTCATCTGCGACCTCGATGTCGTTGAAGCCGGTGGAACGCTCGACACGAATCTCGCCGGCCGGAAGTCCCGTCTGCATGTTGAAACGGCGAATCACCGATATGGCCGGATCGTTCGGGCCTGTCCCGCCGTCACGGTCTGCAACGTAGAGCTGGCCATTGGCGATGTCGCTGCCGAGCGGCTCATTCAAAATGAGTGGAGGCTTCAGCGCGGCGCGTTGCTCCGGAGTCTGAATGCCGATCCACCTCGCAGTGTGGACGGAGCCGTCATGGTTAATGAATGACACCCACGCATTGTTCGTCTGCACGTTCTGCGCGACACCGCGATTCGGGACGACGATAACGCCGCGCGCTGAATCATAAGAGCAGCTCTCGGCGGAATAGATGGAACCGTATACCTTCACGTTCGACGACATTGCGTTGAAGGCTCCATCCGCCGCCGGATTGATCGGCATGCCCAGACGGTTTCCGACGAAGTAGGGCTGCGGGGCCGGTGGGGCCTGCTGTGCATGCAATTGAACCGCGGCAATCCCGGTCAGTAACAAGGTAGCTCCAACAAACGCGGTGATCCGTTTCATACGACTCTCCTTTGTGAGCCAAGCATTATCGCTTAGAGAGCAACTCTTAGTGAACTGTAGGCGCGGTCATAGACCGCGCCTACAGTGAAACGGAGCAGAATCCATTCCGTTGGGCAAAGCTCCCAGCACGTCATAAAAGACACTACCAAGCCCGCCCGGATCGGGAAAATCCTGCTATCGTTTCTATATGGCTCACATTGGATTCTGGGACAGAGTGAAGATGGCATGGCGCATTCTCATCAACGCTCCATTCGCACATGAAGTAGTCGACGCTTTGAACCAGGCCGAAGCGGCCCGGACGCGAACAGCGTTGCCGCCCGAACGAGTGCACGCGCCGGCGTTGACTCTCCTCGCAGCGTTTCAACGAGAGGGCCGGCTGATCGACTTCCTCCAACAGGAAGTAGCGGGGTTTTCCGATGAAGACATCGGCGCGGCCGCCCGTGTGGTCCATGCTGGATGCCGCAAAGCGTTCCGCCAGTTCTTCGTGATTGCGCCGGCGGCAAAAGAACAGGAAGGTGGGCAGATCACCGTGCCGGCGGGATTCGACGCGCAGCGCATCCGGCTGACCGGCAATGTGAACGGACAACCGCCATTCAAGGGCACGCTGAAACATCACGGCTGGATTGTCGGTGAAGTCCGGATGCCTTCGATCTCCGAAGCATTGGATCCGCGTGTCATCGCGCCCGCCGAAGTGGAATTGTCTTAACCATGACTCGCCATGTGACTCGCCACACCATGAGCGGAGCGAATGCAAGCCCGACAGGGCGCAGCCATCAAGCCGTAGGCATCGATCTCGGCACGACGAACTGCGCTCTCGCGTTTTGTGATTTATCCGATGGTTCGGGAGATGTGGTCCCCGTTCCGCAGTTGACCGCACCGGGAGTCGTCGAAGAACGATTGCTGCTGCCATCCTTTATATATGTCGCCAAAGAAGGAGAGTTTCCAGACGGCGCACTCAGCGTCCCATGGGATAAGAAAATCTCCTGTGTTGCCGGCGAATTTGCGCGCAGTCACGGCGCAAAAGTGCCGACGCGACTCGTCGGATCGGCGAAGAGCTGGTTAAGCCATGGCAGTGTGGATCGAACGAGTGCTTTGTTGCCCTGGCAGGCGCCTTCTGAAGTGGAACGCATTTCTCCGGTCGAAGCTTCAGCGCGATATCTCCGGCATCTCGCCGGTGCGTGGAAGATGTCGCGAAAAAGCGGTCTCGATTCCGAGGAGATCGTCCTAACGGTTCCCGCGTCTTTCGATGCGGCTGCGCGCGAACTGACCACACAGGCCGCCAAACAAGCCGGGTTCCCTGAGGTGACGCTCCTCGAAGAGCCGCAGGCTGCGCTCTATGCCTGGATCCAAAGCGTGGGTGAAGGTTTCCGAAAAACGGTCAAAGTCGGAGACGTCATCCTTGTGGTCGATGTGGGCGGCGGCACGTCCGACTTCTCCCTGATCGCCGTAACTGAACAGGACGGCGATCTGCAGCTCACCCGTATGGCCGTCGGCGATCATATTCTTCTGGGCGGCGATAACATGGACCTCACTCTCGCACACCATCTTGCCCAGGGAAAAACTCTGGATCCGTGGCAGTTCGCGGCGCTGACGTATGGGTGCCGCCAGGCGAAGGAGCTTTTGTTTGCGGACCTCAAACTGAAGAAAGCGCCGATCTCAATTCCGAGCCGCGGGTCCGCGCTAGTGGGCGGCACACTCAAGATGGAATTGACGCGGGAGGATGTAACGGGCGTCCTCATCGATGGCTTTATGCCGAGAGTCAGCATCATCGACGTCCCGCGAACCGCCCGCCGCACCGGCCTCACGCAGGTCGGCCTGCCTTATGCGCAGGACGCGGGCATTACACGGCACCTCGCCGCGTTTCTCACTCGGCAATCGCGAATCGCCGAGGGGAAGTCCTTCGTTCACCCGACGGCGATTCTGTTCAATGGCGGCGTCTTCAAAGCACCCGCTCTGAAAGAACGCGTCATTGAAGTCCTGAATGACTGGCTGGCCAAAGATTCCGGAGCTCCGGTGAAGGAACTCGCAGGCGCCGATCTCGATCTCGCAGTAGCGCGCGGCGCGGCGTACTACGGATGGGTCCGTCATGGTCATGGTATTCGGATCCGCGGCGGGACGGCGCGCGCGTATTACGTCGGGGTTGAAGCGGCCATGCCGGCGGTCCCGGGGTTCGAACCACCCGTAAGAGCTCTTTGCGTGGCGCCATTCGGAATGGAGGAAGGATCCAGGGCGGATATTCCGCCTCAGGAGTTTGCGCTCGTCGTGGGCGAACCCACCGTGTTCCGATTTTTCTCCTCGTCGGTTCGCCGTGAAGACCGTGCCGGTGACATGATCGATGACGTCGCCCGCAACGATGAATTCGAAGAAGTCGCGCCGATTGAGACGACCCTTAAAGCGGAGTCTGGTGACGCCGGCCGACACGTTCCCGTGAACTTGCAGGCGGCGGTGACTGAAGTCGGTACTCTGGAACTCCGATGTCTGGAGAAGGGCGGCGACGGCCGTTGGAAGCTGGAACTCAACGTACGCGGTAAAGAGGAGTGAACGAATTCCTCATCGGCATTGACCTCGGCACTTCGAACTCGGCTGTCGCGTACATCGATCGCTCGAAGGGCCCGGACGCCCCCGTTCTGGATTTTGCCATCGTGCAGACCGTTCGGCCTTCCGACGTGCGGCCGCTGGCGCTGCTCCCATCCGCTCTTTACCTCCCACATCCCGACGAGTTTCCGGATCCTTCGCCGCCGCAGATTGTCGGTGAATTCGCCCGCTGGCAAGGCTCTAAGGTTCCGTCCCGACTGATCACGTCTGCGAAATCATGGCTCTCGCACGGCGGTGTCGATCGGACGGCTCCAATCCTGCCGTGGGGCGCGCGGCCGGATGCGGAGAAGATGTCGCCGGTCGAGGCGTCGTCGCGTCTGCTCCTACATATCCGCAATGCATGGAACGACGCCCACCCCGAAGCGTTACTCGAGAACCTCGAAGTCGTCATCACCGTTCCCGCATCGTTTGACGAAATCGCACGCTCGCTGACTGTCACGGCGGCTCGTCGCGCCGGGCTCGAGAAGTTCACTCTGGTCGAAGAACCGCAGGCCGCCTTTTACGATTTCACTGCGCGGCATCGTCACAACCTCGGCGCGGCTCTGGACGCTGTGTCGCTGGTGCTTGTCGTGGATGTCGGTGGCGGGACATGCGATTTCACGCTCGTCAAGGTTGAAGACGGCGAGCGCCTGCGACGCATCGCCGTCGGCGATCATCTGATGCTGGGCGGCGACAATATGGATGCGGCGGTCGCGCGTCGAGCCGAAGAGCAAATAACGGCAGGCGGACGCAAACTCACCCCCACGCAGTGGAGCGAATTGGTCCAGGCCAGTCGCATTGCAAAAGAGTCGCTGCTTTCGGCGAACGCGCCGGATAGCTATCACCTGTCCGTGGTTGCCGAAGGCGGCCGTTTGATCGGCGGCTCGATGTCCGGGAAAGTCTCGCGTGAAGAAGTCGAACGCATCGTCCTTGACGGTTTTTTCCCGCGTTGCGATCCAACCGATTTGCCGCGACGGACAACACGTGTGGCGCTGCAGGAATTCGGACTTCCATACGCGAGCGACCCCGCCGTTACGCGGCAACTCGCGGCGTTTCTCCAGACGCACATTGCGGCCGGACGTCCGGATGCAATCCTTCTTAACGGCGGCGTGTTCAATTCGGCGGCCATCGCGTCGCGACTGGTGGAAGTAATCTCGGGTTGGTGGCCCGGCGCTTCACGTATTCGCGTGCTCGAGCACGAATCTCTGGAACTCGCCGTCGCACGGGGCGCCGCATGGTACGGCATGGTGCGGCATGGTATGGGACGGCGCATCGGAGGCGGAGCCGCGCATTCGTTTTATGTCGGGCTGGAAACAAAGCGAGACGACGAACCCAGGGCCCTGTGTCTGATCCCGCGCGGTCACGAAGAAGGACAGACGGTAGAGCTTGGAACCCGGACGTTCAATCTGATGTTAGGAAGGCCCGTGCAGTTTCCATTGTTCACGTCGACATCCGACCGCGTTGTGTCATCCGGCGATATTGTGACAGTCACCGGCGACCTGCATCCGCTGCCGCCCATTCACACGGTGCTGAAGAGTGCCGAGGGAAACACAGGACACGTTCCCGTGCATCTCCGCGCAATTCTGACGGAGATCGGAACGCTCGAATTGTGGTGCGTGTCCGACGCGCCCAACGCGTCGCAAGAACGCTGGAGGCTTGAGTTTGAACTTCGCGGTACCGCAGGTCCCGCAAAAGCATCGACAGATACGGTCATCGAATCCATGCCGCCTCATTTCGCTGAAGCTCGCCGGCACATCGAAGAGATGTTCGCCAATAAGCCCGCTCGAGGCGCGGAGTCGGATGCGCCTGTGAAGGTCCGGCAACTCTGGCGCAATCTCGAGCAGGTACTCGGACCTCGTGAGCAGTGGCGCGTACCGATGCTGCGCGAAATGTGGGGAGCGCTTCAGGCGCGCGCAGGAAAGCGTCGCCGATCTGCCGAGCATGAGCGCGTGTGGTTCCAGCTTGCCGGATACGCGCTGCGTCCGGGTTTCGGCTATCCGCTGGATGACTGGCGATGCGCGCAGATGGTCGAATCGCTGTTCGGTGCGGGTGTGGCGTTTCATAAAGAGAAAGCAGTCTGGATGGAATTCTGGATCATGTGGCGCCGGATTGCAGGCGGACTGGTCGAAGAGCGGCACGCCGACATGTGGAGATTTCTCAAGCCGCAGCTCGAAACCCGTCTCGCGGCAGGTCAGGCAAAGCCTCAGCCAAAGAAGCAGCCAAAGCCCAAGGGCATTCAGGCCGAAGGTCTCGACGAGATGGTTCGTCTTGCAGCGGCCCTCGAGCACATGGACCCCGCGGAAAAAATGACGCTGGGCGACTGGATTGCTCCGCGCGTCGCGACTCCAGGCCCGTGGGCCTGGGCTCTCGGCCGCGTGGGGGCTCGCGTTCCGCTTTATGGAAGCGTTCACAAGACAGTCGATCCGGACCACGCGTCGGAGTGGTTGAATCTCCTGCTGGATGCTCACTCGCAAAACGTCGAAGGCGCTCTTTTCGCCATCGTTCAACTCGCGCGTTTGACCGGTGACCGCTCCCGCGATATCGACGACGCGCTCCGCAACCGCGCTCTGGATGCGGTCCGCAGCGCGCACGCTCCGGAATCCTGGCAACGGCTTCTGCTGGAAGTCGTCACCATGGAAACCGCCGACCAGGCCCGCGCATTGGGGGACACGCTGCCTGCCGGCCTCGCTGCATAGCCGCGCCGCTGATGGGGCTTTGCACATAAAAGGCACATGGCCCTGCGGGCCACCCCCGACAATGAAAATGCAGTTTCGTCGTACCGTGAATCAACGGCTTACGGGCATTTTCGAGACAAGTCTCGCGATAAGGAAATACCCCTCCTCGGCTGAGGAGGGGAATGTGCGGAAAAGACCGACTGTGGGTTAGTTTTCCGTCGGGTTCTTCTCTATCTGTTCGATGACGAGAGTCGGGATTGGCGCTTTCCGTGAGTCCAGCTTGAGGCCTAGTTTCTCGACAGCGGCAAAGACTGCTCTTCCGGCGGGATCCGCCGCATCGTTGACCGGCGCGGGCGCACTCGGGCTTGGCGCACCCCGGCCGCTGAAAGGGGTGGCTCCCACCAACGCCGCCACGTCCGCCGGCGGATTTCTCGAAAAGGCATTCAGCAACGCTTCCGGTGGATATTCCAGCGTCATCTTATAGAAGCCCTTCAGGCCGGTCGCATCGACGACTGGACGGCCGATGAGCGGCGCTATCAAATCGGCGAAGGCCGGCATGGACATTTTTAGTACTTCCATTCGATACATCCCGTTAGCGGTTAGACTCGAACGGGTCAGGCCGGTTCGTGGATCGTTATGGACGGTTGAGTCGCCTTCTCGCTTCATGGTCATCGGCCCGGCCGGTGTGTTCAGCGTCTGAACATTCTTCTCCCCTGGCTTGCCCGCGACACTTGTCTCATCGACGATCAGGGACTTTTCCAACTTTGGTCCGCCTTTTGTCAGAACCAGCGCGTAAGCGTCCTGTTGCCTGTTTTCGAGACGTGCTTTGAGCTTGAACCTGTCTTCAAGAAGCGTCTGAAGCATTTCGGGAACCTGATCTTTCGTGGCGCCTTCGGGAAGAGTTGCACGAATTTCGAACCTCTGAGAGTTCAGCCAGTCCGGGCCCGCGATCTGAGTCGTTTTAATTCTCCAGGCAGCTGCGATCAACGCTTCCAGCGGCATAGCAGCATCGAAACGATTGCCGGTGATCGTCATTCCGGTGCGTACTTGTCCGGATGCAACCTGGGCTATGAAAGTAGCGAGTGGCGCGGACTCCTTGATCGAGGCGACCTCGAACGCCGGCTTCGACGGAGTTGGTTTGGCGGGAGCCTGAGCGAACAGCAAAGCAGTTGAAGTAAGCCCGACGAGGGTCGCGCACACGATTCGAATCAGTCTCATGTCGTTGCTCCTGTTTTCACGTAATGACAACCCAGCCAGAGGAAAGGTTTCGAAAAAAGTTACTTTCCGGTGACGGGAGCCCGACGCCTCAGTTCGTCGAAGAAGTTCAAGAGGAACGTGACATGGAGATTCTCTTTCTTTTCGGCTCGCAGTGCGGGGTCTTCAAGTAATGCGACGCGTTTTCCGTCCGGCGAGAGATTCAACGGGACGAAGCCGGGAGAGAAAATCTGCGTGGACGACCACTGGCGCGTTTTCCGCACTACAAACGAATCTCCGCTCGTCTGGTATTCGGCAACCATGATGCGATTGTCCGGACCCACATAGAAGATCTCGTGGCCCGTGCGCGACCACATCGCGAAATTCCCGCCGCCGGCCGATATCTGCCATTTACCCGCCGGCACTGAAGATCGCCGCACGTATACCTCATTCCGGCCGGACTCATTGGAGACATAGGCGATCCAACGACCGTCCAGAGAAAACGTCGCAAAGGTCTCGTTGGCGGGACTTGAAAGCAAAGGTTCACGTGTACCCGGTTTGGGACGATCCGGGTCGCTCAAATCCAGCGGCAGGATGAAAACATTTCCACCCTCCTGATAGACCAGGCGTGTTCCGTCCAGGGAAAACGATGTCGGTAAAATGTCCTGATCGGTGGTCGATGTCAAACGCACCGGCTCACCACCATCGGCTCGGATCCACCACAGAACTCGAGGCCGAGTAGAGCGATATACGATGTGCTTCCCATCCGGCGTCCATAACGGTTCGATGTTGCCCTGCTGACTGAATGTGAGTCGCGTTGTGGATTGGCTCGCGAAGTCATATACGAAGATGTCGGACCCATTTCCAGCCTCAACCGCAAATGCCAGGCGGCGGCCATCCGGAGAAAATCGAGGGCTGTAATACATGCCGGGCTTAGGCTGCAAAGGCTCCGTCTTGCCCGACGCATCGAGGCTCAACATCGACCACGATCGCGTGCCGGGGCCATCCAGAAAAACCAGGGTGCCGTTTGTGGAGACATCGAACTGGCCTCCACCGGATATGGGATCGGTCGCAACACCTTCGACGATTGCGGAAGGCGTTCCCTCGAGCTCCAGCCGCTGCGGATCGAAAGGCACTCCGAACAGAACGCCTTCGTGAATGTACAGCAGGTGTCCTTTGGTCCCTCGCGAAGGAACATAGCGGCCGAAATAGCCGCCTCGCCACAACGTCCTGCGCTCTTTGGTTGTGATTGTGAAGGCATCGATCGTCGCGTTTTCATACGAGTTCAATGTTGGCGACCGGCCCGTAAAAATCACGGCGCGACCGTCAGGCAGAATCTGGGGCCATCGCTGAGACAATTCGTCGCCATCCAATTCCGTCAGTAACTGCGTTTCCCCTCCTGCCGCAGGAATAAGAGAGAGCGGCCTGCCATTCGACAGTGGCGCAATGATGTAGTCGTCGGCTGCCCAGGTCGCGCCGCGGGGATTCGCGATGTTCGCCAGCGTTATCGGCGCACCGCCCTCGACAAGAACCTTCTTAAGGCTCCCTCGGCTGACAAATCCGATCCAACGTCCGTCACGAGAGAAGAACGGGTTCACCGCGTCTTCTGTCCCCGGCAGAGGGGTCACTCGCGATTCATCGAGTTTCCTCGTGGCAAGGATCTGAGCGCCGTCCGAATTCCGCCACGGAAAAACAATGCGCGCGCCGTCCGGCGAAATCGCCGCTGTGATCATGGTTCCCGGCATTGCTTCGGGTCCGAGATCCACTCGAAGCCGGACGAGCGGCCGGTCGGGTATCGCCTCGCGTCCGGACCCGGTAGAAAGAAATGTGAGTCCAATCGAAAATCCAAGCACGGTCACACCAAGCAAAGTGACACCAATCACCCACGCGAGACGTTCTCTGCGTCCGACGTCAGATTGTTTGATTGGAGTTTGCTGCGCCGCCGGCGCGGCCGGCGCGTCCTCGATTTCGATGCGCGCATCGCCGATGTTTTGGAGCCGGCGCTTTCGATCCTTCTGCAAACAACGCCGGAGTAAACGGCGAACGTTCTCCGGAGTGTCCGCCGGCAAACGATTCCAATCGGGTTCGGACTTCAGAACGCCCGCGATGATCTCGCTGACGGTACCGCCATCAAAAACAGGCGCCCCCGTCACCATCTCATACAGCACACAACCGAACGCCCACACATCCGTCGTGTGATCGGCATCCTGGCCTTTCGCCTGCTCCGGCGACATGTATGCCGCGGTTCCGAGAATCATCCCCGGCACGGAAGCGCTCATTAACGTCGGTGAGTTCGACAACGTCACAGACTGCGCGTCCAGAAGAGTCTTCGCTAAACCAAAATCCAGCACCTTTACTTTGTGGCCCGGCGCGATCTTGATGTTTGCGGGTTTCAGGTCCCGATGAACGATTCCCTTTTCATGAGCAGCCTCCAGCGCTTCAGCAACCTGCCTGGCGATTTGTAACGCGTCATCGATCGGCATCGCCCCGAGTTTCAGCCGATCCTGAATCGTGTCTCCTTCGACCAGTTCCATCACGATGCATGGCGTGCCGGCAGACTCTTCGAGGCCATGAACCTGGGCGATATTCGGATGGTTCAAACTTGCGAGGACCTGCGCTTCGCGCTGAAAACGCGCGAGCCGTTCGGGATCTCCGGCAAAGTGATCGGGCAGAAGCTTCAGAGCAACTTCGCGCTGAAGCTTCGCGTCCCGTGCGCGAAATACGATCCCCATGCCTCCTTCTCCGATCGATGAGAGGACTTCATAGGGACCGATCTTTGTGCCGGGGGCGACTGTCATGTCGTCTAGTGTGGGTCCGTAGCAGCGCCGGGCGCAGCTCCGGGCTTCGGCAACTCCGCTTTGCCGTCGATGCCGAATACCAGCAGGCGCGGTTTCTGGGATGTGGGCGTACCGCCTCCTACGCCCCCGCTTGCGACACCGCCGGAACCGCCCATCAACGCAATGTACTGTTTCCCATCGATCGCGAACGTGATCGGCGGGCCCATGCCATTGCGCATGCCGGTGGGCATTTCGAGGAGCATCTCTCCCTTGTCCGCAGAGTACGCGATCAAGCGTCCATCGGGTGCAACCTGGAACACGAGATTGCTCGCAGTCGTCACTGTGCCGCCATATCTGCTGTTGCCGATGGGAACGCGCCAGCGGATCTCCTGCTTGACCGGGTCAAAGGCGACCAGTGTGCTGAGTTCACCACCCTCGAGCGGCGCCGGACCGATGGCAGGCGCAGGCGGCTTCGGTTTCATTCCGCGCGAGTTGGGATTCAGTCCGGTCTGTCCGGCTCCGCCGGCTCGGTTGGGATCGGGTTTGAAGTTGAAGTCGACCGCGTACGTAAACGTGTCCCAACCGCGCGAGGGAATGTACACGAGCCCGGTTTGAGGGTTGTAAGACATCGGCGACCAGTTGTGCGCGCCGCCTCCGCCGGGCGATACCGGCACGGGGTCCGCACCGTACATCACTTCCTTATTAATGATGGGCCGTCCGGTCTTTTGTTCGATCCCCTTCGCCCACGTCACTCTGGAGAATGGCTGCCCGGAAATAAACTCGCCCGTGATTCGATCGAGTACATAGAAGAAGCCGTTCTTGTTGGCCTGCATGATGACCTTCCGCGTTCTGCCGTTGATGTTCAAATCCGCGAGGGTCATCTGCTGCACGCTGTCGTAATCCCATTGATCGCCGGGGACCATCTGGTAGTGCCACTTGAGTTCGCCCGTGTCCACATGCACGGCAACGATGGATGCGACATAAAGATTGTCTCGGCCGGTGCTCACCTCTTTACTTGAGGCTGCGCCCTGTCGGACTTGCGCTTCGCGACTTCGAAGTGCGGCAGGCCAGGGCTCTGCATTGCCTGTGCCGACATACACCAGTTCGCTTTCGGGGTCGTAAGATATGCCGTCCCACACGGCGCCGCCTCCGCCGAGCTTCCACCACTCGCCATCCCAGGTCGCGGCAGCTTTGCGCATCGCCGGCGACTCAAAGCCGTTTGCGGGGTCGCCCGGAACGGTGTAGAACTTCCAGACTTCGCGGCCGGTTTCGGCGTCGTATGCGGCGAAGAAGCCGCGCGTCGGACGATCGCCGCCGGCAGCGCCGATGATCACCTTTCCCTTCGCGATACGCGGCGCCATTGTGAGCGTCTGCTCGTTCTGAACCCAGGCCACGCGCGTTTCCCACACCGGCTTGCCGGTTTCGGCGTCGAGCGCCTGCAGACGTCCATCGTTGACGGGAACATAGATCTTGTTGCGGTACAGCGCCAACCCGCGGTTCACAACGCCGCAGCACATTTTGGCGCGTGTGGGGGCCTGGTTCACCTGAGGATCCCAGCGCCATTTCTCTTTACCCGTGCGGGCATCCACTGCGAACACGATGCTCCAGTTGGTGACGCCGAAGATCGTGTTGCTCCATACGAGCGGCGTCGCTTCCTGGTCGCCTCCACCATCGCCGGCTTCATACGACCACACGAGACCGAGACGCTTCACATTCGACGCATCGATCATCTTGAGCGGACTAAAACGCGTCTCACCCGGCGTAAGGCCATAGCTCAGCCAGTCGCCATCCGGCGACGATTTTGCGGCGTTCCGGAGCGCCAGATCATCGACGCGCCGGGCTTGTCCGAAAAAGATGGTCAGCGAACTTAGAAACAGGACAATCGCAAAAAGGTAACGCATGCAGAGTCTCCTACGGCGATCATGATCGGTGAACCGGCGATTGTACGGTAAATCGGGAGAGCCGGGAAAAATTGAAATTCGCGACACACTTGAAGCATGAATTTCAGGGACCAGAACTCTACCGACCTTGACTCGCACATCGAACGCATCAACAATTGTCGCAAGGGTGTAGTGAATCCAACTCACTACAGGTTTTCGGGTGGTCGGGCCGCCACCGACATTCTGCGATTCTAAGAATTGAATTCGCGTGCGGCCGGACGAAGTTTCTTCTTTACGATTCTTCCCGCCACACAACAACAGCCTGGAGAACATGATGCTTCACGGTGCTGAACTGCCACTCGCAATGCTTCTGATCTTCGGGACGGCCAAGCTCTTCTCGGAGGTGTTCGAATACTTCCGCCAGCCCGGGATTGTCGGAGAGATTCTCGCGGGGATACTGATCGGTCCGAGCGTGCTCGGGTGGGTCCAGCCAAACGAACTGATCCTGGCATTTGCGGAACTCGGAGTCATGTTTCTTCTGTTCCGCGTCGGACTTGAAGTCAAAGCCTCCGAATTCATGACGGTCGGAGCGTCGGCCGCATTGGTGGCCGTTCTTGGCGTGATCGTTCCGCTCGGCGCCGGATGGTTGATTGCCAGAGCCTGGCAACTTTCACAGATCGAATCGATATTCGTCGGCGCGGCGATGGTGGCGACCAGCGTCGGCATCACCGCGCAGGTACTCGCGGCCAGGGGCGTGTTGCACGCCAAAGCCAGCCGCGTGATTCTCGCGGCGGCGGTCATTGATGATGTGCTCGGGCTCATCGTGCTCGCGATCGCAAGCAGCATGGCGCGGGGAGAGATGAATCTAGTCGCGGTCGCATTGACCGGCGCGCTTGCGATCGGATTCACAATCCTTGTGGCGCGATGGGGAACGAAGGCGATGAGCGCCATCGTTCCGCGAATCGAGCAAAGACTGCGTGCGGCCGAAGGCCAGTTTGCAGTCGCAATATGCCTGTTGTTCGGCTTGTCCCTGCTAGCCGTTTACGCCGGTGTCGCAGCCATCATTGGCGCGTTTCTCGCCGGTATGGCATTGGCGGAAACTGTGGGACGCCGCGTTCACGACCTCACGAATGGCGTCTGCGAACTGTTTGTCCCGTTCTTTCTCGTGGGCATCGGGCTGCGGTTCGATCTTTCCGCTTTTGCGAACGCATCCACCTTCATGTTTGCTGTTGTCATTCTGATTGCAGCGGTCGCCTCGAAGCTGCTTGGATGCGGTCTCGGCGCCATCAGAAGCGGCAAGGCTGACGCGCTTCGCATCGGCATTGGCATGATTCCGCGCGGAGAGGTCGGCATGGTCGTCGCGCAGATCGGTCTCGCCATGGCAGTGATTTCCGAGAGTCTTTTCGGAGTTGTCGTCTTCATGTCCGTGATGACTACCATCATTGCGCCGCCTCTGCTGAACTGGGCTTATCGTGACGTGAAGGTTGAGGCTGAGGGCGAAGAACCGTATCGGATCGGTTGATGCGCACGGTGAAAGTAGTTCCCTTCCCGATTTTGCTCTCGACCTGAATGCGGCCGCCGTGAGCGCGAACGATCCGTTGGGCGACCGATAATCCAAGACCGACACCCGGCACGTCGTCTTTCGTTGTTGAAGTTCTGCGGAACGGTTCAAAGACGAAAGGAAGCTCGTCTTCTGGAATCCCGATTCCCTGGTCCGAAACCTTGAAACAAACTTCAACAGAACTCTCCTCCAATCGCAGCTCGATCGACGTTCCTGCGGGAGAATATTTGACCGCGTTGCTGACGAGATTCGTGAGCACCTGCTCAATGCGCAGTGGATCGCAGCGGAGTTCCACCGGTTGCTCAGGAAGAATCACGACGAAGTTGTAATCCCTGGCAGCGGGCTTAAAGAGATCGACTGCGCTTTGTGCAATCGTCCGCGCGTCACATTCCGAGATCCGCAACTCGAGGTGGCCGGATTCGATTCTGGAAGTATCGAGGAGATCGCCGACCATACGATCCAGACCCTGCGCCTGACGTTTGATAATGGACATGATGCTGGAAACCTTCTCGGGAGGCAGCTGCCGGTCGGCGGAAAGAAGCTCGGCGGAGGTTTTCAACGCGCTGATCGGATTGCGAAGATCGTGCGCGACGGCAGCCAGAAACGATAGTTGGTTCTCGTGCTGCCGCTCCAACGATCGCGCCATGTCATTGAACTGCTTCGCGATCACTCGCAATTCTTCCGGACCACGGTCCGGAGCCCGGCTTGCTTTGTGTCCGGAGGCGAATTCGCGCATCGCGCGCTGTATGTCGAACACCGGCTCAAACGCCGTGAGCCGCAGCCACGAAAGCATGACCGCGATACCGATAACCAGCGCTGCGCTGCAGCCGAAGCCGATCCAGTTCGCAATCCGATCCCAGCGTTCGGAGGAACGCATCGCGACTTCGGATTGCTCGATATTCGTATCGACGACCTGCCTGAGAGCGGCGAATGCGCGGTCTAAATCGTCTTCCTTCCTCGATTTTGTGAAATAAGCGTCGAACAGGTTCTCTGCGGACTCCACCAGACTTTCCTCTTCTGGTGTGGCGGCATATTGCCGCATCTGATGCAGTCTCTGTCGCAAATCGGCTTCGGCTCGGGCTTTTGCAAGCCGATCCGTTGTGCCGATATATGTCAGCACATCGATCTGCATCTCTTCCGCGAGCTTGACGCTTTGCAAGGCCGTTTGAAGTTCCAGTGTCGTGCGGTGTAAGTACGTCGTGAGCAGCACCAGCGAAACTGCCGCCGCAAGAGCGAGCGCTGCAATCCCGATGACGAACATGGAGAGGATCCGATGGAGACTCATCGATAAAAAAAGGATACGGTAAAAACCTCTCAGCGGATACGTGTTCGGGTAGGCGCGTCCCGGTAGTGGGTAACGATCCGGACTGGACGGATTACCTACGGCCAGACCGACGGTTTTCCCCGATAACTGATCACCAGCAGAAAGTCGCGTATATTTCCGCTGGTGAACCGCTGACGGATCGCATCATCCCGAACACTGTCCGCGAAGTTGAAAGACAGTTCCCACTTGCCGGCGGGATTCTTGTCCGCCATGGCCGTCGTCCAACTCGCAGGCGCCGATCCAGCACCTGACGTTCGCCTTGTGCTGATGATGCCCTCCGCATTGGAATCCACAGCGTCGCGGTTACCGTCGTCCAGGAAGTTCAAGTAGCGAACGGGAACGGCAGCGAAGGAAGCCCCTTGTCCATGTGAGAAGTAAAGCGCCACGTGCTCGATTGCCAACTGGTCCAGATTAGGAGGAAAGTCGGTCTGCATGGTTTCGAACGACACAACCATCTGGCGCGCCCGATCGTCGACGAGGTCCGGGTGGTGCAGGTCGTACCACTGGTCGGGAAACTCCGAGCGGAAGCTGTAGGCGCGATCGACATGGACGTTGGCTGCGAGCCTGCTGATCACCAGGTCGCGGTATGTGAGAGGTCCTTCGAGCGCAGTGTACTCCAGCGTCACCAGGACATCGGCCATCGTGTCGAAGTTGAACGGGTTCGCGGCCTTTGGCATCTCGAGAATCCAGTCGCTGACGACGCCGCTGCCCTCGAACGGCAGAAGCAGTTCGTCCTTGTAATCCAGAACAAACAGCCCGGAAGCCTGGAACGGAGCAGATAACGCGACGGATTCGGGGTTTCTGCGAATCGTTCGAGTTTCGAATGCAGTCGCATACGGCGGTCCGACAACGACGTGCGAGACACCCGTATTCCTGAGTGTCGCCCGAATACCCTGCGTGGGAGGTACCAGGGCCACCACCGTTACTCGTACAGATTGAATAAGCCGCAAGTAATGCGCAGGAAACTCGCGGTCGAACATCTCGGGAGTGGTGCTGAAGACAAACACTCCGGAACCGCGACGGAATCGCTCCATCGCGGCGGGAAATAATGCCGCAAGTGAAATGGTTTTTGACAGCTGAAGCTTTCGCTGGCGGAACGCCAGTTTCCGGGCTTCCAGCTGAGCTAAATCGGTCAGCAGCTGCGTGGCTCCGAGCAGCCCGTCCTTTCGCGCATCGTAGTAATCGAAGCGGATGATCTTGAGCGCCGGATTCTGCAGTTCAAATGCGAGGGCCCGTTCGGCAAGATATGCGATCTCGATAGCGTACAGCAGACGACGGCGGTACTGTTCCCTGGATACCTTCATCAGCATCAGCCATCCTGCGGCGCTAAGCAGCTTGTTGCTCAGAAAGGCGAGCGCATCCTGCGCAAACTCGTGACGCAATCCGGCGAGTTCTTCCCGCAACTGGGCCACCTGCCAGCGCCCAAAGGTGAGCGCAACACTCTCGAGAGCGATGGAAAACCCGAACTGCATTTGCTGCAACTGAAATTCACGGTCCTGTTGCTGCCGTTCAAGACTCGCGCGCATACTGAGAGCGCTCGCCTGCGCGCTCATGGCGCTTCCCATTGCTCCAATCAACTGTCCCTGGCCTCCAATTGCTCCCGCCGGACTTCCCGACGCCCCCGCTGCGATCATTCCGGCAGGCATGGAGGCGAAACTAAAAATCGCGCTGGCGGTTGCCAACTGCGCCGCGCCGTCGGCGGCCGCGAGAGCCTGTCGTTCGGTATCCGTCATGCCTTCGCTGACCAGTGACTCAAAGTGCGCGAGCGCAGCCTGTACCTGGTCCTGCTGGATTTGTGCGAGCGCGATCTCTCCCTCAGCCAACTCCACATTGAGTCGTTCGATAGCGACCTCAACCCGGGCCTGCTCGAGATTAGCCTGCGCCTGCATCAACGCGAACGATTCCTGTTCGAATGCCTGCCGGAACTGCAGCACGTCGCGTTCAGCAGCATGCGCGAGACCTGCGAAATTCTGTGCAATCCTCAGTAATACTTCGAATCGCAGAGGTGGTATAAGCGTGTCCGGATATCCCAGAATGTTCACGCATTTCCTCAGCATACTCAGCATCAGGCAGGCTTCACTGGTCTGTGCGAACTCGAGGGGATTAACCGGCTTACACAGAGCCATGCGCGGCAAAGACATCAGCCGCGGGCTCGGCGACGCAAGATCTGGCACATTTCTATCAAGAATGCTGCCGGCACTAAAGCTGCGCCGGCCCATTACGGTCAGCTCCGCGTTCTTGATCAGCTCCAGAGCCTTCAGGCGAAACTTCGCCGGCGTTCCATCGCTTTTGACTGTCTGGTGGTACTCCTCGCGCTCGTGTTGAATGAATTGCCGGACCTCGTCCCAGCTTTTCGTCTTCATCAGCTTGCCGGTGCGGACGATGCTGTCGGGCAGCAGGACTGCGCGGGCGGCGTTAAATCCGTCGGACGCGCCCGACTGGCGGGCCAGTGCGTAAACATGCTGGGCGGCCCGGCTTTGCTGCTCGACGCAACTGCAGTCCTCCTGTCCATGGAGCCTGAGAACGCGTTCATATAACCGGCGCGCCTCATATCGAGATGCCTCGGTGTTCTGGCGGAAAAACATCTCCGCCCAACGCAGATACACTTCGCCGAGGCGAAGGCGCGCAGCGGCCGCATCGATGCCGGGATCTGCGAAATCCGTGAACCATGGCCAGTCGAAAAATGGATACATTGTCCGGTTACGCCGATCATCGGGTTGCTCATCGTAGAGCACATGCAGGAGATCGGAGGCGCTCTGGTATTCGCCCATTGCGAGATACGCCTGCGCCATCCGTACCGGGATGACAGCAAAACGAAGATAGTAAGTCAGGATCAAGCTTCGCTCGAGCAGCCGGTCCATGCGGTTCAGGTGCACTTGAGAACTCCCAGGCGGAAACGTGAGGTACAGGTTCTTATTGTTCCGCTTCACTCCATTAAGCTGCTTCTTCGCATAACCATCAATTGGCTCAGCCAGGGGCTCCGTGACGAGTTGCTGGGACATCGGTCTTCTCTGCTGGAGATGCTTCCAGTACTCTTCGTCACTCAGATTGGAGCGCATATCCGGTGACAGGTCTGCTCTTCTCTTTGCAAAGAACGGTGGCGCTCCAGTTGGAGTTTCGGCGCGAAAGCTCAAATTGCGGAATTCCACTTCGGCGGTGCCTCGAACGAAGATGGAGATGGCGCCTTTGTCGAGGCTTGCGTTCTGAACAGGACCGAGGGTAATCGTCTTTTCCGGCGTAATCCTCAACGACCCGGTTAGCTGGCCCCCACTCGCTGTTGCCGTGAGCGCATACCAATGGTCCGTTCGTATGGTGGAGCCTTCGATCTCGGTGTAGTTCGATGTCCCGATCTCGCGCTCGCTCAGGGTATCTACACCGCCTCCCGTACTGACGCGCTGTAAGGCGAGGATGTCGACAAGGACCGACGTCGGACCATCGTCACCGTCGTAGACACGGGAGCTTGCGAGAACTGCGAGGCGATAGCCGCCCGGATTTCCATCCTGAAGCCGGAAACCGATTCCTGCTTTTGGCGACCGGTCCGGCTGGCCTGTCTGCCAATAGGATTGTGCCCGGAACTCACAACTGAATGTGTAGTCCGTAAGGTTATAGCCGCGGTCATAACGAAACTCGCTTACCCTGCTGCCGGAGCCGGCCTCGTTCCTGACGATGTAGTCTGAACCCTGCTCGAATTCAGGTGACGCCGTCCAGTCCGGGTGACCCACTTCGAGAACGGTGAAATCGGTCAAGCCTGCCACCGTCTGGTTCCCCGGATTAAGCTGAAACAGTTTCTTGCGCGCCTGAGCGAAATTGAAAAACTGCAGCTGCAATGTCCATTTCCGATCCTCGGGTTTCTCTTTCAGGAGTTCGGAGTAGCGCTTTCGATTCGGCTCTTGATTTGCCCAGAACAAATCGTTGTCGAAGAGTTCGCCGTCGACGGCGTCGAGCATGGTCACTGCGGACTGCAGCCTCGCAAGAGCCAGACCCGGCTCTTCGCGATCGATCTCGCCGGCAGCGCGATAGACCTGGTCATTAGCGTCCAGGACGTCGTCGATAACCTTTAGTCCAAGCTCGAAGTATGCATAAGACGGCTCGTCCTTGAACTTACTCAGCTGGTTCCACTGAGCCAGGGTAATACTGCTGTCACTGTTGGTGTCTACTCGCGACTCGTCGATTGCGCGCCTCACCGTCGAGAGTTGGGACTTCAACTCGGCATGCTGGACCGCATGGTTCCGGAGAATGCTCCCTCGATCCCACGCGCCCGTATCACCTAGAAGCACGTCATCGCGCAGAAGGACTGCGGCCTCGGGATAGTATTGGCCCAGCGACTCTCCACGCCACGCAGTGAAAGAAAGGTAGCGTGGCGTGCTCGTGCCGTTCTTCGTCAGATAAGCCTGCAGCGTCCGAATCGCCTGGTCGAGCCGCGTTGTCCTCTCACACAGCGGCAGATCCGTTTCGAGGAAGAGTTCTGCGAACAGCTGGCGGTCCGTTTTGTTAAGCGCTTTCTTGTAAGCGGCACGCTGGATCAAGCGCGTCAGCGCCATTTCGTCCTGAGCGCGCTCCGCGATCCGCCGGTTCACTTCGTCCCGAAGCTGTTGGGCCGTCGCACCGGCGAATGCAGGATCGGCCTGGATCTCCTGCACGAGAAACGTCTCGGCTGCGAATCCCAAAGCGTCGATCTCTGCATTGGAAAAGACAGGCTGGGGGTTCAGCATTTCCTCGTCTGTCGTGGGCAGGGGCGCGACATACGCTTCTTTCAGGCGCGGCAGAAGATCGGCCGGAATAGCGCCTGACGCCAACGACTCCAGAAAAGAAACGATCTGTGCGGGAGTACGCGGAACCACCTTTCGCAGAACCGACAGAGTTCGGAAACGCCTTTCCGGAAACATTTCGTCCCCAGTCAGGCTGCGTCCGAGAGCTATCCGTAAGATTTCGTGGCAGACGACAGCCTGCGGTACAACCTCGTCACCATCGGCAGGCGTCAGACGCGAGAAGTCGTGGAATAGTGTGATTTCGAGTTCGTGAAAGGTCTTCTCTGTCTTCTCCACCAGGTACAGGTAGTATGCAAACTTCGACAGAACCGACTCGTTTTCGGGGCACGCGACGCATGCCCGCGGCCAGAGGTTGCCGAATGGAAATGCCAAATCGGGCACTCTGAGATCGACGGCGACAATCGCACGATCCACAATGGCGGTTGCCTGAGTCCTCGCAGCTCCGAGAACACCCGTCGAAATTCCACCCGAATTGAGGATTGTTTGCAGCTCACCATCGGTCAGGCGCGCCAATGAGATGGCGCTATCGATGTTATGACTGAGCAGATTCCTGATGGTACCTGGGTCAAACTCGAAAATGGAAAGCCGGGCATAACCATCAAGTATCCGGCGTGCCTCTGCGGAAACCTTCACATCGCTTCGCAGATACGCCCAATCAGCAAGCGTTTGGACACCTTTTTCCGCCAGCTCCAACACATCGTTCTTCAGCAACAGATGATCGTCGCCGAGATCCACATGGAGACCGGTGAGGTCTTCAGGCCGTTTATCTCTTTTGATCAGGAGGAGGAAACGCGCGAATCTCTGCCGCTCTTTTGCAATCACGGATTCTTCAACGCCGGCGGCAGCAAGGTTCTTGGCGAACTTTTTCTCGTCCCAACGTGCGATCGCGTCCAGTCCGCCGTCGACTGCTTTCCCCAACTTGAGTGCGACGTCCGGCGGAAACACCCGAGCGAGCGAGGCAAAAGACGTCCAGGTTTTCAGTTCCTGAGGCTCAAGGCGCGCGTTTCGCAGTCGGTCGGCAGCAGCCGCTTTGCGGATGTCGAACAGGTTGCGGACGTTGATTTCCGCAAGAACCTGCTGATTCGCTGCCAACGGGTCCCTTGGATGGGTCGCCTTTTTGGAGTCGCTACGGTCGAATCGATCAGATTGCATCGGCATGACCTCCACGCGATAAGCAGACGAACATTGTCCCGTTAGTCGAAAATCTTAGCTCGATAGGAAACGTATCATCGACGAAAAAGCAGTCCGAGGATTCTGACGACATAAACCTTGACTGGAAGCTTCCGGCGAGATAATCGATTGATCTACCCATATGGCAGGTCAAGGAACCGGCGAAGGCGTGAGTCCGGATTCGATCATTTCCCTTCCTAAGGGCGGCGGCGCACTGCAGGGAATCGGAGAGAAGTTCTCGCCTGACCTCCATACCGGCACTGGAAACCTGACTGTCCCAATCGCCATTCCTCCAGGTCGGAATGGATTTCAGCCAAAACTAAGTCTTTCTTACAGCACAGGCAACGGCAATGGACCATTTGGTCTGGGTTGGAAGCTCAGCATTCCAGGAGTTGCGCGCAAAACGTCTCTTGGAATACCCCGTTATAACGAGCCGAGCAGTGGCGATGAGGATGTCTTCGTTCTTTCCGGCGTCGATGACCTTGTTCCCGTGGGCTTTTCAGATACAGACCCATCCCGACGCCGATATCGCCCGCGGACCGAGGGGCTCTTCGCTCAGATTGAGCGGCAGTTCGACACTCGAAACGACTTTTGGGAGGTGAAAACCAGCGACGGGCTGATTACCACTTACGGAACACGGAGAGCAAGAGGCAATGACACTGCAGTCATCGCGAAGCCGCCTCAGACTACCGCAAAGGTTTTCGCGTGGAAGCTCACAGAAACGCAGGATCCGTTCGGTAATCGCATTCGCTATGTTTATTCACGAGCTTCCGGCCGTGTACCGGCAGCCAACCCGGAGTTCTTCGAACATCAGTGGGATCAACCGCTGCTCGCAAAGATCCTTTACGCGGACTACGGGCATCCGGCCGTTTCCACATTTCTCGTCTCAATAACTTTTGCTTATGAAGAACGGCCGGATCCGTTCTCGGATTACCGCGCCGGTTTTGAAATCCGAACGAGCAAGCGCTGTTCGCGAATCGTGATAGCCACTCACGCCGGCCAGGATCGGCTGGTGCGTGAATACCGCCTTCAATACTCGAACACCGCTCTAAACCGTGTATCCCATCTGAAACAGATCGACATCATCGGCTTCGATGATTCGGGTGGTCCATCTGCTGCGTTCCCGCCTCTGGCATTCGAATACACAGGATTCGAACCTCACCTCAGAGAGTTCGCGCCCGTGACAGGTGATGATCTGCCGGCTGCACTCACAAGTGCGGCTACTCAACTGGTGGATCTACACGGCGCAGGTCTCCCCGACATTATCGAAATGAACGGGACCGTCCGCTACTGGCGGAACTTAGGTGGAAATCGATTCGACGTACCTCGCACCATGCAGTTTGCCCCTGCGCACGCGCTCGGAGATCCAGGCGTGCAGCTTCTCGACGCCAATGGTGATGGTCGCGCAGACTTGATGGTGACTTCCGGAGGACTCGCAGGCTACTACCCGTTGAAGTTCGATCCTTTGAGGCCGTCGTGGGATTCGAAATCCTTTCAAGCCTTCGAGCATGCGCCTGGTTTCAGTCTGGACGACATTGAGGTGAAACTGATCGATCTCGATGGGGATGGCATCACCGACGCGATTCGCTCCGACTCGCGATTTCACAACTTCTTCAACCATGCGGAGCGGAAACGCGCCTGGAAAGAAACGACGACCAGCGTGCGCCGCCAGATTGATGTGTTTCCCGATGTCAGCTTCTCTGATCCACGAGTCCGATTAGCCGATATGACCGGGGACGGCCTGCAGGACATCGTCCTGATCTACGATCGAAACGTCGAGTATTGGCCCAACCTCGGATATGGCAACTGGGGCTCCAGAATCCACATGCGTCAGAGTCCGCGTTTACCAGTTGGGGCCAATCCGCGACAGGTTCTTGTAGGCGACGTCGACGGCGACGGCGTCGCCGACCTGATCTATGTGGATGACGGAAAAATCCATCTCTGGGTGAATCAAAGCGGCAACGGCTGGAGCGAACCAATGACCGTCAGCGGGACTCCGGGGATGAATGATCTGACAACTGTTCGACTCCTGGACCTTAACGGCTCCGGCACAGCCGGAATATTGTGGATCACCAACGCATCGGTCAGCGGGCGATACCAGATGTTCTTTCTGGATCTGACCGTAGGTGTAAAGCCTTATCTGCTGAGCGCAATGAACAATCACACGGGCGGCGTTACAAGAATCGAGTACGCTCCCTCGACGCGATTCTATCTGGCCGATCTCAGTAACCCTAAGACGCGTTGGAAGACGCCTCTTCCCTTCCCAGTCCAGGTTGTATCGCGCGTCGAAGTTATCGACGACATTTCAGGCGGCAGAGTAGCGACCAGGTATAGGTATCACCACGGTTACTGGGATGGCGCCGAACGCGAGTTCAACGGATTCGGCATGGTTGAAAAACTCGATTCCGAAATTTTTGAAGTCAAAGAAGTTTATTTCTCCCCACCCACACTGACCAGGACATGGTTTCATCAGGGAGCCGTCGGCGATGAGTACGGAGACTGGAGCGAACTCTCACTATCGCATGAGTACTGGGAGGAAGATCCGGAGCTCCTCGATCATACCCAATCAATCAATGGATTTCTCACGGCGTTCAGCCGGCGCGCCAGGCGAGATGCGCTCCGCAGTCTCCGCGGAAGCATCTTGCGAACCGAGCTATATGGTCTTGACGGCAACGAAAAGCTCCAGGCTCGGCCTTACACTGTTAGCGAGTACAGCTTTGGTCTAAGAGAGGAATCGCCGCCCGATAACCAAACCGATCGCGAACGCATTTTCTTTCCATTCCTGACTGCCCAACGCGTCAGCCAGTGGGAGCGTGGCTCAGACCCCCTGACACTCTTTCAGTTTTCGGATGATTACGACGATGCGGGTCATGCAAGAAAGCACGCTACAGTTGCGACACCCAGGCGATCTCTCACCCGGGCTCAATGGACTGTTGCGGTGGATCGTCAAATGAGTCCCGATGAATCGCGCATACTTGCAACTCACACCCGCATGAGCTACGCGACACCGGACGCCGGGTTCTATATACGTGATCGCGTTTGTGACGCAAAAACGTTTGAGCTTGCCGATCCACGAGGACCCTCACACTACAACATGACCTCTTCAACGGAGCTGCTGCGGAAGCAGTTCGAGGACTCGAACGCAGTACGCAGTCGCTTCTTCACACCAAACACCGAAGCGGAGTTTCAACAGGCCGGCCTGAATCTGACCGGGCACAAGGTATCTCACTACGACGGCGAACCGTTTATGGGACTACCTGCCGGTCGGGCCGGACGATTTGGAGCACTGACCCGAACCGAGACCCTGGCGTTCCGCGACCAGGAACTCGAGGCAGCGTACGTCGATGGAGGCAGCAGCCGTCGTCCGGAATACCTGGGGGGCGCCCTCGCGTTACCGTCGGGGGCGCCTGCCAACTTTGGAACCGCATCAGGGTATCAAAGCGAAAGCGCTGACGGCGTGCATTTAAAAGGCTATTACGTGAATACGACAAGGCATCAATACGATTTTCAGGTCCCAAACAGTCGAGAGCAGCGTGGGCTCTTGTCGGCGCGGCTTGATGCTCTCGGCAATCGTACAACTGTCGTCCCGGATTCTTTCTGGATTCTGCCGGCAGAAGTTACCGACGCTGCCGGCTTGAAGATGAACGCGACTTACAACTACAGAGTGTTTCAGCCTGCGTCCACCATCGACATCAACGGCAACGTTTCTGAGTTCAAGTTCTCAGCAAACGGCTTGCTGACCGAAATATGGCTCAAGGGCAAGCCCGCTAAAAATGAAGGCGACCGCGGGCATCCCAGCCTTTCACTCACTTATGATTTTTTCGCCTACCGCAACACGGAGAATCTGCCGCGCAACCGGAGGATTCCAACCTTTGTTCATTCGACGCGTCGCATCTGGCACGACTCCGACTCCAATGCTCCGGCAACCACCCCACATGATGTAATCGAATCTCGACAGTATTCGGATGGTTTTGGCCGCCTGATCCAAACGCGCGACCAAGCCGAAGACTGGACCTTTGGCGATACGGGTGATGATGTCGGTCTGGCCGAATCGCAGGGTGTCGCAGGCAGACCGGCGATTGCCCTTAAAGCCGACGACCGCGTCACCGTGAGCGGATGGCAGATCTATGACAACAAGGGCAGAGTTGTTGAGAAGTGTGAGCCATTCTTCGATCGAGGCTGGGCGTTTCAATACGAAACCGACGCGACACGCGGGCTCGCGACTCAGTATTTTTACGATCCGCGAGGCAAGCTGATTCGAACCATCAACACCGATGGATCCGAACAAAGAGTAGCTCTTGGGCGTGTTACGGACCTTACCCGGCCCGACGACTTTGTTCCGACGCCGTGGGAAAGCTTCAGCTACGACACGAACGACCTCGCGGTGATTACCAATGCACCGGATGGAAGCTCGCTTACCGGCAAAGCGCCGGCAAGTCACCACTTCACTCCGATTGCCTTCCTGGTTGATGCATTCGGTCGAAGGATCGCCCAACTGGCGTGCAACGCGCCTAATTCCGCCAGTTGGCTTGCGACTCAGTCATCCTACGACACTCGGGGGAATGTTTTATCAACCAACGACGCCCTGGGTCGCGCTGCGTTCAACTACAGATGGGATCTGCTCAATCGGCTTTTGCGCATCGATAACATCGATTCAGGATTGCGAACTTCGGTTGTGGATGCGATGGGAAAGCCGGTCGAACATCGCGACAGCAGAGGGAGCGTGACCTTGCGGGAGTACGACCGGCTGAATCGACTCACCAGGGTGTGGGCGAGAAACCAAACGAGCGGAGCATTGACTCTTAGAGAGGAGATTGCGTTCGGCGACGAAGGAGATCGTGGCCTGGCGGCGGACAAGAACCTGTTGGGCAGGGCTGTTGAGCATCGTGACGAGGCCGGCATTCTTCGCTTTTCCGCTCGCGACTTCAAAGGGAATCTCCTCGACAAAACGCGGCAGGTCATCAGCGATCAGGCCCTTCAAAGTGGATGGGAACCGGATTGGAGTCGAACGAATGCCGCGACTGCCGTCGACAATACGGTTTACCAAACCACCATCAGCTACGACGCTTTGAATCGCGTTTCGTCCCTGACTTACCCCACCGACGTGCAAGGAAATCGTTCGGTGATGTCGACGACCTATGCTCGTTCGGGACAACTCGAAAGCGTCGCGCTGGACGACACCGCTTATGTCGAGCGAATAGCGTACAACGCGAAAAGCCAGCGTGTACTGATCATCCACGGCAACGGTATTGCAACGCGATATGTCTATGCTCCGGAAACGTTTCGGCTGGCTCGGTCGCGAAGTGAATCCATCTTGAGTCCGCCAACGGTTTCTCGTGCAGACGCCTTCAGAAATGGACAGGCAGGCGACGAAGTGAGGCTTCAATTCGGAGGTCGAGTCCGGCAGGATTTTGCTTACACATACGATCTTGCAGGGAACGTAACTGCCATCAATGAACAGTTGCCTGACTGTGGGATTGCCAATACTCCGTTGGGCCGGGATCGATTGCAGCGCCAGTTCGAATACGATCCGCTCTACCGTCTTACGAGCGCTACGGGCCGCGCCTGCAGTGACATCGGCAGCCCTCGCCCGCTTGAAGATCTGCTTCGATGTGGAGCATTTGTTGGAGGCGCTCCAACCACAACTCAGGATAATGCCCCGGATCAAACGGAAGGATATAAAGAGAGTTACTCATACGATCCTGCAGGCAACATGCTCGAGTTGAGATATCAGTCCCAGACGGCTGTATGGAAACGGCAGTTTGGTCTGGATGGACAATTACCGGATCAGTGGTTGAATGCCGGCAACAATCGTCTTACTGGTATTTTCGACGGAGCAACAACGCGCACTTGTCAGGTCGATCCGAATGGAAATCTGTTTCAGCAGGATACGAACAGCTTTCATACATGGGATCAAGCCGATCGAATGATCGGATATCGCGTTCAACCGCAAGGCTCCGCTGCACCCTCTCTTCAAGCACAGTATCTGTATGGCGCCGACGGTATACGTGTGAAGAAGTTTGTACGCAATCAGCAGGGACAGGTGAACAGCGCGGTATACATCGATTCCGTTTTCGAACATCACAGCCATACGGACCCGTCTGGGAAAAGAGAAAACAACACGCTTCACGTGCTGGATGACAAAAAGCGAGTCGCTTTCGTCCGCGTGGGCCAACCACTCGACACACGCGACGTTTCGCCGCGTGTGCGGTACCAGCTCGGCGATCATCTTTGCAACAACCACGTCGTTGTTGGAGGAACTGATGCGAGATCAGGCACGTTCATCTCTCGCGAGGAGTTCTTTCCATTTGGCGAAACCAGTTACGGTGGTTTTGCGAAAAAGCAATACCGCTTCGCCGGAAAGGAGCGGGATGAAGAGAGCGGCCTTTGTTACTTTGGCGCGCGATATTTCGCGCCGACGTTCGCACGATGGATCAGTTGTGACCCAGCGGGAGGAATCGACGCATCGAACCTGTATGTCTATACGCGCCAGAATCCTGTCACCCACACGGATTTCACGGGGTACCAGTCTGATCCCGAGCCCGACCCCACGCCTGAGGAGATCGCTGAGTCCATTCACGAAGAGTCACTGACCCCCGAGGAACTTGCTGAGGCGCTTGAGAACCAGCGGAGGGCGTGGGCGGAAGCAGTGGACAACGTACAGCGAGAAATGGCAAACGATCCACGCGGGGAAGAGGTGCGAGAGGCAAACGAGTGTCAAAAACAAATTGAACGCAGAATCGGACGGCTGGAGAGGCTGCTTCAGAGAGCCAGGCAGCTCAACGGACCAACGCCTGAACAGACTGCTGCCGGTCAGGCCGAGGCCGAAGCCCTGGCGCCTGAAAGTGAACACACCGTCGAAGAGTTGACGGAAGCAGCGGAAGAGCTCGACAGACATATTCGCAACGAAGAGGGGGGCGGCCGCGGAGGAGGTAACCGGGGTGGAGGTAACCGAGGCCCCCTTGGATTTGCTACACCCGAAGTAATGATCACCACTGCCGGCATGTGCTTGACCGCGTACAGCCTCTACAAAACCGATGAAGCGCTCTCAGCAGCGCTGGAGCGGAGCGTGGAAGCGGATTCGATCAAACCGCTAAAAGATGAAACGATCCGCCAGGGCGCTGGATGGGGCGCCGGTTTGACTGCGTCTGTTGTAGCCGGCGAGGTCATTGGTGGCCCGCCCGGTGCAGTCGCCGGACTGGTTGTAGGGGGAGTCGCCGGCATGATGGGTTACAACGTTGCCGACTCGCTTATTGCATTCAACGATTGGATAGAATCCGACAAGCCAATCCAGACGATGCAATTCTTGATGACCGGAGCTCCTCCGGGAATGGCGTGGACTCCCTTCTAACGTGGCGCACAGCAGCGCGGAAGCGAGTTTTTCATCAACCTGTAGGAACTCCTGCACCATCCTACTGTGCCGCGATGTCAGCCCGTTCGGAAATCCGTCGCAGCGTCATTTCTGGGAGCGGCGCTGGCCATTGAGCGGGTGACGGGACTATCACTGGCCACGCTCGATTGGACTGCGTACGACGAACCGACCAGCTCGGCGATCGTTCGCCAACTGCTCGCCGGCGACTCCGCGGCGCAGCAGAAGGAGGACCAGATCAAATCCGAGTTCCATCGATTGCTGCAGGAGGAACAGCCCAATTCCCCGGGCGACTTCACGCCAATCGCCGGGGCTATCGAATTTCTGGAGCGATTGTCTGAAGAGAAGGTTTGTGACATCGCGATTGCCACCGGTTGCTTCGACATCACCGCCAGATTCAAGTTGGAGTGTTGCGGCATCGCGCTGGAGCGCTTTCCTCACGCAACCTCCAGTGATGCCGGTGGCCGGAGAGACATTATTAATATCGCTGCGCAACGGGCCGGATTCGATCTTTCGTCAGTTGTATACTTCGGCGACGCGCCGTGGGACGTTCGCGCGAGTAACGCGCTCGGCATACCCATGATCGGCATTGGCCGCCGTCACGAGAAACTGCGCACGTTTGGCCTGCGGCATGTCTTCCGAGACTATAGTGAGCCCGACAAAATCATTGATGCTTTGCTCGAGCTCAAGACGTAGAACATGACTCGATCTTCGCCGGGAGGAGCTATGTGGGGATTTCGGACAATTGCTTTGGTCTTTCTCGTGGTCATGATTACGGCCCCGAGCAACGCGCAGCAAAGGACAGCGGATACTGCCGCTCGCCTGCAGCGACTGGAAGACATGGAAGAGATAAGAACACTGTTGCTGGACTACGGCCGGTTTCTCGATTCACGCGACCTGGCGGCATATTCGCGTCTTTTCGCAAGGGACGGCGAATGGGTCGGCGGCTTCGGCTCGGCGCGCGGCACTGAAGGGATTTTGGCGTTCATGCAGAAGAATCTTGGAACCGGTCCGAACCGCGGCAATACCTTTCACATCCTTTCAAACTTTGAAATATCGGTTGACCGCGACACCGCGACCGCATGGTCGCGCTGGACCTTCATCACACCTGGCGCCGACGGCAGACCTGTAATCTCGCAGGCCGGCCGCTACGACGATGTCCTCGTGCGGGAAGACGGCCGCTGGAAGTTCAAACGCCGCACCGCATCGAACGACACTCCCCCGCCAAAGTAGCAAGATCAACCGCGAAGGCGCCGACCCTGCGAAGCTAATTAGCTGCAGCTTGCCACGCGTGGCCGGAAATTTTCCAAACGCCGGTTTCGCGAAACATTTGCAGGGAGGCTGTTGCGCGGAACGTTACCTGTTTCCCATCCTTCATGACTTCCTGGACTTCGAGCGGAACCCACGCGGCCGCGATGTTTCCCTGCATACTCACCGAAGTCTGGCCAACGACGAATTTCATCGAAGTGCGCGACGCGTATTGCCCCTGATACCAGGCGAGATACTCCTTCACCTTCAGAGTGGAAACGCGGCCCGATTGCATGAGACTCACCGTTGCGCCTGAAGTGTAGAAGGCCTCGATCCGCTCGAAGCGCCCTTGCGTGTGGGCGGCGAAAAGCGCTTCCGCCGTCGCGGCCGGAGTTTGGGGCGTCGGTTCGAGTTCCTGTTGGATGGGATGGGCGGCAGCCGTAGCCAGAGTTGTGATCAGGATCAAGGTCGTTACCGCGAATGCGCGCATTCGGATGAACTCCTGCACTGGATTGAGAACGTCGCATTGTAGGCCCGCCAGGGCACTGCTGCCAAGCGGTCCCTATCGCGTATCCCGGTCGGCTTCGCCTCAGTTCTCCGAAGGTCTTTCCGCACGGTCGATCACCAGAACTTCGACTTCTGCCCTTTGCGATTCGAGTTTCAACCCGAGTTGTTCCTGGACAGCTGTAAAGACGGATGGAAGAGCGTCACTCTGGATCGTGGTTCCATTATTGGGACACTGTGACTGCTGCCATTCGCTCCTCGTGGGTATAAACGGCATGGCGCTCCGATTGTTACCGGCATGGTCTATCAATTTGAAGTTTCTGATGGTTCAACGATGAAAACGCGTCAGTTTTCCTCTTCCGGAGGACGAATCTTCCGGAACTTCGCGAGAAGCAGCATGTCGTAAACGATCTTCACTCCGCCTCCCACGACAAGCGGCCAGCCGAACGCCGACACACCCAGCAGGTATCCCGAAAGAAACGGACTGATTGCGGCAGCAAGGCTGCGCGGCACGGCCGTGATGCTCGCTGCGGCAGGCCGCTCTTCAGGGGTCACGATAGCCATCACGTAGGAAGTTCTCGTCGGCACATCCATCTGCGACAGCGCGCTCCTCAGGAAAAGAAGCACGATGGCGTAGCTCAAGGAAGGCGCGAAAGGCAGCAGGATCAGACAAACGCTCGACGGGATGTGCGTGAACACCATGGTATTGACCAGTCCGAATCGTCCGGCAATCCGCACCGCGACAAGATAGGACGCAGCGGTGAGCACTCCCGTCCAGAAAAACAGGACGCCGACCGTGGCCATCGACGTGTCAAAGCGCTGATGAAGCCACAGCGCCAACATGGACTGAACAACGAAGCCGCCGCCAAATGCGTCGAGGCTGAATAACGCGGCAAGCGTATAAACCTTCCTCTTCGATGAATGCAGCGGCGCTCTTCGTTGCGGCGCCCCAATGGACGAGGTTTCAGGCAGACCGCGATAGACGAGCCCGGCCGCGCAGGCGAGGACCGCATAGAAGATGAACATCAAACGAATGACACTCGGCGGAGGAATCGCCACGGCCAGGGATCCTGTCGCACCGAGCAACGCACCGACCAGGCTGTAGCGCGCAAACATTGCCGTACGCCGCTTGTCGCCGGTCAACTTTGCGAGGACGGAATGCTCCAAAGGCAGAAACACGCTCACATCGCCGTTTGAGGGATTAAGAGTCCCGACGAAAGCGACCACCATCAGCGGCCAGAAGTTCGTGAACGCGAAGAATCCGAGACCTGTCCCGGCCATGAACACGGACGCGACAAGCAACAGCCCGCGATCGTGAAAACGCCACGCGTGAATTCCAACCGCAAGGGTAAGCAGGCCCGATCCGATGAGCGTGGTGGTCGCCAGGATGCCGACCTGTAACGGGCTGAAGCCGAGCTCCACGAGATACAAGGGCAACAGCACGCTGATGTAACCGTCGCCGAACGAACGAAGCGCCTTCGCAATAAGCAGTCGCTGTATGGAGGTCGATTCCGAAAACATGTCCCGCGTCCACTCCTTTGCCGAAGCACAGATTTGGACGGGACACCGTCTTGGCAGGAGGCCATCGGGGATCTGTTGGACCCGAAGGCAGTAGGATACCCTGAATTCGGTAATTCGGGGTCAGATGCAGAACGGTCCAGGACGGGATTTACCCTGCCGGGGTGCGGTTTGCGGGTCGCGGCTGAACCCGGGGTGGCTCGCCCGCGCTCGCACCCCGGGCTAATGTCCTTCCACGCCTTCGGCGTGACAAGCGCGCAGCCCGTAGGGCTGCAGGGAGCGTAGCCGGGTGTGGAGCGAAGCGACACGCCCGGTTAGGCCCCAAAAAGCCACGCACCTCAAAGAGGTGCGTGGATGTCTTGGACAGTTCTGGGGCGAATTACCGAATTGACTTCTTGAGCTTCACCACAGGAGAATCAGCGCTTATGCAGCGGTTCAATGCGTTTCTTGCCGTCGGCGCGATGCTCTTTGCATTGGTAGTTGCGCCGTTCGTGCATGTGCATGACCGCGATGATCACGACGACCACGCCTTTGTTCACGCGCACTTCTTCGAATCGGAACATCCGTCACATAAGGACGAATACGAATTCGAAGGCGAGCATTCGCACGACCACGCGAAGTGGGTTAACGTCTTTGCTTTAAGCGCTCCCATCATCACGTCTTACCAGGCGACCGCGGAGTTCTCTCAACCTTTATCCTTGCCGGCGCCCAAGGTCATATGCACGGCAATGTCTGTTGAGACTGTGCGCGCGCACAGTCCGCCGGAAGCTTCCGACCTCATACCACGATCGCCCCCCGTCCTTTAGCCGCCCGTTCTCGGCCGCGGAAAGGCTAGTTGTCTGTCCGCTTCCTGACGTTTCCTAAACAATCCCAAATCGAGCTGATATGAAAAACCTTTCGACAGCAATCTTGCTGTCATTGATGACGATTCTCCTGTTAGCGCTATCCGGCTGTTCCAGTCCGGAACCGGCCACCTCACCTGCCCATGGGTCCGAATCGGAACCCGAAGCGATCGCACGAACGGAATTCACGGACCGCATTGAGAACTTTTTCGAATACGAACCTTTGCACGCCGGCAAGCCCAGCCAGTTCCGGATTCATCTAACGGATTTAAGCGATGGTTCGCCGGTCGAAAAGGCCGATGTGTCATTGCTGGTTCGGCCAAAGGGTGGAACCGGAGCCCCGACTGAGACCAGGGCGAAGGTCGGCAAGGTGACCGGAATCTATGTCGCTGAGCTGAGCATTCCGACTGCCGGCGAATATGACATCGAGTTCCATATCAAGAACCCGAAGCTTGACGAGCGACTGCCGTTGAGCGATTTCAAGGTGGAGTGACCGTGAGACACAAGATAGCTGTTCTTTCAATTCTTCTTGCCTTAGTCACTCCCGAACCTCCTGCCCAGGGACAACAGACGCCCGCGACGCTGACTTTGCAGAATGTTGTCGATCTGTATATCGAAAAGAATCTGGATCTGCAGGCAGCGCGCTACCGCCTGGAACGGACGAAAGCAGATCAGGTTGCGGCGCGATTGCATCCAAATCCAGGATTGACGGTAATTGCAGAAAACCTGCCCTTCAGCGGCCCGATCGCTTTCAGCAAGCTCTATGAAGTCGGGGCAACCTACACCGAAACGATCGAGCTTGGCGGTAAGCGGCGGTTGCGAGAAAGCGTTGCTGATCTGACCGTATCAATGGCGGAAGCACAATTCGAAGACACGATGCGCCGCGGCCTGGCTGAGGTAAAGCGGCTGTACTACGATGCGCTCCTCGCCAGGTACAACGTCGAAGTCGCCAACGAAAATCGACAGACCTTCGAACAGCTCCTTCAATTCAATCTCATTCGATTTCAGGAAGGCGCGATTCCGGAAGGCGATCTCATCAAGGTTCGGCTTGAGCGGATGAAGTTCGAGTCGGCACTGAAACAAGCCGAACTGGGCCTGCGTCAGGCGACCATACGTCTCCTCGAGAAGGTGGGTGAATCGTCTTTCCCGGCGCAAACCGTCGCGGGCGAATTGAGCCTGCGCCAGTCCACTCTCAACCTTACCGCCCTCCGGCAACTCGCGTTGACTGAACGCGCCGATGTGCGCGCAGCCGCCCGCGAAGTCGAAGCCGCCAATGAGCGCGTTGCGCTCGAACATGCGCGCGGCAAGATGGATATCAGCCCATTTGCCGGATACAAAAGGGTGGGCGAGGACAACACATTGCTCTTCGGGGTTACCGTCCCCCTGAAAGTACGCGATCGCAACCAGGCGGGAATTGCACGCGCGGAAACGGACGCAAAGACTGCCCAGACGCGCCTGCAACTCACACGGAACCGCGCGCTGGCTGAAGTCGAAGCGGCTTACGAAGCATTGCAAACCGCGCGCGAGCAGGCTCAGACATTTCAAAATGAACTGCTGCGACAGGCGGATGAGTCTACGAGCATCACGCTGGCTGCTTATGAAGAAGGCGGAACGGAATTGCTTCCGGTTCTCGACGCGCAGCGAACGCGGGCAGAAGTCCGCCAGCAATATTTCAAGACATTGTTCGATTACCAGGCGAGCCTGATTGATCTGGAACTCGCCGTCGGGAGGGATATCCAATGAGTAATACCGGAGCACGAAGCACGCGCTGGATCGTCTTACTCGTTCTGATTGCGATCGTGGCCGCAACGGCCATGTTCGTCTTGCGCAAGCCCGAACCAGCCGCCGGCGAGGAGGCCGCGGCGCCGGCGGCGGTCAGCACCGGCCGGGTGGCATTTCTAATGGAGCAGCAGTGGCTGGTCAAGCTGAAGCTCGCGAAGGCTGAAGAAGCGGAACTCGCGCCGCAGATCCGATCGACAGGCCGCATTGTTCCGGCTCCTCGCAATCACGCCGTCGTGTCGCCGCCGGTGGGAGGCATCATGCAGGGCGATGCGATGCCGCGTATCGGCCAACAGGTGACAAAGGGCCAGCGGCTCTCAACGCTCATTCAGACTCCGACTGCCGCCGAGGCCGCGCAAATCCATATCGAGAATACGCGGATCGAAGCCGAGCGGCGAAAGCTCGTACAACACGAAGTGGAAGCTGCCGCCCGGCTCGAAGAGGCGACTCACGACCTGGGCCGCTCCAGGCGGTTGTACGAAAAGAAGGCTTACTCGGCAAAGGCGCTCGAGTCCGACGAGCTCGCCCGCACGGCGGCAGAAGCGCAACTCGAGGCTATTCGCGAGCAATTGAAGGCGCTGCAGACGGCGACTCCGTCCACGAATGCGCCCTATGAAGTACGCGCGCCGATTTCCGGCACGATCGTCAGCGTCAACAAGTCGAGCGGCGAACAGGTCGCGCCCGGCGAAGCGATCATGGAAATTGTCGCGTTGGATACCGTTTGGGTCGAAGCTCCGATTTTCGAAAAAGACCTCGGAAGATTATCCAAAGATGTCGGCGCGATCTTCACGACCGCCGCTTATCCGGATAAAGAATTTCGCGGCCGTCTGATCAGTGTGAACAAGCTGGTCGACGAACAAAGCCGCACGGCAAAGGCAATCTTCGAGGTGTCGAACGGCTCCGGCCAGCTCAGTATCGGAATGCAGGCGAATGTCCGCCTGGATGCAGGTGAACGCGTACCGGTCCTGCTGATCCCACGAGAGGCCGTTCTCGATAACGAAGGCAGGAAGATCGCCTATGTGCTCGTCTCCGGTGAGGAATTCGAACGCCGGGAAGTCGTTCTCGGCGACGAGTACGGCGGCAGGATTGCCATCGTCTCGGGCATCAAGCCCGGCGAACGGGTCGTCACGCAGGGCGCTTATCAATTGAAGCTTCAGGAACTCCGGCCGGCCGGCGCCGGCGCTCACTCGCACGAAGTCTAAGGAGTAAAGAGTTGTTGCTCACACACAAAGACACAAAAGCGCAAAGACACAAAGAAAGCCGGCATCAAACGACTTTGTTCGCCGGCTTTCTTTGTGTCTTTGCGCCTTTGTGTCTTTGTGTTTAACGGAGAATAGCGATGCTAAACAAGATCATTCAATGGTCGATCAAGAACCGGCTGATCGTCATCATCGCCGCCGCGGTACTGCTTATATACGGCGGCATCGTGGCGGTGCGAGCGCCGGTAGATGTGTTCCCGGATCTGACCGCTCCGACGGTGACGATCCTCACCGAATCCCACGGCATGGCTCCGGAAGAGGTCGAGTCGCTCGTCAGCCTTCCGATTGAAGCGTCGATGAACGGAACGGCCGGCGTGTTCCGCGTTCGTTCAAACTCGGCGGCGGGAATCTCGATCGTATTCGTCGAGTTCAACCTCGGAACCGACATTTACCGCGCGCGCCAGCTGGTTACCGAGAAGCTCGGCCAGGTTCGGCTGCCTTCCGGGATCCGTCCACCTGTGCTTGGCCCCATCTCTTCGACGATGGGCGAAATCATGCTGATTTCGATGACGAGCAGGACGACGTCGGCGATGGACCTTCGATCAATGGCGGATTGGGTTGTCCGCCCGAGGCTCCTGGGAGTGTCCGGCGTCGCGCAGGTGATGATTATCGGAGGAGACACCAAGCAGTATCAGGTGCTGGTGGATCCCGCGAAGTTGAAGGACTACGGCCTCACTCTGGACGAAGTCATGGAGGCGGTCGCTGGATCGAATGTCAATTCTTCCGGCGGCTTTCTTGAAAGACCGACCGAGGAATATCTGATTCGGGCTCGCGGCCGCGTGAACAATCCCGACGATCTCGCCAACTCCGTCATCACCGTCAGGAACGGCACGCCGGTCCTCGTGAAAAATGTCGCGACTGTGCAACTCGGCCGCGCGTTGAAACGCGGTGACGGCAGTTTCAATATGCATTCGGACGTTGTCGCTACGATCCAGAAGCAACCCAATGCAAACACTGTCCTGGTGACTAAACAGATTGAGGATGCTCTCGCGGCACTGAAGCCGACACTGCCGGACGATGTCATCATCGACACGAAGGCATTTCAACAGGCAGCCTTCATCGACCGCGCGATCGAAAACGTAAACCGGGCGATGGTCGAAGGCGGCGTGCTGGTGATGATCGTCCTGTTCCTGTTTCTCTGGAACTTCCGCACGACCTTTATCAGCCTCACCGCGATTCCGCTCTCGCTGATCACGGCCATCATCACGATGAGCTATTTCGGCATCAGCATCAACACCATGACGCTCGGAGGGCTCGCGATCGCGATCGGCGAACTGGTGGATGACGCGATTGTCGACGTCGAGAACGTTTTTCGGCGGCTCAAGCAGAATGCGCGGACCGGTTTTTCGCAGACTCCGGAAATGGTGATCTACAAGGCGTCGAGCGAAATCCGTAATTCGATTGTGTTCGCCACGCTGATCATTGTTCTGGTTTTCCTGCCGCTGTTTAACCTTGGCGGTTTCGAAGGCCGCATGTTCGCGCCGCTCGCCTTCGCTTATATCGCGTCGATTACCGCATCGCTGCTGGTCGCCCTGACTGTAACTCCCGCCCTCTGCCATTACCTGCTCGGCCGCTCCGGACTGCTCCGCGAAGAGAGGGAATCATGGCTCGTCCGGTGGCTCAAAGCCCGCTACACCAAAACGCTGCATTGGACGCTTCACCATCCTTTCGAGATCATCGCGACCTCCGTGGCGATGCTTATCGTCGCTCTCATGATGTTCCCTTTGATGGGACGCGAGTTCCTGCCGCCCTTCAACGAAGGCGCTCTCAACGTCAACGTGACGCTTCCGCCCGGAACCTCTCTTGAAGAGTCCAATCGGATCGGACGCACCGTCGAAGAAGTAATCCACCGAACTCCGGAGGTCGTCTCCACGACACGACGGACCGGCCGTGCCGAACTGGATGAACATGCAGCCGGCGTCAACATGAGTGAGATCGAAGTTGTAACGAAACAACTGGATCGGCCGCACACGGCCGTCATGGAGGAAGTGCGGCAGAGCATGTCGCAGATTCCCGGCGTCGTTGCGGAGGTTGGCCAGCCGATTTCACATCGCATCGACCATCTGCTTTCGGGAACGCGTGCCCAAATTGCGATCAAGTTATTCGGCCCCGATCTCGTGACGCTACGGAACAAGGCGGAAGAAATCCGGAAGACCATGGAACCCGTTCCGGGTCTGGTCGATCTGCTGGTGGAGCCGCAGACGGGCGTTCCGCAGGTTCAAATCAACATGAACCGCCAGGCGGCTGCGGCGTTTGGTGTCCGCGCCGATCATCTTGCTGAAACTGTGGATGTCGCATTCAATGGCGAAGCGGTTTCGCAGGTTTTGGAGGACCAGCGTACCTACGATGTCGTGGTCCGTTTCGATGATGCGTCGAGGCAATCGGTCGAAACGATCGCCTCGACGCTCATCGACACGCCGGTCGGCGCGAAGGTGCCGATCAACCAGATCGCGGAAGTGCGTGTCGATCAGGGACCCAACACGATCAACCGCGAAAACGTTCAACGACGGATTATCGTTCAGGCGAACGTCGCAAATCGGGACCTCGGCTCGGTCATCGATGACATCCGTCAAAGAATCTCGCGCGATGTTCCATTGCCGGAGGGCTACTTCGTGCAGTACGGAGGTCAGTTCGAAGCCCAGGAAGCGGCTGCCCGGCAAATCACGATCATGTCGGTAGTGGCAATAGCAGGCATTTTTCTGCTGCTGTATATCGCGCTGGGATCGACGCGGCTCGCGTTGCTCGTCATGGCGAATCTGCCGCTTGCGATGATCGGCGGAGTCATCATGGTCTTTCTGTCCGGCGGCACGTTATCGATTGCATCGCTGATCGGATTCGTCACGCTGTTCGGGATCGCAACGCGAAACGGAATCATGTTGATCACCCACTATCAACATCTGGTGCGGGAGGAAGGCGTGCCGTTCCGCGAATCGATTGTTCAGGGGTCGCTGGAACGTCTCAGTCCCATCCTGATGACCGCGCTGGTTACCGGAGTGGGTCTTATTCCCCTTGCCCTCGGTGTCGGACAGCCCGGCAAAGAAATTCAGCAGCCTATGGCCGTGGTAATTCTCGGAGGAATCGTCACATCGACTTTTCTGAACATGGTCGTCATTCCAGCCCTCTACTTGAAATACGGCCGGGCCGAAGCGATCGAAGACGCGAAAGACCTGGGAACCCAGGGCGAGGTTGCGCCTACTGGAGACTAGCCATGCACTCACTACGCGTAATCGCCATTGCTCTGCTCGTTCAACTGGCCGCAGCCGCGGCGGGCCATGAGGGTCGCCACGACAGTCCGTTGATGGATCGTGAATACAAGGTCGGTAAGCAAGGCGAAATCAACGTCAGCGCGGATACGGCGATAGGCCAGATTGTAATTCGGAAGGGAAAATACAAAATCACCCACGAGGCCAGCGTCGATCAGCACAAGTTTTTCTTTTCGGAAACTAAAGCCTCCAAAGGAAAGCTGCCGGCAACAATCGAAGTAAGGACGAAGCAATTACTGGCTGCACGCGAAAAGATCTCCGGATTTGTCGTCTATGCCGTTCCCTATCCCGAGCATGACGGGAAGAAGGACCATCCCGGCTACCGGGTCGCGAAGATCACAGTGAATGGCGAGAACTGGGAACATCTCTTTTGATCACAAACCATAAGGAGTAAGAGAGTTGAGAAAACGAATCCTGTTGATCGCAGTTCTATCGTTCGCGGTGTTCGCCGCGATTCTGCCTGGCGTCGCAGATGCCCACAATGTCTCCAGGGGCGACGCGAGATTTGTTGAGGCAAATCAAGGTGCCGCCATCGGCCCATTCCTGTACCTCGGCGCGAAGCACATGGTGACCGGCTATGACCATCTCCTGTTTCTGGTCGGGGTCATATTCTTTCTCTACCGGCTGAAGGATGTTATCCAGTACGTCACTCTCTTCACCATTGGGCACAGCGTCACGCTCCTGGCAGGCGTTCTCGGCGGTATTCATGCCAACGCCCACGTCATCGACGCGATCATCGGCTTCTCCGTAGTGTACAAGGCGTTCGACAACATGGGGGGCTTTCAACAGGTTCTCGGGTTTCAACCGAACACTCGCATTGCTGTCCTGATCTTCGGCTTGTTCCATGGCTTCGGGTTGGCCACCAAGCTTCAAGAGCTCGCCCTCGCAAAGGAAGGGCTGGTCACGAATATCGTCAGTTTCAATGTGGGAGTTGAAATCGGCCAGGCGCTCGCTCTGACGGGCGTGCTTATCGCCCTTACTTACTGGCGGACCCGAAGCGGATTCCTGCGGCACGCATTTGCAACCAACACACTGCTGATGGCAGGCGGCTTCATTCTCGTCGGCTACCAGCTCGCCGGCTACATGACAAACCAGTAAAGGAATCGAAAACAATGATCGAGGAAAAGGATTTGGCACGAATCGAAGGTCCATCGATGAAGAAGCTCGCCGGGGCTACGGCTGTGGCGATTCTCATCGCGCTCGTGATTCTTTTTACCGCGATATTGCCCGGTGAATATGGAATCGACCCGCTAGGGACTGGTGCGATGCTGGGCTTGACGCAGTTATCGGAGGCAGCAGCGGAATATGCACCAGCCAGCGCGGACGCGGCGAATGCAGTGGCTCCCGCTCAGACCGGCACGTATAAAGCCGAAGAGAACATTTACAAGGTGGATGCTCAAGACATGTTGCTGGTCCCCGGCCAGGGCGTCGAACTCAAGTACCACATGCAAAAGGGCGCCTCCATGGTTTATGCCTGGAAGGCAGATGGCAAACTCCAGTTTGAGTTCCACGGCGAGCCGGACCAGAAACCGAACAAGGATTACTACGACAGCTACGAACTCGATAACAAAGCCGGAAAGCAACAATCCTTCGGTACGTTCACAGCACCGAGCACCGGGATCCACGGATGGTTCTGGGAAAACAAAACCGATAAGGAGATCAGGTTCCGGCTGACCACGGCAGGCTTTTACGACGCTGCGAAAATGTTCGCCGGCGGACCGCCGGAGGATTACCCCGTAGAAGACGTGAACTAGTAATCAAGCGTGCCAGGGGCTCAACACCAGGGACACCAGTGGAACGGCGGACGGAAGAAAGTAATGAGTCGTCCAGAAACCACCGTGTTGGCCCAGAGCACAAGGGAAGCCATTGGGTGACGCCTGGGAGCATGCGGACGACCCGGTCTATCCGGTCGAGATGACCGGTCTCGCCTACCGATTTGGAATCAATTACGTCCTGTATGCGCAGACGCATTGAAATGACAGGCCGTCCGGTCCCCAAAACCTGATTCGCGATAGAATGCGAAACTCTGATGCTCCAGGGACGCCACGCTGCGCCTGGCTCAGTTCTCTCGGTTCTTCGAGAATGGAGTTCCTCTATTGGACAACATTGCTCTTGAAGCGATTCTGATTCTGATCCTCGTCATCGCCAACGGACTCTTTTCAATGTCGGAAATCGCTATCGTTGCGGCGCGGAAATCGAACCTTCAACAACGGGCCGGCGAGGGGAGCAGGCGAGCCAGAATCGCCCTGGAATTGTCGGAAAATCCCAACGAATTCCTGTCGACAGTGCAAATCTGAATCACCGTCATCGGGACATTGGCCGGCGCCTTTGGCGGCTTGACGATTGCAGAAAAACTGGCTGTCTTTCTACAGCGGTTCGACCTCATCGCGGCATATTCGGAGGAAATCGCCTTCGGGGCGGTCGTCATCGTCATCAGCTATCTATCCCTGGTCATCGGCGAACTCGTCCCAAAGCGTATTGCACTGACCAGTCCGGAGCGGATCGCATTCGGAGTCGCCCCTCTGATGCAATGGATTTCCCGGATAGCCTCGCCGGCGGTCCGGTTTCTCGGTTGGTCCACGAATCTGGTATTCCGCCTTATACCGATCCGGCACTCCGATGAGGGAGCGGTCACGGAAGAGGAAATCAAAAGTCTGATCGAGCGGGGCACTCAATCCGGCGTTGTCGCGGAATCCGAACAGGAAATGGTCGAAGGTGTGTTCCGGCTGGGCGACTGAAAAGTTGTCGACTTGATGACTCCTCGGCTTCAGGTCGGCTGGATCGAAGTATCGGACACGGTCGACGAAATCTTGAAGACCGTCAGGGAACATGACTTTTCCCGCTTTCCGGTTTGCGAAGGGAGTCTTGATCACGTTATCGGGATTGCCCACGTCAAAGACATGCTGCTCGCCATCAGTTTGGGTAAGAGTGTCGACCTGCGGGCAATGGCGCGCGAGCCACTCTTCGTACCGGAAACCGTCGAGGCCTTGAGCCTCGTCGAAATGTTTCGCGAAACGAGAGCGGAAGCGGCCATGGTCGTCGATGAACATGGCGGCGTGGAAGGCCTCATAACGATGGCAGACATCGTTCAAGCCATTGTGGGAGATTTTCCTAATAGGGGTGAAGAACCTGTGCCGCAGGCGGTCCAGCGTGAAGACGGCTCATGGCTGGTGGACGGAATGTTGCAAGTAGCGGAATTGGAGGAGCTCATCGGAAATCTCGGAATCAGCGATCAGGAAAGAAGCTTTTCCACTATTGGCGGTTTGGTCATGGCACACTTGGGCCGGGTGCCTGCTGTTGCGGATCACTTCGAGACCAATAAGGTCCGCTTCGAAGTCATGGATATGGACGGAAAACGTGTCGACCGCGTGCTAGTCGCCGGATTACGGGAAGGTGGCGCACAGAAAATTTCCGGCGAATGAACCACCGATTTTGCCTTTGGCTTACCCTGGCAGCTCTTTCATTCCTGTTTTTCCCAGCCTCGCCGGCGATCGCGCAAGACTCCGATCCGTGGAGCAGGCCGGAATCATTTCACTGGGAAGTCACGCCTGTTGACGGCACGGCCGACTTGAGCACAGGATGAACAGCTTCTCGCCCGCTTTCGACATAGAAAGCAAAGCATGGCGCGAGCAGACTTCATTGTCTTTGCAAGCAACCATTGAAATTTCAACTTTCGTGGGTTCAACCCCCGAGGGAATCATGGATCGTTCTTTCGCGCCTCGACTCACGCGACATTGATGTTTTCCGGAGGCCGCGAAACCGGCGTTCCGCGAGAGCTGAATATCGAGCAACCGTATGACGCTCTCGATTCGAGCACTCTGAAATGATTCTATTTTTCTTCGGAGGATAACCGGCGAGCAGTTTTTTCGCATCTGATGGGAGCCCAAAATCAACCAACCAAAACAGCCGGAAGCCGCATGGTTATTTTTTGGAAGCTGGAACAATCGCGGGGACGATCCGGACTTCAGCGGCAACCAGATCCGCTTCGCTGTCGCCAAGGGCATCGACAACCACGCTGCGGCCAGCCTTCAACTCCGATGCGGCAACTTTCTGTTTCTCCTTGTCGCGATGGATATACGTCTCAGTGTTGACCTTCACGGTGAAAGTCTTGCCCTGTCTGTCCTTCACCTGTAATTGGGAATTCTGAAACGCCGTCACAGTACCGATGATGCGGTATTCGTCATGCGCCAGGACTTGCGTGGCGCAGAACACCAGAATCGTCAAGGTAACGAGGCTGAAAATTCGCCGGGTCATGCGTGATGATCTCCTCATAAATTGTCGCTCACGGAGCGGCGGCCTCCGGTTTTCCCTGCTTCATTATCGTTTCGAGAGGCATAAGTTGGCGGGGGTGCCGTGAATGGTCCAGGCGGATTTCCACGGCAGCTGAGTAAAAGCCTGCAGTCGTCAGCCGGATCTGGACGGGTTCTCCGGCGGGATTCTCCCAGAACCATCCGTGAATGCCTGAAAAAGGGGCCGTAAACATCCCGTTCGCCTGCTTCCTGTTCTTCTTCTCGAAGCTCTCAGACGACTCGGCTTTGGCGCCGTCCGGATCGCCATGAAGGTCGTGAATGACCTCCGAGTCCGCTGACCATGAAAACAGCATGCTGGCGCCCTTCTCGAGACGGTACTTGTACTCGACGTACTCGTACGGTCCGATTTCGAATTCAACCAAATCGAATTTGTATTCCGCTGGATAGTTTGCGACCGGGCCTTCCACAACCGGAATCAGAGCGGCGGTCGAGTCGAGTACCTGAGGTGCTTCCGGGGCCGGTGTCGACGCGGAAAGTTGAGTAAGTCCCAAAGCCGCACCCGTTCCCAACGGATCGATGCTGTACTCCGCAGGCAGGATCACGGTGACCAGCAGTACGCCGGCAATTGCGAACGCCACGGCGGTCGCCCTGGCCAGCTTCAGTGTTGAGGGCACTTCCTGCATCGTTGATTATCGCGCCTGCACCAGCTTCGTCAGTGCCGTTGGCCGTGTGGTTCCGTTGGGTGCAGTCGTCCAATCCGTAACGGTGCCGTCCGCAAAACGCTGGCGCAGCTTCCACACGAGTTGATCCTTGTCGCGCGGATTGCGGGCCACGAAGGCAAACTCGGCAAACTCGCCGGGCTTGATGTCCATTTGAAACGTGATCGCTACAATCCGTTCACCCTGACGCTTTGCTTCGTATTTCCATCCGGCGGGGACGGCAATAGTCTCAACGGTGACGCCTTCGGGAATCTCAACGTCGGCACCGGTCGTCATGACCTTGCCCTCGGTCGGGACGCGCACGACGTACTTTTCTGTGGCGCCGGGACGTGATTCCTGCGGAGAGATGCTCACGTGCGCGAGAGCAGCTAACCGCAATTTCTCACACCTTCTCGTGATGGATTGAAAAGAAAATTAGCGAAGAGACCAGAAAAGGCCGCCCCGTATGGCATTCAGGCTTTGTGAAGAGTCCGAAATGTCAAAACGGAGG